>PJTS01000403.1_pt1 | contig 28644 bp, 26 predicted proteins | sample 1512251 | NCBI WGS metagenome assembly PJTS01 (sample SAMN08177686, study PRJNA422409) | Soil metagenome, whole genome shotgun sequencing project. | isolation source: Soil (2) enriched on wood chips: alkali lignin treatment | place: USA: Madison | collected 2015-01-15 | reverse complement strand
TAGTATTGATTTTGTTGACAGGGATATCCTGCTCAAAATTGACCGAAAACCCCGAAAGCGCATTGGTTTCGGAGCAGTTTTACCTCGATCAGGGGCAAGCAGTTGCCGCAGTAACCGGTACTTATCGAAAATTGTATGAGACAGGGCAGTCCCTTTACAACAGCCTATTCCAGATTGGTGTAGAGATGGCAACAGATGACTATGAAGCTGGACCCAGAGCACGAAATGCCCATGTACGTGCCCTAAGCAATCTGACCCATGACGCCTCAAATGATCGAATGGAGCAACTCTGGAAACAGAGCTACGATGCAATTAATGCATCAAACCTAAACATTGTCAATATCGAAGCGATGACACAAAATCAGATTGATGCAACAGTAAAGCAGCGCCTGATCAATGAGGCAAAATTTCTCCGTGCATTGCACTACTTCAACTTGGTGCGCTGGTTTGGTCCAGTTCCACTTGTGGTACGTCCTATAGAAGCCTTATCCACACAAGAGCTGTATGTGACAAAGGCCTCCGAAGATGATGTGTATGCACAGATCATAAATGATCTGAAGGCGGCTTCCGGTCTACCGAATTATAAGAATTATAGCGATGCAGATAAGGGACGTGCTACATCCGGAGCGGCCAGAAGTCTTTTGGCTAAGGTATATCTAACGCGAGCGGATTGGACAAATGCCAAACTGCTTGCTAAGGAGGTGATTGACAAAGAGGGTTATGCGCTTTTTCCGAGCTTCGCTGATGTCTTCGATGTAGAGAAAAAGAATGGTGTTGAACATATTTTCTCGGCACAGTTTAAAGGGAACAGTGGCTATCAGGGCAATTCATTGGCCAGTCGTTCGGCACCAGCCGATATACCAGGTATCAATGGGGATTACGCCGACGCCCTACATGCCGAAGGCGGACTTTACAAAAGCTTCGTAGCAACCGATAAACGTCTCCCCATCACATTTACAACTGGCATGACATCACCTACCGACGGGAAATACTATGCATTGGCTAAGCCACAGTTCAATAAGTATTACGATGAGACCGTGGTCGGTAACCAGTCACAGTCTGCGAAGAATACACCCATCATCCGTTATGCTGAGGTCTTACTCATTTTTGCTGAAGCGGAAAATGAGTTAAATGGTCCAACGAAGGAAGCAAGAGATGCAATCAACGCGGTACGTACACGGGCAGGGGTGGAGAACGTGCTGGATAAGGAGAATAAAGATAGTTTTCGGGAGCTTGTATTTGAAGAACGCCGCAAGGAATTGGTGTATGAGTACCAGCGCTGGTTTGACCTCGTACGTCGGGGAGCAAACTATTACATCACAAAACTCAAAGCTGCAGGAAAAACAAACGCAGCAGCTAGACATCTTCATTTTCCAACTCCGCAGCGAGAGCTGAATTTAAACCCAAAACTGGTCCAACATCCAGATTGGCTGGCGAAATAATAAAGATATAAGTTCAACAAAACAAGATAAATTATGAAAACAGCATTTATTCTTTTATTGACCAGTCTAAGTTGCTTGCTGAATAGAAGTACAGCGCAGGATAAGCGACCAAATATTGTCTTGATTCTGGTCGACGATTTGGGTTTTTCAGATATAGAGCCTTATGGCGGAACAGATTTTCATACACCAAATTTGACGGAATTGGCACAACAAGGTACGCGTTTTCAGGAGTTTTATAACAATTCGATCTGTGCCCCAACACGCGCAACATTGTTGACTGGGCAGTATGCCCATCGTGCCGGTATGGGCTATTTTAACGTTAATCTCGGCTTGCCGGCCTATCAGGGATTTCTGAATCACGAATCGCGGACATTGGCCGAAATACTGCAAGGAGCAGGTTATTCGACTATTATTTCCGGGAAATGGCATGTCGGCGATGATAAAGATCAATGGCCTGCGCAACGTGGGTTTGAACGTTCCTTTAATTTTGTGGGTGGAGCCTCCAATTTTTATGAAATCAATGATCCCGAAAATCCCACCGTACCCTTGTATCGAAATAACAAAGCCTTCTATTTACCTAAAAATCGGTATCTAACAGACGAAATCACTGATCAGGCAATCGGTTTTCTACGCGAGCAAGCACAGGATAAAAAACCATTTTTCCTATATCTCGCCTTTAATGCACCACATTGGCCTTTGCAGGCTCCGGAAGAGGAAATCCAAAAATATAATGGCGTATACCAACAAGGTTGGGATAGCCTGCGTGTGAAACGCTACGAAAATGCACTTCAAAAAGGTGTTTTTCCTAAAGGTCAGATGATCGCTGCAAAGGATTCAAGCGTGCAGGAATGGAATAAGCTTACTTATGATGAACAACAATATTGGCAACGTCGGCAACAAGTGTTTGCCGCAATGATCGATCGTGTGGATCAGAGCATCGGAAAGGTGCGGCAGACATTAAAAGAACTAAAAAAAGATAAGAACACGATTATCATCTTTTTATCCGACAACGGCGCTCAAGGTGGTGAGCGTAATCGCATTTATACATCTCGAAATACCGAAACCGTTGGTTTGCCGGGTTCCTATGATATACAAAATAGCAGTTGGTCCCAAACAGGCAATTCACCCTTGCGAAGCTATAAGGATAATCCGTACGAAGGGGGCATTGGTTCACCATTTATTGTCTGGTATCCCAAAGAAGTTAAAGCCAATGTTGTGAAGCGGGGAACAGGACACCTGATTGATATTGCGCCTACATTGTATGATTTTGCACAAGCGAAATATCCTTCGAAAGAAGGAGACTTGACCACCAACCCACTACCAGGTATAAGTCTACGGCAGCTACTACATACAGACAAAAACCAGGTTGACCGCCAAGCGCCCTTGTTTTGGGAACGGGCCGGAAACAAAGCTGTTCGCTATGGTAAATGGAAACTAGTCTCCTTATTTAAGGAGGGAAATAAGCCGCAGCTTTATAATATCGACGAAGACCGCGGAGAAAATAGAGATCTCGCCGATCAATACCCTGAGATCGTCAAAGACCTCGAAGCTCGTTATACAATCTGGGCAAAAGAGAATGGCGTAGTAGATTATAGGCGGCTGAAACCGACCGGTCAATTCCGCTAAGCGCAGGAAGTAACTAATTGATGAACAAATAATTTATACGGATGAAAAAGATAACATTATATATAGCCCTTATTTTTGGATGGGCAGGTACTGTTCTGGCACAAAATAAAAAGCCAAATATTATCTTGATTCTCGCGGATGACCTTGGGTATTCAGATTTGGGTGCCTACGGCTCAGAGATTGCAACCCCCAATCTCGACCGTTTGGCCAATGAAGGGATACGCCTGAAACAGTTTTACAATAACTCCATCTGCGCACCTACACGTGCATCGCTGATTACAGGGCAGTATCAGCACAAAGCAGGGGTAGGGTATTTCTCAAATGATCTGGGCCTACCGGCTTATCAAGGTTATATCAATGCAGAGTCGCTGACCATCGCTGAAGTCCTTCGCTCCAATGGCTACATCACAGCGACATCAGGCAAATGGCATGTGTCTGGTAAAGGCAAGAGTCTTCCTTGGGATCGCGGTTTTGACTTAGTTTTCCCGAGAGAGGAAAAGAATGCTGATTCGGGCGCTCCAACTTTCAATAAAACAACAGATTCCGCAGGTTATCCCTTGGAAAGTTCCTTTTCCACAGAGCTGATCAATCGGGCAGCCGAAGGCTTTCTGGATCAGATCAAAGGTCAAGATAAACCCTTCTTTCTGTATTTGGCACATACTGCGCCACACTGGCCTTTAGTTGCCCTACCACAAGATATTGCCAAGTACAAGGGACGCTATGATAAAGGGTGGGAAAGTATCCGTCGTGAGCGATTTGAACGTCAGAAGCAATTGGGTATTGTTGAAAATGGGACAGCACTCTCTGTTGCTGATGAAGATATTTACGATTGGGAGCGTTTATCTTTTGATCAAAGACAGCTATGGGCCAAGAAAATGGAGGTATTTGCCGCGATGGTCGACCGTTTGGATCAAACTGTAGGCAAACTATTGCAAAAACTGAAAGACAACGGACAATTGGACAATACCTTAATCGTGTTTCTGTCTGATAATGGAGCACCTGCCGAGGATCTTGTTCGTTGGTTTCATGGTGCTCGATTAAATAATGGTCCGGTTGGCACGGTGGGCTCATTCGAATCACAAAGTAAAAACTGGTCCTATGCATCAAACACACCATTCAAGGCCTTTAAAGATTATACCTATGAAGGTGGTATCAACGCGCCGTTTATAGCTTGGTTTCCGGGCAAGATCGCACAGGGTATTAAAAAGGGGACTGGGCATATCATAGATTTGGCGCCGACCTTCTATGATTTGGCTGGAGCTGTGTATCCAAAAGAATATCAAGGACATCAGGCGAATAAGCTTCCCGGGAAAAGTCTGGTTCCTGTACTGTTGCAGCAACAGGATACGGTCAAACGGGAAGAAGGTCTGTTTTGGGAACGGGCAGGTAATCGTGCCGCGCGGATCGGAAAGTGGAAATTGGTGTCAACTTGGCCTTCCTATAAATGGGAATTATACGATCTGGAACAAGACCCTACAGAACGAAAAGATATAGCGAGCCAACATCACGAAGTTGTATCACGTTTATCAACAGCCTATTTTCGCTGGGCAAGGGATAATGGGGTGGTGGATTTCGCCGAATTGGAGCGCAAGGAACCTGTCAGTATGAAGGAATTTAGAGCGAGTAAAACCCAAGAAATCGCTGCACCAGCGTTTCGCTTTTAGGAGGGAGAAACATTGATAAAACTGAGCTTCAGGTATACGGGTGGGCATGCAAATTGATTCGAAGAAGTCTAGACCAAACAAAAGAGCAGCAAATCCTTTGGATTTGCTGCTCTGCTATAACAATTGAACGTTCCATATCCAATTCTAAATTGATTCAGTTTTACAAAATTTACTTTTGGAATAGTTGCATTCGCTATTTGTTTTCTTCGACTTCAAATACTGTGTCAATCTTCCAGGTACTCTTATCTTTGGAAGCTGCAACAGCCAGGCGATCGCAGCGTTCGTTCAAAGGGTGACCAGCATGTCCCTTGACCCATACCAGCTTGACCTTATGTAATTTATAGACGTTCATTAAACGCATCCATAAGTCCTTATTCTTTTTTCCGGCAAATCCTTTTTGGATCCATCCATAGACCCATTTTTTATCAATTGCATCAATGACATATTTGGAATCGGAATATACAGTAACCGCTTGGTTTAAATTTTTTAATGCTTCCAGCCCCACAATAACAGCCATTAGCTCCATGCGGTTGTTTGTCGTTTTTCGATAACCTCCTGAAAATTCCTTTTCGATGAGTTTCCCTTTAAATGCTTCGTTGTCGCCTGTATAAATGGTCCTCAAAATGGTTCCATAACCACCCGGTCCCGGATTTCCGCTTGATGCCCCGTCTGTATATAATTCGATCATACCCTTCAAACTTAGATAAATTTGCGTTGAAATACAATTATAATTGTGCCCATTGCTTCTACAGCTTGGTACTCTGTCACTAATATTGAGGAGTTATACGGTTTAGCAAAGGCTTCCTCGCTGTAATTTATCGCTTACACAATAGGATTCTGACGATTTATATGTATTTTGCCGGCTTAAACTCGTTATGTAATTGATAATTTAGCTTTATGAAGTTTCAAAAGGTTTCTCTTTTTGTTCTTTTGGCGTCGACCTGTCTAAACGTCACCGCCCAGAACAATGTACCAGTGCAAAAAATGGAATGGTTTGAGGATGCCAAACTGGGGATTTTTATTCATTGGGGTATTTACTCCGTTGATGGAATCTCAGAGTCGTGGTCATTCTTCAATAACTATATTAACCACGATAATTATATCAAGCAGCTTGATGGATTTACAGCCAAAAATTATAAACCTAAGGAATGGGCTAAATTGATCAAACAGGCTGGGGCAAAGTATACGGTTATCACAACAAAACATCACGATGGGATTTCCTTATGGAATACCAAAGCGGATAAGGCTATTACAACAGTGAAAGATGCCGCTGCAAAACAGGATGTTATTACACCATTTGTGCAAGCTATACAGCAAGAGGGCCTACATACAGGTTTATATTATTCATTGCCAGATTGGAGCCATCCCTATTATGATGTGTTTACTCGCGCAAGAAAGCGTTATGAACTGGCAAAAGAACCCAACCGTTGGAACCATTATGTAGCATATTATCAGAAGCAACTCAGTGAGCTATCACAGCAATATAAACCCGAACTGATCTGGTTTGATGGGGACTGGGAGCATAGTGCTGAGGAGTGGAAAGCGAAGGAAACTCTGGCGCTGTTGCGTAAACATAATCCGAATATCATTATTAATTCGCGATTGAACCATCACGGTGATTACGAAACGCCTGAACAAGGTATTCCTGTAACCCGTCCGGAAACTAAATTTTGGGAACTCTGCTACACCATGAACGACTCCTGGGGCTATCAACCATTCGACAAGAAATACAAATCACCCAACATGATTATCCGCACCTTGGTTGATTGTATCTCGATGGGCGGGAATCTGTTGTTGGATATCGGTCCAAAAGCCGATGGAAGCATTCCTGAAGAGCAACTGAATATTTTGAAGCAGCTGGGAAGATGGACAAATAAACACGCAACGGCTATCTATGGCACAAGAGCAGGTATTCCTTTCGAGAATTACCAAGGAAAGTCTGCTTTGTCAAAAGATGGAAAAACCCTTTATCTCTATGTGTATGAGCAAAAACCGCAATTACAACTAAAGGGTTTGCTGAATACAGCTCTTCCAGAGCTTTCCGTTGTGGGGGATGCCGCCTCAAAGGTAACAGTAACGACTGCGGATGCAGCAATCCAATTGGATCTAACGAAAGTTAACTTCGACCAAGATGTTACTGTTTTGGCATTGAAATTCAAAGACAAGGTTCAATGGCAAGCTCCTCAGGAAAAAGAGGTAAATCTGGAAAATGTTTTAAACAACAAGCATATTGGTACTGCGTTAAATCAAATTGCGTCAACGCTGCATGTTGGAAAGAATATCTTCGATCATTCCGGTTTGACATTAGACGGTATGGAGACTAAGTTGCCTACAGGGAATCTGACAAATCCAGCCGTGTTGGATTGGGTTAAAAAGCATGCTGAAGCACTTTATGAAACCGGAAAAGGCTTGCCAGAGGGACATTTTGAAGGCTTAAGTGCACTTTCCAAGGATCGTCAGACCCTTTATCTTTTTGTGGAAGGAATTCCGACAGGACCTATTGCACTTAAAGGAATAAAGAATGGTATCGCACGTATTCGAGTCGTAGGTGAAGGTTCGATGATCAACCATGAGATTTTCAATAAACTCTATTGGAGCAGTATTCCGGGGATTGTTTATATCCAGGCACCAAAAGAACGTTTGGATAAAAATATGACAGTGATTGCGGTATTGTTGGATTCGCCTTTAGCATTGCACCGCGAAAAGGTAGGCGCAATTGAAAATAATCTGTAACTTCCTTTTATTAAATTATTTCGAGCCCAAGATAATCCTATCTTGGGCTTTTTAGTTCTAGTTGAATGGTAATATTTGATGTTTATCTTATGGAGAGAAGCATTTTTTATATTAACTTAGGCAGATGAGTCTATCGTATATTTTTCTGTTGTCTTTGTCAGCGGTTATGCTCTTAGCTTCCTGCAGTGCCGGAGATGGAAATAAAATGGAACGACAACGGGCGGATTCGCTGTGCAATGAAGTAATCAATGGAAAATTAAACCTGGAGCAATTGGCGGAATCCGATGAATTTATGTATTTCGATGAAAAATATTTTCATGAGCCTGCCGATTTGAAGACAATTCCTGCTTTTGATAAGGTACAGATTCAGCTTGTGACTTATCGGATTTACAAACATGTCAAACTTGTGGATAACAGATATCAATTTGCTGTAAAGCAAGCCAAGGATCTACATATACCCAACAAAGCATTTGTCTATTACCAACGGTCTTTCGATGAGATGAACCGAAAGGCGGCTGCTAGCAAAGATTCGATTAGGTTGGAGCTTCCAGATGATTATGCTACTAGGTTGATAAGGGAATAAGAAAGGTTTCATTTTCAAAAGAAAGTATGTCTGAATCTATCAGAATCGGGAGATTTTCTTATTTTTAACTGACTAAAAAGCCAAATGGAAAAGAAAAATATCGTTGTATTAACAGGAGCGGGTATTTCTGCCGAAAGTGGTATACCTACTTTTAGGGATGCGAATGGACTATGGGAAGGGCATGACGTGATGGCTGTAGCCTCCATCGAAGGCTGGAACAAAAACCCAGTACTGGTGCAGGAATTCTACAACCTTAGACGGAAAGTAGCATTGGCCGCACAGCCAAATGCAGCACATCTGGCCTTGCGTCAATTAGAGTCAGCTTACCAGGTGACGATCATTACACAAAATGTAGACCTATTGCATGAGCGGGCTGGTTCCACAAAGATTATCCATTTACATGGCCGTTTGGATCAATCCAAGTCATCCCTTGATGATCAGTTGATTTATCCAATTGAGGGGGATGAGATAAAAATGGGCGAACTCTGCGAAAAAGGTAGTCAACTGCGACCAAATATTGTCTGGTTTGGTGAGGCTGTCCCAGAGATTGAACGAGCGATGTTGCACGTTGCTGAGGCAGACATCCTGATTATTATCGGAACTTCGTTACAGGTTTATCCTGCCGCGGGACTTCGGGAATTTGCACCGAGCCATTGCCGATCGTTTTTAATAGACAAACAAATCCCGAATAGTACAGCGTTGGGGCGTGTACAATGTTTTGAACAGGCAGCGACGGTGGCAGTGCCAAATTTGGTAACACAGTTACTTCATGAAGCCTCGGATAAAAGCTAATATAACAATGAATTATGAACCGGTCTTGGTTGTGAGTTAGATGGAATAAAATTTTAAAAAATGAAAAGAATAATAGGATTGTTCTGTGGTTCTGTTTTGGCGATTTCCTGCCACAACAACTCGGAGGTAAAAGTAAACACAAGTACAAACAATGCACCGATACAATTGGATAGCGCACAGGCAAAACATCTCCTTACATTGCCCTTGCACTGTATTGAAGTTGAATACCCGAACAAATTGGGACAGGTGCTTGGAAGTGATCAGGATTTGAAGGGACCACGGACGCTGCACCCCATTTTTTACGGCTGTTTTGACTGGCATTCATCTGTCCACGGCTATTGGTCCATTGTGCGGATTTTGAAGCAATTTCCGGATTTGGACAAATCTGGAGCTATAAGGAAGCAGCTTAATCACAATATCACAGCCGAAAATGCAGCAATAGAATTAGCTTTTTTCCAGGATAAAAATAATAAGAACTTTGAGCGGACTTACGGTTGGGCTTGGCTCCTGCAGTTGCAAAAAGAGTTATTGACCTGGAAAGATCCAGATGCAGAACGTTGGGCAAAAATTCTGGATCCAATGGCAAAGCATATTATGAAAGCTTACCAGGAATATTTACCGAAATTGGTCTATCCAATCCGGACAGGCTATCACGACAATTCAGCTTTTGGTCTTTCATTGGCATTGGACTATGCACGGGGGACAAACAATGCAGCCTTCGAAAAGTCGTTGACGACAAACGCTGTGAGGCTATATGATCATGATAAAAACTGTAATATCTCTTTTGAACCCAGTGGTAGTGATTTCCTTTCACCCTGCCTTGAGGAAGCGCTCTGCATGAGTGTAGTTTTAGGAGAGGACCAATATCGAAAATGGTTGAAAGATTTTCTTCCTGAAATTTTTAATCCAGATTTTAATTTGGAACCTGGTATCGTAAAGGATCGTACGGATGGACATCTGGTTCATTTGGATGGATTGAATTTTAGCCGTGCTACCTGTCTGAATGGCATCGCTAAGGCACTCCCTGAATTGAAGCATCTGCATGGTTTGGCCAATAAACATTTAAAATATTCACTACCCAATATCACTTCCAAAGATGATTATATGGGGTCGCATTGGCTGGGTACTTTTGCCCTATATGCGCTTTCTAAAAATTAATATACAGTCCTTATATTTCCATTGATATAAGGACTGTATTTTACATGTTTTTCTCACCCCATTCATCCATAAGGACCAAAATTTTTTCCAGTGAGCGACCAAGCTCGGTCAGTTCATATTCTACTTTGGGTGGTACTTGTTGATAGACAATTCGATTAATCAATCCGTCCTGCTCCAGTTCCTTCAATTTAGCGATGAGCATGCGCTCCGAAATGCCAACCAATCTTTTTCGCAACTCACCGTAACGTAGCCTTTCCTCATGGAGGAGATAAGACAGCATATTTATTTTCCACCTTCCACCAATAGTAGATAAGGTAAATGCAATACCACAATGATCTTTCCAATACGTTTCATTGATCATATTGGTGGAATTCTCTTTTCTGTTGTTCATACTTACTTTTTTGTTGGTATCATACAATTTGGTACGTACTGTTATTCATGCAATTTAATAAAGAAATTTGTAGCTCATCTAATAAAATATAAAAATGGAAACTATAAAATCTATTGTTCATTGGTTGAGTTATGCCTATTACCTATACGTATTTGGGTATGCTTCATTGTTTAAAGTCTTTCAGAAACAGTCTATGATGCAGAGCATGGATTCATTAGGCTTTAATAAAACATGGACGTTGGGCATTGGAATAGGAGAGTTGTTTGGTGTTATACTTCTTCTGATCGGTTTATACAAACCAGAATTTAAGAATATCGGTATCTTGCTGCTGTTTCCATTTGCGGTGGGGGCGTTGACAGCACATATGGCTCATCAGGAATACCATCATTTTTATAATTCGCTAATCATGTGCGTGCTGAGTATTGTCTTATTGGCAACGGACAAACAGTTTAAAATCACCGTCTAGTTTTTTTGTGTAGCACAAATCGAAATCAATTGAAATATATTCATGATTTGTGCTACTTATTAATTGTTTTGATCAATACTGTCTGCGTGTTTTATTTGGTTCCATAGCTATTTAAAATAGTGTTTAATGAAGTTTTGAAAGAAATAGTACTATGATCATGAAATATATCTTGATTATAAAAAGACTATAAAATTCAAGATTTGTGCTACTCGAAGCTTTGGTTCATGCAATAAATTTGAAAACAAATCCAGCATGGATTGACGGTATTATGCACAGGTATATCAGACATCTTTTTATAGTCATTATGCTCATTTTTTGTTGTAGCTCACCTGCAGGAAAAATGAGTAGAGAAACCTCTGCGAAAGCTAATCATCATCATTCCGTTACTACTGTTGCATCAGGACAGAAACATGATGATTTTTATTTAGGCTCAACAGAAGAATGTGCATTTGAATTGAGCTATGAACAGCATTTAGCCTATGCTTTGTGGTTATGTAGTTTGGGCTTACTTCTGTCGATCGCTTTTTTCTTTATGGCGAAGAAAGCCTGGTACAGCTTTTATGATTTTCAGAATAAATACCTGTCCAATAGGATTCCTGATCGGTATATCCTTTACCATTCCTTTAGACTTTACTGCTAAACTTCCTGCTATTTCTTGGTTAATTACACATAGCGCATTTTTTATTGCTATGTGATGTTTCACTCTTTTTTTGGAAGTAACGGCTTCTTTAACATCAACATCATTTGTACACATGAGTACGACACTTTATGCATTGGCCATCACGGCCATTACAATCAGTTTTTTTCATACGGCATCTGGTCCTGACCATTATCTGCCTTTTATAGTATTGTCCAAATCCAAAAAATGGTCGCTCGGTAAAACAATCCTTTGGACCGTGGTCTGCGGTTTGGGACATGTTTTTAGTTCGGTTATCTTAGGAATTATCGGCGTATATCTGGGCTGGCAGCTCAACAAAATTAGCTGGTTGCAAGATGTACGTGGAAATCTTTCCAGTTGGGCGCTGTTTATCTTTGGCCTCGGTTATCTATCTTATGGTATCTGGAAGATCTATAGCAAAAAATCCCATAAGCATTTTGATGTGATCGGCAATGAAGTTTATGTGCATGAACATAGTCATGGTAAAAGTTCCCATACTCATCACCATCAGCAGACAAAGGTTACACCTTTTGTATTATTTGCAATTTTCGTTATGGGGCCTTCAGAGCCTTTGATACCGCTTTTGTTTTTCTCGGGAGCACATCGGTCTATACCCGAGGTGATTACACTGATCAGTGTATTTACTATTACAACAGTGATCACGATGGTCGGTATGGTGCTGTTGGGAATCTATGGTTACAATTTGCTCAATACAGAAAAGATAGATCGCTATGTGCATGCCATCAGCGGTACTGTACTATCCATTTGTGGAGCGGGTATGCTATTTCTTGGTTGGTAATCCGAAAGACTACCAAAAACTTAATTTACGATTACATATAAATGAACAAACATAAAATAATCCTTACGGCAGCAATGCTTTGCTTCTCCTATGTATATGCACAACAGCCCATTTTTCAGGGCCTGGTAAGGGATAAAGATAGCGGACAGCAGCTGGAAGAAGTGAATATTCGCTATCAACGTGGGTTGAAACATAGTCATACGGCTTCAAACGGAACTTTTTCGGTGCAGCCGTCAACATTTCCGGATACCCTGATATTCAGTAGAGTGGGCTACCTTGATCAGCATTATATTCTAAACAGGCAACAATCTTCCATTGCGGTTGTTATGCAGAAAAATGAAGTGGAATTAAACCAGATTCAGGTGGATGCATTCAACGTCAACAAGACCCTAAGCAAAGTTGATCTGAACCGCATACCTGTAAATTCTGCGCAGGATTTATTACGTAAGGTGCCGGGTTTATTTATTGCACAGCATGCCGGCGGTGGAAAAGCTGAACAGATTTTCCTGCGCGGTTTTGACAACGACCATGGTACAGATATCGCTGTCAGTGCGGACGGCATTCCTGTGAATATGGTTTCGCATGCTCATGGACAAGGGTATGCAGATCTGCATTTTATTATTCCGGAAACAGTGAAAGATATTGATTTTGGTAAAGGTGCCTATTATGCGGACAAAGGTGATTTAAATACATCTGGTTATGTCAATTTTAACACTTTGGATCATTTGGACAATAATCTTTTCAAGGTCGAGGGCGGTTCTTTTGATTCTTGGCGTACAGTCGCGATGATAAACCTGTTGAATAATCACCAGCAAAATAAATATGCGTATGCTGCCGGTGAGTTTAATTATTCAAATGGACCTTTTGATGTAAAGCAAAACTTTAGCCGTGTTAATCTATTCGCAAAATATAACCAATGGATAGATCAAAAGCATTATATCAATCTGCAGGGATCCATCTTTAGTTCGGGTTGGAATGCATCGGGGCAAATCCCGGAAAGAGCCGTCAGTCAGGGCTTAATAAGTCGTTGGGGCTCAATTGACTCTACAGAAGGAGGTAATACCTCACGGATGAACCTTGCTTTACAGTATCGGGCTCTGATCAACGATGACGAAAGCTGGGAGAGTAATATCTATTTTTCCAGGTATAAATTTCAATTATTTTCAGACTTCACCTTCTTCTTGAAAGACCCCATGTATGGGGATGAGATCGAGCAAGTCGACAATCGATACTTGTATGGAATGGAAAACAAATACAATCGTCAATACCATTTTGACAATAGTCAGCTTTCCTGGACTTCAGGTTTTGGACTTCGTGTAGACGATATAAAAGACCTACAGTTAAATCATGTATATCAACGCGATTCCTTATTGAATAGGTTGTCGCATATTACCGGAGTGGAGATGAATTTACATGCTTATACGAACCTGGACTGGCGCATCGGCAAATGGTTGATCAATCCAGCGGTACGAGTTGACCATCTCATTTTCAATATGCACGATAAGCTTCAGAGCGATCCCGCTGGACAAGATGCCTCGGCGACGCGTATCAGCCCTAAGCTGAATTTTGGTTACACCATAAATAGTAAAGCACAAGTCTATCTGAAGACAGGTATGGGCTTCCATTCCAACGATATTAGAGTCGTTATGGCACAAAAAGGAAATGAAATTATGCCATTTTCCTATGGTGGCGATTTGGGTATGATCTGGAAACCTACGGATAACCTATTTATTCAGCCCGCACTTTGGGGACTCTACCTACAACAGGAATTTGTATATGTTGGCGATGAGGCGGTGGTGGAGCCATCGGGCAAGACCAGACGTTTGGGAGCTGACCTGAGTCTGCGTTATCAGGCAACACCTTGGTTATATGTGGATGGTGATATCAATTACGCCTATGCGAGAGCAGTTGGTGAACCGAAAGGAGAGGACTATATCCCGTTGGTGCCTTCGTTGACCAGTACAGGTGGGGTTGCTGTGCAATTGCCTTGGGGAATCTCGGCAAATCTGAGGTATCGTTATATGAACACAAAGCCCGCGACTGAAGATAACACTGTACAGGCAAAAGGCTATTTTGTCAATGATCTTCTATTAAATTATGCTGCAGGAAAATGGAATTTCCTGATCCAGGCACAGAAACTATTCAATACGAAATGGAATGAGGCCCAATTTGAAACTGAAACCCGTTTACGGAATGAACAAGAACCTGTTTCAGAACTGCATTTTACACCCGGGACACCTTTTATGATCAAAGCAGGCTTGAGTTACAAATTTTAAACGGGGTAATAGTTGATTTTGGGCTGGCTATTACAATGGAATACGGTGAATTTGCAGGCCATGAGAGCGATACAAAGACTACCGTATTCCATAGTCGATCAAATTAGCCTTTTCAAGAGATCTTTTTCAGGTACATTCTATATTTTGTCCAACCCTGACACCGCTTAGGCGGCACCGCGAATAACACGTAACAGCACCACAATAATTGCGATGACCAAAAGCGTGTGGATTATATTTCCTGTCGCGTAACCTCCGAAAAAACTAATTGCCCAGATGATAACTAAAATAACGGCAATGATGTATAATAAATTTCCCATAATATTGATGCTTTTTTTACTCAGAACAACATCCATTTGAATAATGTTTTATAATAAATAAATCAAACTATCTATGCATGACTGCTGTTCAATGTTTTGTCGTTATGCTTCTTGTTTTAAATCAAACGTATGGTAATTCTTATAATGTACCAGCGATCGTACAGGCGTGGCGAGTGTTGAGAGCAGTTCAAGATATACTTTGGCGATCATCTTCCAGGTTGTCTGTTCTCCATAACAACGTGCTTTGAAACGATGCCATGCAAGTAACCGTTTCGATCTATACAATAATTTGATATGAGCAGCCATGGTTTGGACATCATTGAAAGGTGTGAGGATACCCCGTTCATCCGTCAATAGGTCTACTGCGTGCCAGTAGGGTGTTGAGATGACGGCAGCACCGGCACCGACCGCAAACGATAATGTCCCACTGCTGATCTGCTGTTCATGTTGATAAGGAGAAAGGTAGATATCGCAGGCTGTTAAATATTCTTTTAATTGATCATCATTAATAAATTCATCAATAAAAATAATCCTATCTTGCAATTGTAACTGATCTACTAAGCTTTGTAATTCAAAACGATACGATTCACCCTCATGTGCCAGTACATTCGGATGCGTCTTGCCCACAATTAAATATTTGAAATTTGGTAGATCGAGCTCTACCAATGAGCGGATTGCATATTCTAATCCTTTACTTCGCCCTATCAGACCAAAAGTCATCATCACAAAATTATCCTGTAAGCCCAATCTGTATTTTGCCAATCCCTGATTGTAATCAAACTGGGGTACACCGTGGGCTATGACATGAATTTTCTGTCTGTCGACCAGTGGAAAGAGATCTTTTAATAATTCACGTCCTTTCGGCGATAGCGAAACTACTGCCTGGGATTTGCTAAGCAGCAATTCCATGATTTCCTTTTGTCGCAAGGATGGAGATTGCAATATGGTATGGAATATTGTTAATAAAGGAATATTTAAGTGATTGACCAGCTGATTGATAAATATACCATCAGCGCCACCGAATATTCCATATTCGTGTTGGATAATACAATAATCGTATTCGCCATTGATAATATGTACAGCTTGGATATAACTATCAAGCCGTTCTTTGTCGATAACAAAGCGTATTGCCGGATCAAACTGTTCGGAACCGGATTTGGATACAGCAATTACATCGATGGATGCCGTCTGGTCCAATCCCATTCCTTTTCTGAGGTCTTTCGTGAAAGTCGCCAATCCACATTCCTGGGGTGGAAAGGTACTTATAATAACGATTCTTTTCATACAGTTAATCCTCTTTCTCCTTGTCTTTCTCGTTATTTACTGGAATATCCAAAATAGCCATGAGTAGTAGATAATATCCTTTTTCCAGGCCCATTTTCTTTGCTTTCTGATCTATATTTTCCATATGACATTTTAATAATTAAGGTGGTATTTTGTTTCGTTTTATGTATCAAAAGCTGTACCCAAAGAGGGGCATTTATTTCATATCCGTAGTTTACAAAGACGTAATCCGTAAAGTGATACAGTGTTTACCGCACAAACACTACAGGAGTAGGTATTTTTCCCTCATGAAAGAAAATTTATGTCAGCTCTTCAAATTGGCCTTCCAACTATTTTTACATGCGGCCTAAACAAAACAGGTCAACTGTTGGTTTACCGTACAAGATTGACTAGGGAATTATCATGTGAAACTTCCACTACATACGCTTTTTTACCTTATGATAGAAAAAAATAACACCGAAAAAATCAACGACCATTTAGCTAATGAACGTACATTTTTAGCTTGGATAACAACGAGTTTGGGGATCATGGGCTTTGGTTTTGTTGTTGTCAAATTTTCCTTATTTATACAGCAGATCACATTGATGTTGAATTCAAAGATGTCCATGGACATAGAACCCGAATATTCCGGAGTTGTTGGTGTCTCAATCGTTATCATAGGATCCATTACAGTTGTTCTAGCTTATATTAAGTATAGAAAAGTTGCAAAACAGATTGAGTCAGAAAACTTTACTTATGGGTCATATGGTATTGCTTTGATGTCTGCATGTTTTCTTATTATTGGTCTTCTCCTCGGGTGGCATTTGATAGATAGCTTATAAAATCAATATCTGCAATTGGATAATACGATTTAAATCAGGTGTTGTTGAAGTATAGACCATAAATCTCACGAGTAGAAATGCCATGACTGGCGTTACGGATATTAAATGAACTACAACGAATTTTAAAAGAATACTTAACAGGTGAAAATATCTATTTACTTTGTATGATGCGACTGAATAAATATGCTCAAAGTTCAATAAATATGCTCAAAGTTCAATAGATATGGTGAAATTGATAATGGTTTTGCTATTAACGGTAATATGTGGCAGGGGATGTGCACAGGAAAAAAAAGAGAGGATGATGCCAACAACTAATCGTATAAGCTATCTTTCAGAAAAAGTTCGCAGATTCAAAGATGAACCTCTTTATCAACTGGAAGTTGAAAGCTTGTTTAGTTTCAGCGTATTGGTAAATGGTTGTCCGGTTTATTCCAATTTTGATAAAATTCCGGGAATGGGGAGGATAAATATCAATCCCTATATTCTTCAAAATGGGCAACAACAAGTTACCATTGAACTCTATCCGGGTTATGATGATCAAGGAATTAATAAGCCCTATCTCGAAGCTGGTGATAAATTCACACTCAAAATAGAGAAAACTGGTTGGGGGAAAGATGGTCTTTTAAAGGAGCCCGAAGAAATTGTGTCTTATAAGGCTGTTGACGAAAAAGTGGATTTAACCAAACGGACAGCATATAAAACCGATATTAGCTTTACCGCTACTGTTCCCTATCAACTTGCAGGATGGAAGAATGGACAAGATTTGACTCAGTTGGATCCTCAACAGCTCGAAGAGCAGCTACTGGGTTTTTATAAGGAGATGATAGCTGTTTTTGAAACGGGTGACTACGATGATTTAAATGCACGATTTTTGAAGGCAGATGCTGAATGGTACCAATCTGAGTATTTTTCCCAAGATATAATTACTAAGTTTCAAACAGTGAAAGGTCGAAAAGGTAAATCTGTCGCAACGACATTTTCGAACTCGAAGCCAAATTCCCGGACATTTTATGTACTGGAGGATTACATCATGAAATTTTATGCTGAGGGTAGAATGGTTCGACTTGAACCACGAAAAGGTGTTAATAAGGGAGAATCTTTATTGGGCTATATGGATACAGATAAAAATGGTATGAACAGAAAAACATTCGTAGATATGCTGTTATACATCCCCAAAGGAGAAACGGTATTGCAAATTGTAAGATAAATATTCATCAGGCAATCGCCAAGCTTGATCGTGTCCCTGGAATCAGCTTCCAGATTTATTCTCGATGACCGCTATCGCCTGATCTATGTAACGTTGTTTTGCATTTTTTATGACTTCCTGCATTTCGTTATAGGTCAGTTTGGTCTTACCATTTTTTGGCTTCATGTCGATGGGAAAAACAAGATCAGGTTCTATACCCTCGGCGATCTTGTATACTTTGCCATTACGATCTTTTAAGACTGAAGTTGTAAGCATGACCATACAATTCTTATTGATATTGAAAGGAGCATTGCCAGAAGTGAGACCACCAGTTTTTTGCCCTATTACTTTTACATTTTTCTGTCCTTTGAAGTGAGCGGTAAAGAACTCTCCGGAACTAGCGGTAATGTTGCTTGTCAATAAAATAATAGGGATATCATTATGCAGCAATTTTACGGGTTTGACCTGATCAGGTTCCAATTGAAAAAGTTGGAAATATGTGAGATCTTCGGGACTTTCAACAGTATAATAGGTAATAGCCTTCGTTTCTTTGCCTTGCGCATCTACGTAAGCGTACGTTTTATCAGTGTCCAATAAGGACGGAAATTGCCAGATCATCGGCATGATATTTCCACCGTTGTTTTCCGTTAGATCTATGATCCACGCTTTAGGATCCTGAGCGTCCAAGTTTTTCAGTTGTATGCCTATGGTATCCACATATTTTCTGTTTTCTAGCATTACCGGGGGTACATTGATGTAAGCATATTTGCTATTGATCATGTAATGTTGAAAGTTTTTCGGGGGTATACCTGCTTCTTTATCCGTCATGACCGCCATTTTTTCAAATTGGTCATGTTCCGATTCCTTATTCTGTTCCGCTTCTTCAAAGAACAGACTAGAATGTCCATCCTTTAAAGTTTTTAACAATTTTTCAAAATATGGTTTTAATTGGTTGACCTCATTAATGTGCCGAGTCTCCGCTATAAACGCTGGCCTGATAGAATCCCACTGCATGGATTTGCCCATGTAGGCATTTTTTTGCAAGGTATCCAGAAATTGGATCACCATTTGATGTGTTTGATTGACCTGTGCATGCAGCTTCGGCATCCAGAATAATACAATAAAAAATAGAAAGGCTCTCTTCATGTTACTTATTAGTGAATATCGTTTCGTGCGTATAATATAAGACCAAAATAGTCGTGTTTATCAAATGCTCCAACAGATATTTGTTGGATAAAATAGCAAAAAAGAAGATATCCTGCAATCCCCCGTAAATAAAAAAATACTTGTCAATTTTTCGGTTGTAGAAGGAATGTATTCGCTATAAATTTGTTCTATCATTATAAATAATCGCATTATGGAATTAAGTTTCGAACAAATGTATCAGGCTATCATTGATAAAGATGTCAATTATGAAGGTATATTTTTTACTGCTGTAAAGACAACGGGTATCTTCTGTCGGCCTTCTTGTACTGCCAGGAAACCCAAACCTGAGAACATCGAATTTTTTAAATCAACCAAAGAATGTATCCTCCATGGATATCGCGCATGCAAGGTATGCCATCCACTTGAGATGTTAAGTGAAACACCTTTATACATCAAAGAAATTATAGCCGAATTAGCAGCCGATCCGAGTATAAAGTTCAAGGACTACGATCTGCGTCAACGTCGTATTGAACCAAACCAGTTGCGGCGCTGGTTTATGAAAAACCATGGCATGACCTTTCATGCTTATCAGCGGATGTTTAGAATAAATTCGGCGTTTAAAAAAATCCAAAATGGCGCTTCTGTGACGGATGTAGCTTTTAACTCTGGATTTGAATCCCTTAGTGGCTTTGGTGATTCCTTTAAACATATTTTTGGGGTCTCTCCTAAAAATAGTAAAGAGCAACGTATGATTGATTTAAAGCGAATTGAGACTCCGCTAGGCACCATGTATGCCTGCGCCGTACCAGAGGGCGTATGTTTACTCGAGTTTACAGATCGGAAAATGCTAGAAACAGAGTTCAAAAATCTTGCGAAAGCACTCAATGGAACGATCGTACAGGGCGATAATCCCCATTTTCCCTTGCTAGAAAAGGAACTCCAAGCTTATTTCGAAGGTAGACTAAAAGAATTTACAGTTCCTCTATTTACACCCGGCTCAGATTTTCAAAATGTGGTATGGCGGGCGTTGAGAGAAATTCCATACGGGCAAACAAGGTCGTATAAGCAGCAAGCACTTCATATCGGAAAACCAGAAGCGCTGCGGGCTGTCGCAAATGCCAATGGAATGAATAGGATCTCCATTTTGGTGCCATGCCATAGAGTGGTCGGTGCCGATGGCAGCCTAAGCGGCTACGGCGGTGGTATCTGGCGAAAAAAATGGTTGCTGGCGCTAGAAAAACAGCAACACTAATTCCTGTATTTCCCAATTTATAAACATCAATTCTATTTCCATGAGTACGACTATTAATAAGTGGTATGCACTTCTTATTGTGCTTACTGCGCCTTTACTGTATGTTATTGATATATTTATCATCAATATTGCCATACCAACAATCAAAAGTAGCCTGCATGCATCTGATGGTGAAATACAGCTTGTTATCGCATCCTATTTATTGGGTAGTGCATGTTTTCTGATCATTGGTGGGCGAGCGGGAGACTTTCTAGGCAAAAAGAAAGTTTTCTTTTGGGGGATGTTGGCCTTTACAATAACCTCCTGCATCTGTGGACTAAGTCAAACAGCAGCACAGCTAAATATTGCCCGTTTTTTCCAAGGCGTGAGTTCCGCTTTTATGGTTACTCAATCAATTTCTCTGATTCAATTGTTGTTTATAGATACGAAAGAAAGAGCTGTTGCTATTGGATGGTATGGTATAACCTTGAGTATTGCGGCTATAATCGGACAGGTATTGGGAGGATATCTGGCCGAAATTTATTTCTTTGTAGAAGGTTGGCGTTTGATATTTTTTATTAATCTTCCTGTTGGAATCTTTTCGCTTTTGGCGATCCATCGGTATTTGACAGAAACAGCGAAAACTGTGAAGGGTAGATTTGATTACCAAGGTGCTTTTGTGTTAACAATCGGACTAGCCTGCCTAATCTATGCATTGACAGAAGGACGGGAAAATAGCTTTCCTTGGTGGTTTTATGTGTTGTTTATCCTGTCGCTTGTATTTTTGAGCTTGTTTGTTTTTATTCAACAAAAGAAACGATTAAATGAACAGTATCCACTGATTGATCTTTCACTGTTCAAAATAAAGGATTTTAGAATTGGCTTATTTGCTGTATTATTCCACTTTATGCTTCATACTGCTTATTTATTGATAATCGCTGTCTATTTGCAAAGTGGATTAGGGATAACGGCATTGACATGTGGTTTGTATTTTATTCCACACGCGATTTTCTTTATGTTGTCTTCTCGAATTGCTTCGAGGTTACTTCCGAGGTTTGGCAAGGCGGTTTTACAATTGGGATTAGCGATCATATTGCTTTCGTTTTTAATGCAGATTTTCTTTTTCACAGCGCAGAACAAACCGCTCATATCGATGCTTTTTTTAGCACTCTATGGTTTTGGAAATGGCTTTGTATTACCCTTTCTCTTAAATGTTGTTTTAAATAATATCCATGAAAAAGATGCAGGTGCTGCTTCAGGCGTATTTTCAACATTTCAGCAAACAGCTTCGGCTTTGGGAATCAGTGTTATTGGCGGTGTTTTTTATACAGTATTGGACACAGAGCACTATCTTGCGAACCATCTGTTCGCTTTACAGTCCGGACTAACAGTATGCATTGTCTTCTTGATAGGGGTGTGGCTAATGTTATGCCTATTACCGAACGAGCAAAGGACATAACATTTCTCCGTTGATCCACAGGATGGGAAATACCCTCAGGTAGTAACTCTTGTCAAGCCAATTCTTTATGCATACTAGTAATGATTTAATTCTCTTTTGAACATCAATTCGCAGGGCTGATGTTCAAAAGCAAGATTAGCTTTTCATATTCATTCTTTCCTCCTGAAGATCGAGTATGCGGAGGTGTTTTCTGATGATTTCTTCGTCCAATAAAAGCTCTTCACGATTCTTATTGATCAACCACATTCTCTGAGTTTCAAGGATGTCGATATAGATTTTTCGGTATTCAGCGTAGTTAATGATGATTTCCGAACTTGTCAATTGGTTTTCATATTTCTGTAATTGATCTTTTAATGTTGGAAAGCTGTCTACTTTGTCCGCGTAATCCTTACGAATTTTCTCTACAGCCACCTGAGCAAGTTTGTTTTGGATTTCGTATTCGATTTCCTTTTCTGTCCGCACAAAATCTCGATCTATTGGCGGAAATTTCTTTAATAAAAAAGGAAGCGTAAGTCCCTGTACAAGCAGTGTTAACAGAATAGCAACAAATGTGATAAAAAGGATCAGATTTCTTTGTGGGAAAGGAGCCCCGTTCTCTAACGTTAGGGGAATTGAAAGTGCCGCAGCCAAGGAGACTACGCCCCGCATTCCAGTCCAACCAATGATCATGGGCGTTTTCCAGCCTGGAGACTGTGCATCTGCAACAGTGATAAAGTTCCGCATCACTAAAGTGGTAATCACTGCTGCATAACCTGCTAAAATTCGCACAATAACCAGCACTGCAGTAACTGCAACTCCATATCCAATTGCGGTGTAAATATCCGTATCCCCTAAACCGTTCACTATTTCGGGCAGATCCAAACCAATGAGCATAAAAACAATCCCGTTTAGCAAAAAGCAAAAACTTTCCCAGACTGTTACCGTGCGAATTCTGGAGGCACTACTCAAAAAATCGTGGCTGCGGTAGGACAGAAATAACCCACCACTTACCACTGCCAAAACTCCGGAAGCATGGAGCTCCTCTGCTGCTAGATACATTGAGAATGGCGCGATAAAAGTGAGTAATATATCTGTGTTTGGATCGGTTGGTAGGATTTTGTGCATTTTCAAGAAAATATACGCAAGTGTAAGTCCGATACCTACGCCACCGATGCACATCCAGACAAAGCTTCCTGCCGCCTCATACCATACAAATTGTCCCGTTGCAGCAGCAATCATAGCAAATCGAAAAATAATCAATGAAGAGGCGTCATTCAGTAAACTCTCGCCTTCGAGAATTGAAGCCAGTCGTTTCGGTACTTTTACAAATTTTAGAATTGCACCTGCGCTTACTGCATCAGGAGGAGAAACGATTCCACCCAATAAAAATCCCAAGGCTAAAGAGAATCCCGGGATAAAATAGTTTGCAAAAACCGCAACCGATAATGCGGTGAAAAACACAACGACGAAAGCAAAACTGAAAATAATCCTGCGCCATCGCCAGAGTTCCTTCCAGGAGGTTGACCAAGCGGCTTCGTACAATAATGGTGGTAAAAAAATAATAAATATTAATTCAGGTTCTACTTTTATAGGTGGTACGCCTGGGATAAAACTTATTAAAAGTCCTGCCAACACAAGCAAAACAGGGTATGCAACCTGAATTTTTTTTGCCAGCATAATGAGCATAGTAATCAACAGAACCAAAAAGAGATAGAATGCGAAATTTTCTAACATGTATTCGTTTTAGATACATAAATATATATTAAATTTTTAAAAACATTTAAAGCTCATTTAAAATTTAAGCCGAGTTAAAAGTTGCGATCTCCGTTTTAGGGATATCGTTCTCTTGGTGACTGGAGCGGGGCCTAGGGAAGCACAAAACACCTTTCCATTCTGTAGCCAAGAGTCAACTCCAAAGAGTTGGCTCTTGGCTACGATGGCATAAAAATGAAGTTGATCTGTCAGAAAACACTAAAAAGTTGGTGCCGTAGTTTTTAGGTCAGAATTCAGGAAGTCATCAATCATCGGAACTAACCAATCCATGCGGTACATCATACCGATATGTGTAGTCCCTGGTAGGATGGCTAGACGAGATTTAGGTAATCCATGTATATCTCCCATTTTCCCACCGCCCAAGGCACGAAATAATGCTAATGCATGTTCATACTGTATGCCATCGGCATCACCAATGGCCATAAATAGGGGCGCTTTTATTTTTTTTGCCTCTTTGGACCAGTCGTAAGGTTCCAGGTCAATGCTAATTACTTTCTTTACAAATTCGGGGAAATGTTTTGGATCATTGCCAAGACTGTCGTATTGCTTCTCAATGGGTGAACCTTTAAATATATCCGCTGTTATCGATGAATAAGATGCTTCGACATCGGGCCACCATCCATCATGTGCGTAACTGCCGGACAGTACGATAAGCCTCCGCACCTGTTCGGGATGCTGTATGGCCAACTGAAAAGCTACACCTCCTCCCATGCTGTAACCCAATATATCGGCACTATCTATTTGAAGATGTTTCAATAGACCGGATACATCATCGGCCATCCCCGCATAACTGATTTTTCGTGCAATGTCTCTGGTACGCCCATGTCCCTGCATCTCCGCGACTATTACTTTCCGACCTTTAAACATGGGGATAGCATGAGACCAGTTCAATGGGATCGTCATATAAGATCCGTGAAGCAATACAAGAGGTTTGCCCTCGCCATAAACTTCATAATACATTTTTAACCCATTGACATCCACATAACCCGTTTCTGATGGTTTAGCTGATTTAGCAACTGATGAATTTTCTGGAGTACCTGTTCGATCGTTTGTCTGTTGTTGACAGGATAGCAATAACCCAAAAACTAGTGTTATTATTAGCCCTAATGTCTTTCTTGTTTTCATATTTATTTGATTGTTAAAATATTATAAACAAATCTATTCAATTTTCGATATTGGGTTTAGGTTGGATATCCGACAAATTCAAGGGGGGAAAACGACAAAAGGATAAATACCCGATCAAACTAGGGTAATAATTATTATCAATTCAAATAAGAGGGAAAAATAGCACAAGGTAGACAAGACATGCTCCTCATTGTTTTAGTGCATTGACACTTTTACTTCTTAGTGGATATTTTATGGATTTTGCATTTTAAAATTCGTAGAAACTGGAAAAACGGTCATGCTCTGTACACGTATTATTTTCATTAATTTAGTGAAAGAAAGAGGAACATCGAACGTTCCAATATATTTAGAGACAGTTAGGATAATCTGTTAACCATGGGAAATACCGTTGCGGAAATGCTAGAAATGTACGGGCTTAGTACCGCTGCAAGCTTGATCGATAGTTTGGGCGCCACTTGGAATGAAACTGAAATAAAGGAATATTGCTGGCGTGTACTGGGGACTTTTCCTGATTTAAAAAAGGAAAACTGGTCAACGGGGATAGAAGGAGGGGATTACATCTACAGTTTTTCCGGTCATTATGTGTTTATTACAGATGATATCTGGAGTTTCAATCTGATTGCCGAGAAATCGGTGCTGAAGTTATTGGTCGAACAAATGATTGGGTTAAATAAAACAAAGTATTATGATATTTAACATTGACAGCTGGATCCGTAATATTAACAAGGGAATTGAGCGACTTGTAAAATCGGATGAAGACGTCGAAAGCTACCTTTTGCTTTTAAATGATAAAGATGTGACACCATTGATGGCCAATGGGAAGGATGATGTACTTCTAATTGGTGGTGGCGGAATTAATTTTGCCGTGCTATTGTTTGGGTCTAAAGATGTAATGACCAATACATAACTCAACTCTTTTTTGACTACTTCAAAAGAACGGTACAATAGGTATATCATAGAAAAAAGGGACTATAGTTACTCTTTTCTATGATAACGGCTAAAGTCAGTTAAAAAAAATCAACAAATTAAATTCGTTACTCCGCTACACAACGGATTGGAAAAGCCTGAAATTTATTCATAGCATTATTATCGCCAGGTCTATTTACCATCATACCCGTAGAAGATCCCTGAAGATAATAGATATTATTTCCCTCAGTATAACTTGTATGGAAATAGGCAAATTGTCCGCGATGTTCATAGCCCAGTGGAGCATAAATACCTCCATAATCATGTGTTTGAACACGTCCACCGACAGGAAGGGTCAATTTTACATTTTTGTTACGGATACTGGTCAGTACTTTTGCAGCACTATAATTCGTCTGGCTAGCGGTCCATGAACCAATATTACTTGCTGTTGTGCCACTGATCAGGGATTCGGCTTCTCTTTTGGTGGGGATACGGTAACCACTCGGACATGGGTCAGTAGCCGTTTTTACTGCAGCAATTTCACTTCCACTATTCCATGCGTTACCGGGTTGTACAATGTTTGAACTCCAACTCGATACACCGGGCCAATTTGCTGTCCCTATTGCTGGTATCCTTCCCCATTGATAAAAATTACCATAGAGATCCATGATTGACGGATCCTGATCGGGGTCGATATTGGAGGTTGAACCAGGGGCGCCCAAGTCATAACGCATCCAGATGACACCGTTGATACGGGCGGCTTTTTGTCCCTGATAATCCAAGAAAATATCCTTTGGATTTAGACGCAACCGAAGATCATATTTCACTCCTGGGCTGATGACTAAGTTATTAAGGGCTACAATATTCTGTTGTGTCATAGGACCTACCGTAATAGATGCTAAATTCAGAGTACCTGTAACTGTTGTAGCATTTAAGATCAATGGTGCCGAAACAACAGTTCCCGCATTGAGTGCTTGAAATATGATTGGGGCATTTCCGATCTGTCCTGATTGCGTTGGTATGCCATTAGACAATTGAATAGCTGTTGTTGGGTAATGCGGAGTAATATTAGCAGTCATGGCAGTCACATCATATCCCGTCGCCGAAGCATCAATTGTCGTAGTGATCATACTCAGCTTATGTGCCAATACAATATCTACATAATTAATGGTATTACCGCTGACAACCATATTATCTTTTCTGTAATACATCAAGTCTGCATTGCCGGAAAGTCCTTCCAAACTTGATGTCGCTAATGTTTTATCTGCTGGATTCGCAAAGGTAATTGGCGGAAGGTCTGTAGCGCTGTTTACTGAGTAAGCGACAAACGTATAACTTTGTCCGCCATCTAAACTCAATTGTAAGGTGTTACCCTCATTGCCACGAATATAATCCCTTTCGGTGACGTATTCACCAGTAGATTTATACACAGCCATTTTATAGCGTATTCCCGGATCAAGCGGTTTTGTTTCTGTACTGGCTTTGGTACCCGCTTTTGCGCCTTTAAACTCATACGAACTTGCTGGAGCCAGTTCAGCCACCAAGGTATATTCGCCATTGAAGGTGACCTCCTGTCGTTGGATCCTGCTCATTTTTGTTGCAATCCCTGCTGTTGATTTCTTCTCTATACTTTCCTGATTGTCATAATGATTACCGAGCATGTTGACTTTTACCACAGCCTTATCTACTGAGACAGTAGGATTCTCATCTTTTGTATGGCAGCCTACCAGGGTAAACAAAACGAAAAAAAGAAATACACCCATTTCCATGGTAGACTTGATTCCGTTGTTTAAAATCTTATTTTTCATTTTTTCTCTTTCCGTTATTAATAAGTCCCTTAATCAATTATTTGTGTCAAATAATCCTTTCATCTTTTAATACGATCAGAAGTATCTACCAATCTAAGTCTGCTGAAGCTTCTGGCATTTGCTGCCATTCCGTACTTACGCTATTATTTGGGTTGGTGGTTGCGGAACCTGCAGCAATGCCATTCTCCATTTTCACTTGAATGGTCATAATTTGAGGCTGCTCGTACTTCTCTTTTGTCGAGTCGACAAGTTTGTTTTTATTCGAGGTTCTCATTCTTTAATTTTTTATAGGTTTTCTATTGCTTGATGGTCGACACAGTAAATTTTATTGTGTTTATATTATTGCCAATTGATTTAAGGGAATGCAATGGAGGATTCCATTAAGTCAATTAGGATTGAAATTGTTTTCATGACAGTAGATTTTATCCAAATTTACAGAAGATGCAAAGCAGGAAAAATCGCTAGTACTAGCGATTTTTCCTACTCTAGATTTAAGCTTGCATAGTTGATTTTGGAATCGTTGTCGTATCGTTCGATTCTGAACATTTGGTGTCCGATTATGATCAATCTCTGATTATAAATATGTTTTAGTGTACTGTTTAACAGTGGTATACTGTTTTGGCAAGCGAGTTGATAAGGCAGTTAATCGAGAAAATTGTGTAAAAGATGAAACGGAAATCATCTGCTTTTTTGCAACAAAAATCGAAAAAAGCGACATGAATTATATTATTCGGAGTCTAAAACTTAATATATTATGAAGATCATAAAATCTTTGCCTATTGCCGTTATTTTCGGACTAATGGTCTCAACAGCTTGTGCGCAAACCGAAAATCAGCTCCAAAAAGAAATTTCCAGTGTTGAATCAGGGCTGATACCACCTGTCCGCTTTGTGGGGGAGCGATCTTGGGATATTGCCTCACGCATGAAGTTTTATAATGTTCCCGGTGTGAGTATAGCTGTTATCAAAGATTCTAAGATCATCTGGAGTAAGACCTACGGCGTTGTAGATCTTGAATCCAGG
>PJTS01000402.1_pt1 | contig 28679 bp, 15 predicted proteins | sample 1512251 | NCBI WGS metagenome assembly PJTS01 (sample SAMN08177686, study PRJNA422409) | Soil metagenome, whole genome shotgun sequencing project. | isolation source: Soil (2) enriched on wood chips: alkali lignin treatment | place: USA: Madison | collected 2015-01-15 | reverse complement strand
TTGATGCAATGTGATACTGTAGAGAAAGTCATTGTATTAACACGTACGCGTACACCGGTATCCATGATCAAAGGCCGTGATGTATGGTGGGAAGATGAGATCAAGAAAGTGGAAACCCAAGGAAATCCAGCCTGCCCAGCGGAAGAAATGGATGCTGAGGATACCCTGTTTATCCTTTACACGTCTGGATCTACAGGTAAACCTAAAGGAGTTGTACATACCTGTGGTGGCTATATGGTCTACACGGGATACACCTTTATGAATACCTTCCAGTATCAACCAAATGATGTATTTTTCTGTACAGCTGACATTGGTTGGATTACTGGCCATAGCTATATTGTTTACGGGCCACTATCCCAGGGTGCCACTTCATTGATGTTTGAAGGTATCCCAACATTCCCAGATGCCAGCCGTTATTGGGATATTGTTGACAAATTTAAAGTCAATATCATTTACACGTCCCCTACAGCGCTACGTTCATTAATGGCTTTTGGCGATCAGTTTGTAGATAAAAACGATCTTTCCTCACTACGTGTACTAGGTTCAGTAGGCGAACCTATCAATGAAGAAGCCTGGAACTGGTTTAATGAAAAGGTCGGTAAAAAGAATTGTCCTGTCGTTGATACTTATTGGCAAACGGAGAATGGTGGTCACCTGATCACTTCTTTAGCTGGTGTTACACCAGAAAAAGCAAGTTATGCGATGTTCCCAATGCCTGGTGTACAACCAGCGTTGATGGACGAAAATGGAAAAGAAATCGAGGGCAATGATGTCACCGGAAATCTATGTATCAAATTCCCTTGGCCAGGTATGCTACGGACGACCTGGGGCGACCATGATCGCTGTAGACAAACGTACTTCTCCACTTACAAAGACATGTATTTTACGGGCGATGGCTGTTACCGTAGCCCAGAAGGATATTACAAAATCACAGGTCGCGTGGATGATGTCTTGAATGTATCTGGTCACCGCATCGGTACTGCGGAGGTAGAGAATGCCATCAATATGCATGCTGACGTTGTGGAATCCGCTATTGTCGGTTATCCACATCCAGTAAAAGGCCAGGGTATCTATGCTTACGTTATTGCTAATCACCACACGGATGCAGAAGCAACCAAAAAAGATATCATGGAGACTGTTTCGCGCATTATTGGTCCTATTGCCAAACCAGATATTATCCAGTTTGTCAATGACCTTCCAAAGACACGTTCCGGAAAGATCATGCGCCGTATTCTACGCAAGATTGCGGAGGGAGATATCAGTAATTTAGGTGACACATCTACTTTGCAGGATCCGACAGTAGTCGAAGGTATCATACAAGGTGCTGAAGGCCTGAAAAAATAGTTCCACAAGAACCTTTAACAAAGAAAGCCCTGCAATATATTTTTGACAGGGCTTTTTGTTACAATTCCATCAGTTTTTAAACCTCAAATTTTTTGTCAGATTGTTCCAGATACGTCTAAAAATAGATTTATCTTCAGTAATGATCTCACCATCTCCAAATAACCCAGGTTTAAGTTGGATCAATGGATTGCTACCCGTCGTATCAAGACCAACAGTCGTAAAGAACACACTGTCCCGAATCGGAATATCTGAAATATATTCCACCTTCCCTCTTAAATAACCGTATTCTTCAAAGGGATATCCGTTCACTTTAATCAAAACTTTTTGACCTTTCTTCACTTTCGCTGAAGCAGTTTGGGGCAATAATACCTCGCCATAATATTTTTCGCTTTTGGGATTGATATAGAATAATTTTTGTCCGACGGCAACCTGTTGATTTATCTGTAAGAATTCTCCATAAATTAGCTTTCCACTGACGGGGCTCGTCATGACATATTGTTTTTTCCAGTTCTCCGCTTCACTGATAAAGCTATTTAATGCTTGTATAAATTTTTTCTGTTCTTCTCCGATCTGATTTTCAATTTCCGCCAGTTCCTTATTTTTAGACAGGATATTTCCTTCATAACTGATCAAACTATTTTCCATTTGGGGAATAATCTGGCGTTTTGCCAACAACAGCGCTTCCTTTTCCTGAAGTTCGGCAGGACTGATCACCTTCTTTTCAGCCAGTAATTTGTACTTTTCGTATTCTTTCTCTGCCAGATCAAGTTGCTGCTTCTGCAATTCAAAAGACTGACTATTCTTTTTATATTGTTCATTCACATTCGTAACTTCTTGATTGATCACCGACCGACGCTTTTGGTATATTCCTTGATCCCGGGCGGAGACATAACTCAGATAGGAAAGATAGAAGTTTTGATAAGCACCTTGTAGTTCTCCTAAATTGAGATTCTTCGGTTCGATCAATGCCTCCAGATTATAAGTCGCATTCGGTTGTTGACGTATTTGTTGAAGCTTATCCAAAAGCACCACAATCTGGTCATGATCTGCTGTGCTCTCTAAATAAGCTAATGGTCCACCTGCTTCTACCCAGTCACCGTCTTTCTTTAAAAGTTTCACCAGACTTCCATTGACCTTAGCAGAAAGGACTTTGGGAGCATCTGTTGTATTAAATCTAATCTTACTATCCACAGTTTCAGGATAACGTATAAATACAGACATCCCCAGAATAAGCAATACTGTCAACAGGATAAATGTTATCCCTCTTCTTAAAAGCCAAGATGGCGGTTTGGCGATAATATCCTGTAAATCTTCTGAATGGATATCTGATTCTATAATCGATGATTCTTTCATAGCTATTTAATTCCCCAATTCCAATTGGTTTCTTACTAATTCGAAATATTTCCCTTTTGACGCCGTAAGTTCAACGTGCGTTCCCTGTTCAACAACATTTCCCTTTTCCAATACAATAATATTATCGGCATTTTTGACGGTGCTAAGTCTGTGGGCAACAACAATTACTGTTCTTTTTTGAAAGAAACGGTCAAGGTTCTCAATAATTACCTTTTCATTATTGGCATCGAGCGAATTGGTCGCTTCGTCCAAAAATATAAATTCAGGTTCCTTGTACACTGCCCGGGCAATCATCAGACGTTGTCGTTGTCCCTGACTCACTCCTTTACCTGCTGTACCAATTTTGGTCGCCAAACCAAAGGGTTGCTCCGCGATAAATTCATTTAGATTAGCAATTTCAATCGCAGTATCCAACCGCTGCTGGTCTGGAAACTCTTCGTTGACAGTAATATTACGTTCTATTGTATCGGCATATACATAGTTATCCTGTAACACTGCTCCGCATTTATCTCGCCAAAGAGAGAAATCAAACTGCTCTAATCGTTTTCCACCGATGAGAATTTCCCCCTCTTCGTATTCATAAAACCGTAATAGTAATTTTAGAATAGTGGTTTTCCCACTTCCACTGGTTCCTACAATGGCTGTGGTTTTACCGGCGGGAAAATTCAAGTTCAGACGATTGAAAATCGGTTCGTTTCCAGCACCGTAGTAGCGAAAAGTCAGATTACGGATCTCGATATCCTTTTTCTCCGGCAAATTGTCCAGATAATCCTTTTTCACATCTTCCTCGTCTTCCGTTTCATAAATTTCATTAAGCCGTTCCATACTGATCTTAGCGTCCTGAAAAGATTGCATAAAACCGAGTAACGATTCCACAGGGCTACTGACCATTCCTACGATATATTGAACAGCCATCATCCCCCCAAGTGTCATATCACCATCAATAACTGCCTTAGCACTGATAAAGGTGATAATTATACCTTTTGTCTGATTGATGGCCATAGAACCAATAGATTGGTATTGGGACAGTGCCAAGCTTTTTACTTTAAATTTAAAGAGCCTTGCCTGCAAGGCCTCCCAGCCCCAACGTTTTTGTTTCTGCGCATTATTTAATTTTATGTCTTTGATACTCTGGATCATCTCGACCATATAAGTCTGATTTTCAGATGATATCTTAAACCGCTTATTGTCCAATTCGCGTCTATACTTCATAAAAAACAGGATCCATAGCGTATAAAGTATAGTTGCCGCAAAGAATACCAAAAATATGATTTTGTTATAAACAATAAGCAGAGCCCCAAAGATCAGCATATTCACTATGGAAAACAGTGTATTCAATGTACTTCCGGTCAGGAAAGATTCGATTCGTTGTTGATCGGCCATGCGCTGCATCAGATCTCCATGTGTTTTTATATCAAAGAAGTTCATCGGTAACTTCATGATTTTTATAAGTAGATCCGTCAGAATCGAGATATTTACTCGTGTACTGATATGCAGCAAAATCCAGGATCGAATAAATGATACGGCAGTACTACCGACAAACAGCATTAATTGAGCGATCAGTATCAGGTTGATAAAGCTGATATTTTTGGTATTAATTCCTATATCAACGACAGACTGTGTCAGGAATGGGGTGACCAATTGCAAAATGGTACCTAATACCATACCTAATATCAGTTGGGTAAAAAGACGTTTATACTTATAAAAATATCTAAACATCTTCCCCCATTTTAAGGATAGGTCGGGCTCCTCCTCATCAAGTTGGTAAAACTCAGGGCCTGGGCTCAAGACCAATGAAAGACCAGAATGCAGTTCTTTTGCCGAGTACCAGTTTTGCACAAATTCCTTACTGTCATAAGTAACGAGTCCAAGTGCAGGATCCGAAATGTAATATTTATCCCGTTTTACTTTATATAGTACAACAAAATGGTTCTGGTTCCAATGCAAAATACAAGGAAGTTCAATTTCCTGAAGCTGTTCTAGTGTCAATCGAACGCCATAGGTTCGAAAACCAAGTTTTTCAGCAGCTTCACTTATTCCCAACAAGTTAACTCCGGTATTTTTTGTCTGACAGAGTTTACGAATTTTATGGATAGATACAGACTGGCCGTAGTATTTAAAGATCATACGAAGGCAAGTGGCACCACAGTCCATCACATCCATTTGTTTATAATTGGGAAATTTAGAAATCACGGTTAAGTTATTATTGATATAAAACAAAACAGCACTTAAGAATTAGCAAAACATATGTTTAGATAAAAACAATATATTGATACTAAAAAGCATCATAAGCACTACGATAAATATAAACTTTTTTTCATAATTATCGTTTAGCAAAATACTTTTTAGGATAAATTGGAAAGAGAACAGAGATATCAATAATTTAAGTGACATATCTACTTTGTTGGATCCGACAGTAGCCGAAAGTATTATACAGGAGGCTGAAGGCCTGAAAAAATAGTTCTGCGAGAGCCTTTAACAAAGAAAGCCTCCCAATGGGAGGCTTTTTAGCTTTAAATGAGTTTCTGATTTTTATCTCATTAAATTCAATCGTATTGGCAGTGTATATGCAACACGCACAGGCTTCCCTCGTCGCATTCCCGGTTTCCATTTCCCTAGTTTTTTCACAACACGTATACCTGCTTCCCCAGTACCAAAACCCAAATCCTGTTTGACTTTAATATCCTCGACCTGGCCAACTTTATTAATAACAAAACCTATCTCCAAAATACCGCTTACACCATTTTTCATTGCCTCTTTTGGGTAGTCAAAATTATTAGCAACAAAAGTCATCATCTTGTATGTTCCTCCCGGATACTCTGGATTGACTTTATATGTTGTTGAATCATATTGAATAATAGCGCCATCCTCTTTTATTAAAGTACCTGATAATAACCGATCCTGATTATAGTTTTCTACAAAGGAATCTTGTCCGGCCCTTCCTTTCCACTCTCCCTCACGTAAATTATTAACAATTTCACCTTCTTCATACTCCTCTTTTCCTTCTACATTAAAGCGAATACGTCCATTTCCATTCTCCAATGTCTTGTTCTGAAGAGAATCATAATATACAATGTAGATCGGTTTTTTAACCTGCAACTTCTTTTTGTAAAGTTCACTGGGATAAAAAACCATCATTTTCAACTTATTATTGGGATATAAGTAAAATGCAGAATCTACGAGTTCTCCTTCATCGGTAAAATTCTCTAGGCTCTTTAATGTACCATTTTCATAGAATTCATATTTTTTGCCTTGAAATTGGAATGGGTTACGTGCATTCTTACTGACACCGTTGAGTTTGATAGAGTCGTTGCGCAGATAATACTCCTCAATTCGATAGATTTTATCTTTGCCCTTGGCATCCACATGGACTGTCCTTAAAAAATAGGCAGAATCTTTTTGTTCTGTTTCATCACCATCTTTTTTATGATATGTGGTAAAGGCGATTTGTGCTGAAAGACTCAATCCACAAAGATTGAATAGAAGAAAACAAATAAGTTTGACTGACAAATGCAGATAATATTTCATAATAGTTCTTAATATCCGCGCAATTTAATAAATCTCTTAAGTAAATTAGAAATTGACAGGTTAAATAATCATTACCTATGTTCAACATAACTACAATTAAAGAAGCTATGTTTTCCACACAATGTTAATAACTATGTTTAAAACCCAAAAACATGACAACCCAATCTTTTCCTCGAACTTAACTATCTCCAATAACGTGGTAGGTCGATTTAAGCTTTAGGCTTATTGAAGTCTTTATATCAGTTAACAAAAAAAATAGCCACATCATCACGACGTGGCCAAAAATAAACATATGAATTTAATTAAACAGTTGCTATTTGTATGAGTTTACCGAACTCGCGACCTTCCAGCTACCGGCTTCATTTACCAAGGTAACCAGATCGGTTTTCGTAAATGTTTCGAATTTCATAGTAATCCGCGCCACCATATAATTTTCGGACTCCTCTAGGATCTCGGTTTTGGTATTACAGTTCAGTTTTTCACCTTTTTGTTTTTTCAAGAAAGAAATTACCTCTGAACGTGTATTGGTACGTTTAGTTTCGCCTTGAATCTTTTGGCTGAAATCGGAAGCGAATAGTTGCTCAACACCACCCGATATACCTTCTGTCATGACAGATACATAACTATCGATAGCTAAGTCTGCAGTGGATAGGTTCAATGTTTTACCAGGATTAACTGCAGCCATCGTAAATGTTGATACTGCGATCAAAGCTGCTGCTGCAAATGTCTTTACTAAAGTTTTCATAATCGTTTCTACTTTATATTGTTAGTTTTTTATTGTCTCTTTCCTAGTAGTCGTAGGGATGTTGATTTTGTTGCAACATTTCCTTCAACTTTCTGATTCAAAATTAAGACAACGCAGCCTACGATTTTATTACATTTAGACTAACATTCAGAAAAAGTCGGTGAATGAGGGGGATAGGGCGGTAAAAGATAATGGCCGTAGAAAAATTGCATTACATTTAATTGAGGTGAGTTTCTTGTTAAGCGACTTTAATACCTTGACGATCAAGATGACTGCCATTTCTGAGGAAATCATTTCGACAGCATGGCATCCATAACGAATAGCGAGGTAAAGTGTAAGATTACACTCCGAATGCTCGATTTCGCGCTCCAACTTTGACATTTCCCCGAGTATCTGAACGACGTAGTCCTGTAGCGAAATCAATCCGACGGATGGGAATTTCACATTTTCACAGGTCAGAATGAGTTAGTTGCCCGTCAGAATGAACAAGTCTCCTGTTTGTATGGCACTGACTGGAGACTTGTTCGCTTAGATAGGCGTCGAAATGAATCAGACAGAAGAGAAAACGATTCCGCCGGACGGCGAAATGAAAGTTCCCCCTGACAAAATATCACCAACCTAGGTCGAAACAATCTAGAAACAGGGGCGTATCAACATCTTGTTCCGCAAAATGACACCGCCATAGTGCAATTTGAAGCATTTTCACGCCGTAGTCATCCAAACCATCTTAAAAATAAGTTTTCCACATCGTTATTAACACAATGTGGAAAACTCAGAATACGATGCACTAGACTCTCGTTAAAAACCACCCTGCAAAATCATCGATTTTATCTTTATGAATCAATTTAAACAAAATAGTTACTCAAATAAACGTTAATAAAACTAAATTGGTTAAGTGTGTTAGATACAACAGAACCACGTACTATTCACATATAAAAAAAGCCGATTTAGACTTCGCTATATTGCTTGCTTATGGAAAAGAAATAGCATATGATTTTACTAAGGAATCTCCTGAAATAGAGGCATGTTTACTCGAAAGAAACAATAAAAACAGACCGCGATAAATGGAAAGAAGACATTACACTGTTTTAGAAAAATGCAATGATCTTCTGGAAAATAAAAAATTCCGCCAATAATAACAACTAGCGGAAATATTGTTTGTCAAACTTGTTGTACGACACCCTTAATTAATCACTTACTGAGGTCTTGGTTACCTTTACAAAAAACACCAAGACTACAATTGATATAGTCTTGGCGATTTCTCCATTATAATTCTAATTTATCCACAATTAGCAGAAACAATATCCATTATTGAATCTGCAACTTACCATAAAGCATATTTGTCGGATTAGCGACAGACCGGATTGCCGCTACCGGAAGTTTTACATTGGAATCCGAACTGAAGACCCAATCAAACTTAAATTCCTGTTCTTTTGAACCATCTCCGAATAGATCATCAACAGGTTTTACCTGTGTTGCCCTTGTACTCCAATTATTTCCACCATCAATACCCGTACGTTTCAAATAAATTCGATCTGCTTCCCGTCTATAGGTATAAGTTGCCGAAGCAATAAACGTTGAGGTTCCTGACGTATAATTGATATAGAAGATGGCTGAACTGCTATTTGTCATTGTAAAATACATATTGTTAATCGTACGTCCACTTGCCTTGAACAGCTCGTTTACCCGATCAAAAATAGCAACGTTTGCATCAACCCCATTGACTTTGCCCCTGCTAACCATCTTTTTAAACGGCTTACTATTCCCAAAGGCATCTGAAACACTATAAAGGGCTGGAGAGGTCTGGCTTTTCAATGTTGTCGCGGTATTGTCCGTACTTTCACCCTCAATCGCGCTTCCCTTTATCACAAAGCTTCTGATTTGTTTATCCACAATCTTAACGGGTTTAACCAAATTGTAAGATGAGGAAGTTGTGTAATAAGAAGTCTGATAGACACTATCAATTCCACCGGAAGAATTAACGTAGACAAAATTAGCCATCTTACCAACATAATCTATTTCAAGGCTGATCTTTCCGCCACCGGCATTATCAAAGTAAGTAAAGCCGTAGTTATTGTTCAAGAGATTTGTAAAATCAGTATTGAATTTGTTCAATCCCCTATTTAAATAGCTTTCTTGTTCTTCTTTTGAAAGCCTGATCAATGTAAAAGGCTGACGGTATTTTTTACCCGTAAAGAATAGTGTATCCGCATTGTGTCGTTCATAAAGAAACTCAATATCACTTTTAAATCCTGATCCGGCGGCACCGCCGGCATCTGGAGCCGGATCCTGCATAATCGTAATATAATTGTAGGTATCAAAAATTAGCGTTGGTGTAAATAGAGGCGAAACACGGTAGGTGGATGATTTTAATTCATTCCCAGAAGAAGTCGAGTAATCACTCAACATATCTACGGTCTGATCATTTTTAAAATTAAAATAGAATCCAAATCCACCTTTTGCTCCGGTAGAAAATCCCCCCTTCCAACCATTGGGAGCATTGACCAATTCATTCCTGATAAATGTAAGCGTATCGGAAATACGCTCTTCTGGTTTTTGTCCAAACACATTCTCGACATCGTCCTTCTTACATGCTACAGCAAAAAGAAGACAGCCAGCCAAAAAATTCAAAAATATTCTGTTCATATTATTTAAGTGTTAATGGTCCATAAAAATAATTCGCTGTTACTCCTTTTTCATAAAATCCACCATAAGTGCGATACAATGGATCAGTTGAACCGATTCCGGATGGAAGCCAGCTTGCTACAAAAATGCGATTCGTCAGATAAGGCAATACATACGTTTCAAATCCTTGGAGTAATATGCTACCATTTCCATTCGCCATTGCCCCGGAACTATTTGTGCTCTTCACAAACTGTACTTCGCCATTTACTGGATTATTGATCATCTGGAAATAATACTCGGCAATATAAGTTGCACTCGTTGGTGATATCGTAAACCCGAGTCTCACTGCTACATTCGTTGCATCTGTAAAGTTTAATTGGAAATAAGTTACTTTACCGGTACTGTAGCCAGGATTCTGTTTTATATAAGCTGCCTGCACATTATCCATCAGCGTTTTAAAAGTTGAAGAAGATCCGTACGTTGTCAGATAATTTGCTCCAGGTGTATATGTAATTGTAGCAACTTTATTAGTATTGATCCAATTGGCCAAAGTTTGTGTCAAGTCATTTGGATCTTTTGCATTATATAATGTTTTGAAAGCATTCTGAACTTCGGTTTGTAATACCCGAAAGTCAACATCAAAAGCATCTTTGAAATAACGAACTACAATTTCTTCTTTTTTTCGCAATTTCTGCTGGGCAGCCAGTGGTGCTGAAACGACATAATTATCAAACCAAACCTGCCCTTCAACCAAAAGATGAGCAGTCATCTCGGCAAAATCTTCCGTATACTGTCCTCGGGCATATCGACTTACAAAACCCAAAGATTTCGCTACCGCATCTGTATTGGACGAGTTCGTCCAATCTGCATAATAATCACCTTTAGTCACAGCCTCAAAATCTGATGGAATAGGCACATTCTGATTTAGAATATGGGTAAATTCATGATGTATTGTTCTTAATTTACGACGTACACCATTATCTCCTTCTACCGTTGCAGAATTGAAACTATTAACTCCATATAGTGTCACCTTCCGCCCTCCGTCAGCTGTACCTAAGGTAACAGATCCATTCGTATTGTAAGAAACCGAGCCATATAATAGGTACTGTTTCGGAGCAAGTGTCTTGATAAATTTATTCCCTGCAACCTTTTGATAAGGTTTCAGATAAAGGTTTAATACTGCCTCCATCATCGGTTTAACTTTATCTATGGCAACCGGGGCAATATCTTTGGAGACATCAGTCAAGTTACGATCAAAACGGTAAATAACCTCTATATTAAAGGGATCCGTCAATTCGCTCATCAGCCATTGATCCACTTCACTGTTTCCTTCGGGATCAGTATTAAAACTATTCATATCAACATCCAGCTTATCACTATCTTTAGAACAGGATGTAATTGTCATTATTACAAGCATACAGCCTGCAATAATATATTGGAAATATCTTTTCATAACATCAATATCTATCTTGGGTTAGCAGGAATTCCGGTATTAATAGCATCTTGAGGAATCTGAAATACTCGTCTTGGATCATTTTTATCCAACGTTTGGAATGTTTCGTTTCCACTTGCTTCTATAAAATTGTGTTTTACAGTCAAGCCATGTCTTAGAATATCCATCCAGCGAATTCCTTCCTGCATAAATGCAATACGTTTTATTTCAAGAATAGCCATGATCACCGCATCTTTATCCGATAAATTACTGACGCCAGCATTAGTCTGGAAATAATCCTTAATTTTCGGAATAGTCAAGGTGTGCGCTGTAGGGTTATACGCATCTATATTGGCTGTACCAAAGTCATTAAGATCCTTTAAAGCCAAATCATAACTTCCTTTTTGCACATATGCCTCAGCACGATTCAATAGTACCTCATCGGCAGTTAAAAGCGGTGCCATAATGTAAGGATACCCAGTTCCCGCTTGAAAGTTTGTGTAATAGAATAATTCATTAAACTTGTTTGTCGTATAGTTTGGTGCTGTATATACCCCAAATTTATTGATCAATTTAGCACCATAGACTGTATTACCGGTATAGATATTTTTTACAGTTTCACCAAAACTATAGCGCGCATTTCCAGCCCCACTACCGCGCTGAAAAACGGAATATGTATTCGCTAATAGCAGATTCCATGACTTGCTTGCCTTTGTATACTCTTGCCGATATTCCGCATAGGATCTCGGATTTAAATCCGTTACATACTGACGGATATTTCCTTTGAAATTGCCATCTGGATAAACAGCTGACGCATATTGAATCGCTTTATCCCAGTTACCTTTGAAGAGGTAAAAACGTGTTGCGAAAGCAAATGCTGCCTGTTGCGTAAAATGGTAATGAGGAACTTCGTATTTTGCGCCTTTCAATAGTGATAAACCTTGCTCAAGGTCTTTTTCTATCTGTGCGTAAGTTGATTCTACCGTCCCACGCTCATAAACCGGTCTGGTCGTCGTCTCAGGCTTTAGCGGGTATGGAATTCCTAAACCCGAATTGTCTCCTCCAATATGATATGGATTGCTAAAGAAAATGGATAGCATAAAAATTGAATATGCTCTGGCTACCAAAGCTTCGCCTTTATATTGGTCCGCGGCGGCACCGAAATTCTCTTTTTCTATCGCAGCCAAGGCTTCATTAGTAACAGCTACTGCACGGTAGCAAGCATTCCAGTACTCAGTTGGCGAACCATTTCCTGTCTCTTGTACGACATTCCAATTGTAAAGACTGATAAAAGGCTCATTATTATGGCCAGCCAAAGCTGCACTTTTATCTTCAGCGTTATCCGAAGCTGTTTCCGCAAACGTATAATAATTCCTATCCGGATAGGCTGTCACCAAAAGCTGTGAAAGCTTCTCCACGGTGTTAATCTGCGTACGCATATCAGGTTCTTCTTCGAGGTATTTGTTACAGCTTGTATTCAACACCGAGAGACCTAATGTTAAGAGTATAATTTGTTTATAGTTTCTTTTCATCTTGTTCATTTTTTAGAATCCCAATTTCACGGCCAATGTGTACTGTCTAGGAATTGGCATCGCTACACCACCATTATTAAAAAACTCGGGGTCAGCACCATTCAGCTTTTTATCAGAATATAGTAGGGCTATATTATTTCCCACCAGCGAAATTTGCGCTGTACTGAATCGCAGCTTTGACACCAAAGTTTTGGGCAACTCATAGGATATGGCTACATTTTTTAAACGAATAAAATCGCCCTTGGCAACCCGCTGATCGGAGTAGTTGTATACATTATACGGATAGATCGCATCTGTTGTTGATCCATTCGGTCTATATATCCTGTTATCTGCCGTGAACTTATCCAATATCGCTGGGATATTGGTCACCCTTTCATCTCCGGGCATTTGCCAACGGTTGATCATATCCTTTGACATGGAATTCATATCAGAATAGGTCGCGGAGAAAGTTGGCTGTAACCGCACATAATTACCTGTTGCAAATGTGAAGAGTGTCGATAAAGTGAAAGCCTTGTACGAAAAATTATTATAAAATCCACCAGTAAATGTCGGATCTACCGGACCGTGATATTTCAGGTATTTAACATCGGTCGTGTTCTGCAGATAAATATAAGGCTCATTCCGTTCTCCATTTACACCAACGTATGTTGGATAACCATATTGGGGATTTAACCCGTCAAATTGGAGTGAAAACAATCCGCGCTGCGCGTATCCTTTCATTGGAGCCCCTTCAGCACGAACGAGATTCCAGATGTTCGGGTTTACCTCAAGCTCCGTGATCTTGTTCGTATTATAAGCAAAATTAAACTGGGTTCGCCATTTAAATGCCTCTCTTCTTATAGGAGTTCCCGCGATGGTAAACTCGAAACCCGAAGACTTCATTTTTCCATAATTCGCATATTTGGTATTTTGGCCACCGATTCCCGAAGTTTTCAAATTACCCAAAAGATCGAAGATATTTCTTCTGTAGTAATCCATGGTGATATTCACCTTGTCATTGAACAAACCGATATCAGTACCGACATTGAATTCATACAATTTCTCCCATGTAAGCTGACTATTGGCTAAACTGGAAATATTGATTGATGTCTCCTTTTCATTCTCGTAAGGGCGGTAGGTAATCCGATTATAATATAATGTCGTAGAATTGGAAGCGTCGCCCATATTGGCCACTAAACCATAAGTACCTCTCAGACGTAAGGAACTGAACACATCACTTTTATTGAAGAAGTCTTCCTGATCTATGTTCCACGCTCCTGAGATGTTCCAGGTTGGCAACCATCGCACATTACTTGTCGATCCCATTTTATTGGAGCCATCGTATCGAACGGTCGCATTGATAGAATATTTTTCAGCAAAACTGTAGGCCCCACGTAGCATAAAAGCGACGTTTCGATCTTTCCCATGATTCATACCAAAATAAGCATCACCGGTTTCGATCATTTTTTTGAAATATTTATAATTCGGATTCACCAATCCACCGTTTGCAAATTGATATCCTACCCCGTCATAATCCGAATTTTGACGATCAGCCATTCTGATCTCCATTGAGCCAAATAAATTAAGACGATGGTCTTTGTTAAATTGTTTATCGAATTCTAAATTATGTCTGAAATAGTAATTTTTGATATCGTTATTGGTTGTATTGAAGAAACCCCCATTAGGCAAAATAACAACGGATGGGTCGTTTGGAAAATCAGGATCTTTATACAAGAAATTATTACCATCATTGACGATTGTATTTGCATTTGCACGAAACGTCGAGGCCATATTGGAGTTCTCCAGGACGGAATGGTTTCTTTCAGAAAGCGCATAACGATAAGCCGCATCAATCGAGTAGACTAAAGATGGCATGATCCGATATTTGATACCACCTTGTATCTTCAAATCAATCATTCGCAGCTGCATATAATTTGTATTCAACTCGTTAATAATGTTGAAAGGAGCATAGTTTCGGGTAAAATATTCTAAACTACCATCTTCATTATATGGTGTTATCAACCGACTAGTATTTAGAGCATACGAATAAGGATTGATATCAAAATCTCTTGAGTAAGAACCGTAAACTGGATCCGATTGACGCGTCAATGTACCCGGTGCTTTCTGATCCCGAATTGAACCATTGATCAATAGTTCCGCTGAAAATTTATCTGAGAATTTAACGTTTTGGCGTATATTCCCTGTAAAACGTTTCACATTGTCGACTAAAGTCTGTCCATTATCTCCCGTGTAACTTGTCGAAATATAGGTCTGTGCTTTGCTCGATCCCGAAGTGATACTCAATGAATGTTCTTGTAGTAATGAATTCTTAAAAAGCACATCAAACCAATCCGTATTGGCTTTGGTGTATCTTTCTAAGAATTTAAGTCTTTCGCCCCGGGTGTTTTTCAATGCAAAAGAATCCGTATTTTCATCATAAACATACATTTGATTATACATTTTTGTAAAAACACCCCCATTTGCAGCATTGGCGACCGCAGCGTGGTCCAGATAGCCTTTATTTTCCATTTCCAGCAAAACAGACATCTGTTCGGCCGAATTCATGATATCAAACTGACTATAGCTCGGCTTTAAATAAGTCGTAAATGTTCCAGAATAATTTACTTTCGCTTTACCTTCGGTATTCACCCCTCTTTTTGTATTGACCACAATGACACCATTCATGGCTCGTGCACCATACATCGCTGTTGCCGCTGCATCTTTTAGAATGGTAAAGGAAGCAATATCATCGGGATTCAAGCCCGCCACCGATGACCCTAGTAAGGTATTGGCATCTCCCGAAGAGAGAGCCTCATTGGAAATATTGACCACATCTTCCAAGATAATTCCATCAACGACCCACAAAGGCTTATTATCTCCAGACAACGAAGTCGCTCCCCTGACGCGAACTTTAGGTGCAGCCCCAAAGGTTCCGGAAACGTTCTGAACAGAAACTCCGGCTGCCTGCCCTTCTAACATTCTTGTAATATCGGGGACACCGCTCCGTTCAGCATCCTTTGCATTTATTTTGGAGGATGCTCCCGTGAACAATTTACGATCGATATTTTGGTAACCAGTAGCGACAACATCAACAACATCTAGCTGGTTGTCTAAGGACGTTAAAACTATAGGAACATTTGCCCGACCATTTACAGCGACTTCCATTTCGGTAAATCCGACATATCTGACAATTAATGTGGCGGTACTGGGGGCATTGATCTTAAATCGTCCCTGTTCATCGGTTTGAGTAGAAACTGAAGTTCCTTTTACGGTCACTGTAGCACCGCTCAGTCCTTTTCCGTCTTTATCCTTAACTGTGCCAGTAATAGCTTGCTGTAACGATGCAGTGGATGTATTTGAATTGGTAGATTTTAAATTACTGTTGACAGAGATTGTATTGGCAATAATCTTATATTCAATATTATTATTTTTCAATACAGCGTTGAGAGCTTCCTCAACAGTGGCGTTCTTGACATTGACCGAAATTCTCGCTTTCGAATTCAGATTTTCACTGTACAGTACGCGCAGATGAGACTGCTTGGAGATTGCAGATAATGCCTCTTCAATACGTGCATTTCGCATATTTAAGGTGACTTTCTGGGCAGTGCCTTTAGCATGTACACCTGTAACAAATGCGAATAGAAGACATGTACTAATTTTCATAATACGCAGGGGTTTACAAAAACGTGGATCTTGAGGGATCAAGGACCACCTTTTGCTAAATGGTAAGTTATTCATACATTTACACTTTGTGGTTAATTGGGGTTTAATTGTTCACTTTTTAATTTAGGACCTGATAATCACATTTTCTGAACAGGGATGCGCTAACATTCCTGTTCTCTTTTCTAAGGTCTTTTGGATAGGTATTAATTTGTCATAAGCAGCCGGTTTGGGTTTAGTTCAGGATTATATTTCTAGCTTTTCGTTTCTATGATCAATTGTTTTCCATCCACTTCAAATTTGAGGTTACTTACATAGGATAGCATTTCCAGCACTTGCGATAATTTAACATCTCGCTCGATACTTCCGGTATACTCCTTATCCAACTGTACATTTCCCCTGAATTTCACATCCAGATCATACCATCTCGATAATTGATGTGCGATATCTACGATCGTTTCCTTCTTGAAATAAAACTCATTATTGTGCCAGGACAGATCGCGTTGCAAATCCGCCTCTCCCTTGATCAGATTATCCCTTGAAGACCATACATATTCTCCGGGTGATAATTCCACATGCTGGTTATCTCTCGTTACTTCAACTTTTCCTTCCGCGAGCGTTGTACGAACCTGCTCAGAATAAGAATTCACATTAAAATGTGTCCCTAACACTTTGATTTCATTCCCTTTGGACTCAACAATAAAGGGTTGATTCGGATTGTGTGCAACTTCAAAATAAGCCTCGCCGTCCAGAAAGACCCGGCGTTCTGTTTTTGAAAATTGCGCAGGAAATTTCAGTTGAGAAAGTGCATTGACCCAAACTCTTGTACCATCAGCCAGCGTCATTTTATAGAAACTCGCCTTTGGGACAATTAATGAATTATATTGTACAGGAATAGCTTGATCTGTGCCTTTAACGATCAATTCGTTGCTATTGCCAATAAGATTATTGTTTTTAGTCAATGTTTTCGTAGAATCGTTATTCAGTGGGATCTTTGTTCCGTCGGCCAGCACTAAGATTGCCCCACTTGTCGCTGGCGCGATATCCTGTTTCTGTATAGCAACAATAGGTATTTCTTTTGGGATATTAGCCGCAAATTCTGTTCGCCATAGAGCAAAACATCCAATTAAAAATGTAAGGGAAGCGGCAATTCCCAAAGACCACTTTCTGATTGATTTTACTCCAGTACCATTTTTATTATTTAGTTTGTCCCAAGCCTTATTCGCATCCAATTTGCGGACAATGGACAAATCTTCCTCTATATTCGTTGCCTGGCGAAAAGATTCCAAAAATTGTTTATTCTGCGGACTAGTATTTAACCAATCATCAAACTGGTTTTGCTCTTCTTCGGTCAAGTTACCACTCAGGAACTTCCGAAGTATTTTTGCAATATGTCCTGTGTTTTCTTTCATATATTACATTAAAGAAACGCAAGACGAAAAAAGGGGTGACAAGAATTTAAATATTTTTTAACAAAAAAATAACAAGAGGGATAAATTCAGGATTTAGGCGCTTTAGTAGCATTTTCATCCCCTGTTGTTTTTTGAGTTTTCACGGTGTTAATGCTAATTTTTAGTTTTTTTAGTATTCTCTAAAGTAGAGACGTTCAACATAGTCCAATTGGAAAATCTTTTGTCGGGTAATATGCTTTCCTTCAATAATCAACTAAATCTTCTAAATGGTCTATAGATTAGACGCAATTCAAGAGCAGTAAGCTTCAAAAAAATATTTATCCCATTTAAACAATGACCCTTGCATTTTTTAAAACTATCATAAATCTACTTCAGCCATCTAGTATCATTTTGCCAACTAAGTTGATTATAAAATTGCCTATAATCTTGATTGTCTTGAGGGTAATATATACTTAAACCAGAAAAGGTTATTAGCGGTTGATTTAAAAAAAACTTTGTATTTGCTTTGTAAATAATCGCTTTACTCATTACCTCTCTAAGCATCTGTACTTCCGAATCATCAAAATTTTTTTCCAACAAATCTAGAAAGTCGTATGAGGAAATAGATTCAGAGCCTATCTGAAAGTTTAACTTTTGGGCGTGAGTATTTAATAATTTTCCTTCTTGTCCTTTTGTTAGTATATTTTTAGTTTTTATAGCAATATCATCTAAATATTGTGCATCTATTAAAGATATGGTAGCTGAAGAATAAGCGCCATTCTTGTTTTGATAGAAGGCAAAATATTCGCTTGCTACATTTTTTAAGCCATCTAAGCCTTCAAAAAAAAATCTTGCGCATTTTTGATAAGGGAATCCAGATGCTAAAACCTCAGAGGGAGAGGAAATAAAATATTTCGATTTCCGTCTCAATTCATATAACACCTCAATACTTCCCATATAACAAGCATCAAATGCGATAAACTCAAAGCCATTTGGGATAGCTTCTTTAAGATCTGACAAGTCCATTTCAGCCCCTCCATCATTTCCAAACGCCTTCGTCGAAATCCCTTGATTAGCAGGCAACCACGAAGTCGCATGAGACCATAAAATAAGACCGTATGAATAAGCTGGCACTAAATTTCGGGAATCTTCAATTACTTGTTTTAAAAATGCAGGGTCAGAGCTATTCTCATCATAATAGGTCTTTAGTGTGTCTGCTGTAATTTCGTTTGCTAAAGAAAACCTAAGCTTAAGCATATATGATAATCTAGAATCAAGCTTAACAAAAACCAAAAATGCGCCATCAATATCTTTCACACCTCTTTGCAACTGTTGTATTGCAGCAATAGCCTCAGCTCTCAAATCATTATTTCCAGCTATATAGGCCAATACCATTTTATTTACGGGCTTCACGTCATCATGTATATTATTTTTAGCGCAACCAATAAAAACAACTAAAAATAACATGTACAAACATAATTTGATTTTATATTTCATAAATATATTTTTAATATGGGCCATTTTGTAATAATTGTATCCGTAGCATTTCGTTAATCCTAAAATACGACCAAGCAATGAGCGTTTAATTATAGAAAAGAGAGAACTTAATTCCATTAAATTCTCTCTTTTCTATAATTAAACTAGTTTGGGCAATTTAAATTAGTGAAAGGATTAACATAGTTAGGAATTGGTGGATGAGAACAATTCAAACATTTAATCAGACCTATTCTTCCAGACGATAACACCTTACCAGATTGAATTACATAATAGTTTCCATCCACCCCATTATAATAAACCCCATTTGGCAATAGGCATCCACTCACAGAACTATAACGATAGGAATTTCCGTCGTAAAATATTTTACAACTATATAAAGGGTATGCACCATCAATGTGACCTTTAATAAGGTCTAAATTATTTCCATAAAAGTAATTCGTTGTCAAGTCAATTATATTAGGATATGGATTATTGGGATTTACAGATCCTAAACTAACTGACAGAACATAATCAAATTCATATGGAATTAACACACCATTTACACTGACATTGGGAGAATTACTAAATAATGGCTCATTAACAGTTTCAGTTATTGCATCTGCATAGACTGAATAAGTAACAGCTCCAACTACCGTTCCTACAATAAGTGCATCACCCGTCGCTCCGGCCTTCCACAGAGCTAATCCAGCAGTTACAGCCCCTGTGAAATCTTTGCTCACAACTTTCCACAGTTTAGAAAAAAATCCCTTTGTTGGAATAGGTGTATCCGCCAGACCATATTCAACTTTCCAATAATTATAAGAATCTAGTAAAACCTCCGCTGAAGAAACTAAAATTGCCTGTTCATTTGTATTCAAAGCCAAAAATAATGGCGAATTAATTATATTGTCTATCTGAGTATTCAAATCTGAGAAGGAACTTGCTTGCATTCCCAATAATTGATTTGCGAATAAATAGAACTGTTGGCTCATCGCACTCCCCGTCTGATTTAAGCTGACCCTCGGTATATTATCAATGTTAAAGTTTGGAATAGCATTCGTCAAAAAACTATATTGCTGATAATTATTATCCTGAAGGAATAACGAAATTTGCGGAGTTAGTGTAGCAGCAACTTGGGCAGAAGTTAGGGGTTGAGAAAAATCAGGTGCGGGTCCAACTGGGGTACCTCCTTTCGTAGCAATATTACTTTGTTTCACATAAGCCAAACCCTTGCTATGTATACCCGCTAATTTCCTTATTTCATTTCTATCTACCTTTAAACCCTGTTGGGTAATATCAGCATCGTTTTTGCAAGAAAATAACAGAAAAATAGTCAAGGTAAAAAAACCTAAAAATTTAGTAATCATAATATTTATATTTAGTTAATAATTGCAACAAAAATTATTTTAAAAGGGAGCGCAATAATCATATAATTAGTTGTTAAAATAAATATCGTAATTTATTTTAACATTTTTTTCCTAAATCAAATATTAAAAATACAAACATTTGAAAAACAATTATTTATATTTAAAAACAGTTTAAATATAAATCTAATAAATACGAAAAAAAATATCGGAAAGGCGAAATTCGTGTTCAAATATCAACTAGATCATATCCCCAAACTTCTATTTTAATCACCAAAAAACTAAATATCAGCACAATAAAAATCTCGCCATATACTTAGATTTTTACTTACAATAGTGGTAATAGGATCTGTAGAAACATAAAAGTCACAACTCTTGCTAATATATGGGCGACAAAAAATTAAATTATTTTAACAAAAAAAATAACAAAAGGGAGAAATTCAGGGTTTAGGCGTTTTAGTAGCATTTTCATACCGCGTTGTTTTTGAGTTTTCACGGTGTTAATGCCAATTTGAAGCTCTTTAGTGATCTCTAGATTAGACAGACCTTCAAGGTATCCTAATCGAAAGACTTGCTGACAAGAGGCCGGCATTTGTTCAATAATTTTATAGATCTCCTGAATGAGCTCACTATGGATCATATTCAATTCAAGCGCCGTATTATCCTCTTCAGTAAAACCCACTACATTCCAATACTTCTGGCGCACCTTTTCATGGCGTATGTGATTATAGCAGGCAAAACGCACCGAACTATACAGATAATTTTTTATCGCAATCTCATTATCACTGACTTGGTCGGTATGTTTAAAATAGGCGATAAACGCATCTTGCACCAGATCCTCTGCGATCGTAAGATCACCTAATATCTTCCACGCAAAATGACATAGCCCATTGTAATGTGTTTTGAATAATACTTCTTCCTTCTGCATAGTTAGATTACTTCCTCTCCCAGCTATTGTATTCTATAGGTGGATATTTTAGGACATATATGTACATCTTATGAGGATGTTTAATAATTGTGCTATAAAAATGGCTAATATTTTTTATTATTTACAAGAAAAATATTTCAAAAGGAATATTTTTTCATTTTTCCCCTGGGATCATATCGCTCATATTTATTATAAAACGAAAAAGGAACCGCCTTGAGGTGATCAAAAACAAAATATTAGCGAATAGCGAAATATTAAGAGAGATGACAATATTTTTGGATTTTATTGTCACAAAATATTAACGAGACAAAAAAGAATCCTCAACAATTTGTTGAGGATTCTTCAATTTAAATCTAAAATTTTTGTTTAGATAAATAGCTATACTTAATTGTTCAATGGATCATCAATATCATCCAACGTCAATTTAAATGTATTACTAGGAATTCCAATATCTGTTAACGTAATAGTTGTCGGTTTCATCGCATCTTCAGAAGTAATCTTAAATGTTCTTCCGTTAAATGGTGTAGCTAACGTATTTATTCCTCCGTTCCAATAAGCACCGGTGAAATTTCCGATCCCATACCCTTCTAGTTCAATATAGACTTGATCTTCAGTTTCTTCCACGGGATCAAGAAAAAAAGTGATACCACCAAAAACTGCTCCATTCTGTAAAACAAAAATAAGTCCTGTATTACCCTGAATACTACCGATATAAGCATTATTGACAATAATTCCATTTTTATTTAATGAAACTTTAGCAGCATTCCAGTAGGTTTTACCCAATGTTCCGGTATTTTTATAGGACATAGACCATAAGTTATTTACGAACCAACGGTTAAGCGGTGTTGGAGCCGGAATTATCTTCAAAGTCTTATCCTTATCCGTATAATACCCATATGGATACGCATTTGTTGGCACAACATAATCAACACGTTCTACCGATTTCCCTGCTATCGTATACGGCTGATAGAATTCCAAACCACCTGGAACTACTCGAAACGATATATCTTTTGCTGAAGGATCATTTGGATTACTAAATACACGCATTTTCGGATCGAAACCTAGTTCGACAACTTTGTTTCCAGCTGTTTCTAAATGATAAATCTCAAACTCCTTAAATTTGATTGCGGCCTCTTGATAAGATGCCGACATGCTCTCAAACTCAGTTCCCTTTAAAGGTAACATCACCAAATGGCTTCCTGTCTTCTTCCCTTTTAACACCACTGAATCTGCGGTAGCTTTTAATATAATAAATTCAAAATCACCCTGCATACCACTATCATCAGGACCGATCCCCCCATTATCTTTTCCAGGCTCTGAAAACCAGTGAATACTCTTGTTATAGCCATCAAAACTAAGTACCGGTCCCGATTCGGGATTGATAACGTATGAACTCGTTTCAATACCCTTAATTGGATCAGACGCAACCGATACCTTGGTGTTGGATATAAATTTGGTAAAAATAGTATAACCTCCAAATTCCTGATTTTTACTTGGGTAGAATTTCATCATCCACCCAGGTTTATTTGCCTGTAATATAGTATATGCGTGTTGTACTGCTTCAGTCATTCGGACTGTTGCGTTTGTCTCAAATATTCTATCATCATCTCGCTTACATGAACTAATCAACAAAGCAGGAAGTAAGAATAAGACCAATAAATATTTCATTTTCATGATTTCCTCTATTTTAAAGATGTTTGATCAAAGTTGGCTAAGTCTGCCTGTCTGGAGACAATTTCGTCACGCAACTCATCTATATCTATATTCCAAATATTTTGAAAGTAGCTTCGCACAATATCCAATTTTGCTTCAATTAATGCTCTTCCAGCTTCATCACCGCTATTTATACGTTCTTCCCATTGTTGGGGAGACAATGTAATATAATATGAATAAGTCTCCACGAAATCTTCATTGGGTTCATTAGAAGCGTAAGCTGAAATAAACCCATCTGAAATCACGGTTTCTAAATCGTTCTCATCATCATAGATGTTACTCCAGGCATCGGAAACATATTTAGCACCAGTAATTTGTGCAAAAGAGGCAGGATAGCCTTTAGTTTGGTGCAAAATGTGACCAAATTCATGGTGCATGGTATGAAAATAGTAGTAATTGAGAAAGTCTATATCTTTACCTGTTTCCGCATTTAGTTTATTCAATAGATAAAGCGTAATCTTCACACCACCTTCAGCAGTACCTAATACAAAAGTCCCATTATTTCGATAGGCAGGTGAACCGATGTAGTTTAACAATTTCGGGAAATATTTTCGAATAAAATCCTTACCCCCTGTAATTTTGTTATATGGATCAATACCCAAATGGTATAACAGCTTCGTCATTCGGACGGAACTTTCATAGCTCGCCGGGCTCAAATTATAATCCAAATCAGACTCTTTTTCAACGAATTTATACAAAATTGATATATTATAATCTTTTGTAAATGTTTTATCAATATAATTATCTAGTTCGTTTCTTTCGACCTTTCGATCAACGAATATACTTTCTGAATTTATTTTTTCTTTGGAGCATGAAAATAAAAATGCCGAAGAAAACATGAATATGCCAATCTTTTTAAATACTTTCATAATTATCTAGGATTAGGAGTTAAACCAGCAGCAATAACCTCGGCAGGAATTTGCAACGCCTGTCTTTTATCGCGAGCGACTAATTTTGTATCGGTCTCTACGGATGCCACGGTAGTTCCAGAACTTATTACACGTCTCTCAACCTCAATTCCATAGCGTTTAATATCAAACCAACGCAAGCCCATATGGAGGGTTTCTACTCTTCGAATAAAAAGCAGCGCCTGCAGCATATTTTCCTGTGTACCATTTTCAAACGAAATCATCTTGGGATCTAGCTTTTTCTTCGTTGTAGGTTTTGTTGCAGTAGAATATGCGGTATTGTTAGCCCATTGATTGATACTTTCAACTGTAAATATCGCAGGCGGCCGCACGAGGGCATTATCTACCCATCTTTTCATATCAACGATGGCCTCATTGTATCGTTTGAGATGAATAAGTGCTTCTGCACGTACCAGCATAGTTTCTTCCGTCGTAAAAGGCGCGTAAGCAGCTCTAGCATATCCTATTCCTGCCACAGGATCAGTATATTCAAACATATACGATACGCGTGGAAATAATGATTTGTCCATATTCGTCCCACTATAGACAAACAATCGAAGTTTATATCCATTGGAAGCCAGCTGACCATAGGGACCATTCGCCATTGCAGTCTCATTAGTAGCTAAAAAAGCACCATGCGCATATTTCGATGCCTCTTCCCAAGGCCCAAATAATACACCGTATTCAGAGGCCGCCGTGGCTACCATTAAATTCGATTTAATATCACTTCTATTATAAGCTATTGCACCATTAACAAAGCCTCGATCACCAACTGCAGCTGCAGCTATTGTTCCATAATCCCTAAGGAGAGCATTTGGACTTGAACCTATCGCAGCTGTCGCATAACTAATCGCTTTTTCCCAATCCTGCATATACAATGCAACCCTGGCACGCAGCGCATTGGCCGCACGAGAATTCATATGATATTTTGTTGTCGAACCATAGGAAGAATCATCGATCAAAGGAATAGCATCATCTAAGTCCTTTACAATATAGTCGTACACTTCCTGGACTGTATTACGGTTATATTTTGGATCAAGTACCACCTCTGGCTTCAATATATAGGTAATCCCTAAATCCGTCGAACCATTTGCTTTGGAATAATGTTGTGAAAACAAATTCACCAATATAAAGTGATTATAGGCTCTTACTGCCAAAGCCTCTCCCCGCTGCGCATTCATATTTTCTGGATTACCTAGCTCCTCTATTGCTTCCAATGCAGCATTTGCACTTGCAATCGACTTATAACATGCCTCCCATACGTTTTTAGGTCCTTCTTCTCTGCTATTATCTGTAATGTCTTTCCAATGATATAACTCGTCAATATATCTTACATTATTTGGATTAGTAGGACCATAATCATCTACGTTATCAGATGAAAATTCGGCACTTGCCAAGTAGGCTATTTGGGGGTAAGCAGATACCAATAGTTTATCTATTTTTGTTGCGTTATCAAGCTTTGACCGATTGTCAGGCATTTCGTCCAAAAACTTATTGCAGGATGATAAACTCGCTCCACAGATCAGCGCAACTGCTATATATATTTTGCTATTTTTTTTCATTTTAATTATAATATAAGTTTCGACTACAGTCCCAAACGCAAGGTTAATGTGTATTGTCTCGCTATTGGTGCGGCAACACCGCCCGCATTGACAAACTCAGGATCCTGTCCATTCAATTTTTTATCCGCATAAATCAAGAACAGATTAGTTGCATTAAATCGCAAACCCAATGAATTTAACTTCCATGCTTTTACCAAATCCTTTGAAAATTCATAGCTTAATGAAACATCTTTCATCCGAATAAAATCGCCTTTAGCTGTACGGATAGAAGAGTAGTTGTAAGCATTGTAAGCATATTTCAAATCATTATTATATGCACGATTCTGTCCTGTCGTCGCAATAATGGGAATGTTCGTAAGCTTCTCGTCTCCAGGAATCATCCAGCGATCGGCAAATTCCTTCGTAGATGCAGTTAGATCGGAATATTCACTCGAGAATACCGGGTTCAATCGGACAACATTACCAAAAGAGTAAGTAACAAATACATTTAAACCAAAATTTTTGTAGTTAAACATATTACCAAAACTTCCGGTATGAACCGGGTCTGTTGGGCCTTCATATTTTAAATAGCTAATCTTATCTCGTTCTTGAAAATTAATATCGGTGACAGTTTCATTTTTATTGGCATCCAAAAATACAGGTAATCCTTCATCATTCAAGCGAACAAATGGAATAGAATATAGTCCACGTACTGGTCCACCTTGAAGTGCGAATCCCGTTCCTGTGATCAAATCCATCACTTGACTTCTCGTATCCAAACGTGTCACCTTAGTTCTAACATTTGAGTAAATAAAATTTGAAGTCCATTTAAATTCACGATCACGTAAAATTTGTCCGGTTAGGCTCAACTCTGCCCCATGGGACTTCATATCTGCCACATTACCTAGCTTGGATATAATACCACCGAGTCCTTGTGTATTCACTACGCCAATCAAATCAAAATTGTTCCTTTTGAACCAATCAAATTCTACATTGATTCGATTATCTAAGAACCCCATAGATGTACCGATATTCAATTCATGTTTTTTCTCATAAGTCAATCCTATATTAGCCAAATCAGCTATTTCCAAACCTGATTCTGTATCACCAGCAGTTGGTCGCCATGGTGTATAGGAACGGTAAACGGCATACGAGTTTGTTACATTAGAAGGTCCCCTATCTCCTGTCAAACTATAAGAAGCCTTAAGCGTGAGATGTGAAAAAGCTGGCTTCAACTTTTCAAAAAAATCTTCCTCATGAGCATTCCAAGCTCCTGAAAGATTCCAGCTAGGCATCCATCTTGCTGAAGTTGCTTCACCCAATTTATTAGCTCCTTCATATCTAAATGTACCGTTTAAGGTGTACTTACCTGCATATGAATAGGTTAAATTCGTGAAAAAAGCTGCTTGTCTATAACGCGTCATGGTAGGGTCGTTATCCTTATTTCTATTCATATGGTAGTAAGGTGAATTCTCCTCTTGTCCACGCTTAAACGCCCTATAGTCAGTAAAAGGACTTTCTCCTAAATCGTATTGAATACCCCATCCTCTAAACCAAGTATTATTTCGATTCGTTGAAGTAAGCTCTGATCCAGCAAATACATTAACAATATGATTAATATTAAAAGTCTTATTGTACTGTGCTGTAAAACGAAAGAGCTGCTCAAACATAGTATAGTCTGTTCGATTATAAATACCCCCCTCTGGCAGTACAGAAACCGGTCTTGCATAAGGATCATCGGGATCCTTGTATAAGAAAGGATTTTTGTCACGGATTGTCGAATTTTCAGGTTCTGACAAACCCGCACGATAAGCCATTGCCTGATTTGAACGATCTTTAATGTAGTGATGCTGCGCTGTTGATTGATAACGTACAGACCCAAAAGCGCCCAACTCTAATTCAGGAATTACTTTCCATTTTAAGTCTCCTTGAAAACGCAAATCTGCTACATCAACATCCATGTAGTTATTTTCTAATTCATGTAGGATATTAAAAGGTGCATAATTTCGGGTGTAAAATGTCTTGGGGTCTAAAGTCCGCGAGGTATTCATTGCATAAGCGTAGGGATTAATATCAAAATCACGTTTAACCTCCCCAAATACAACATCCGTCGATTGACCTAAAGTCCCGGGAGCTTGTTGCTGCCGATAGGATCCATTTGTAATAATATTTAGCCTAAGCTTGTCAGAAATATTATAGTTTGCATTCAGATTACCTGTATAACGATTTACTTTACTTCGTTTTGTCCATCCTGGATCAACTAGTGCACTTAGAGAAGAATAATATTGGGATTTTTCGGTTCCCGAGGACATACTCACCGAATGATTATGTTGTAGACTAGGCTGGAATAGTTCACTAAACCAGTCTGTATTACGGAATTCTGCCTCCCGTAAAAAATTATTTACATTGTGTCGATCTGTAAATAAATCGTTAGGAATCTCTCCGCGTTGAATTCGCTTATATAAGTCACCATAAACTCCACTGTTATTCGCAACGGGTAAATTCGCAAAACCGATATACCCTTTATTATACATGTCATCGTATACAGACATCTGTTCTTGAGAGTTCATGATATTGAACTCTGAATATCGCGGTGTTGCCCTAGACGTGTATTCACCTGTATAATTTAACGAGCTACGCCCCGCAGTACCTTTCTTCGTCGTAATTACAATTACACCTGCCATAGCACGAGCACCATAGATAGATGTTGCGGACCCGTCTTTCAAAATCTGAAATGATTCAATATCATGGGCATTCAAACCTGCAACAGCTGAACTGATCAATGTCAATGCATCACCCGAAGACAGTTGATCTGCATTCACATCAGCAACGTCTTCAATAATAACCCCATCAACGACCCACAGCGGTTTTGAACTACCATAAATAGATGTCGCACCACGCACGCGAATCTTAGGTGCCGTACCAAATGTTCCAGTTACGTTTTGAACAGAAACCCCAGCGACTCGACCCTCCAAGCCACGACTAGGATCAATCTGACCACCAATCTGTGCTGTAGCGCCAGAAACCTGTGATGTAGCCCCCGTAAAGAGACGTTTATCAAGGCGTTGTCCCATACCTGTTACAACAACCTCTTCTATCTGTCGCTCATCTGATGTCAACACAATTGGAACAACATTCCGTCCTTTAACGCCTGCTTCAA
>PJTS01000401.1_pt1 | contig 28681 bp, 19 predicted proteins | sample 1512251 | NCBI WGS metagenome assembly PJTS01 (sample SAMN08177686, study PRJNA422409) | Soil metagenome, whole genome shotgun sequencing project. | isolation source: Soil (2) enriched on wood chips: alkali lignin treatment | place: USA: Madison | collected 2015-01-15 | reverse complement strand
TGCCAAGCCTACAGGGACGTACTTGCGGCGGCCCCGCAATCCGACACCGCCCCCCCAACCCACGAACTCCCCGCTGTTGCTGTTGCTTAGGATGTTGCTCCGGCAGGTGCAGGGCGCAGCCCTGCAAACAATCACCTCACCGTGCTGACCACGGTCGGCAGCTGCCAGTGCCCGCCCGCCACGCCGCGGCACTGTCCGGTGGTGAACTCGCTGCTCTTCACGAAACGCGCTCCATCCCATGCCCAGTCGTGGCCCGAGAAACAGTCGCCGATGCCGCGGCCGCGGAAGCGCCCGCGCAGCATTGCGTCGTCGCGGTCGAAGTCCTCCGCGTCGGAGGTCACGAAGCGCGCCTGGTAAGGCGCCTTGTCCTGCACCACCCAGTAGCCACTGCTGAAGTTGTAGGCACCCATGAAGCAGCTGGTGCTGGCCAGCACGTGGCTGGCATCGAGCCGCTGGATCTCGATCTCATCCTGCTCGCCATCACTCAGGCGCGTGCACTCGTCCGGCGTAGGCAGGCTGGCAATCATCGCCTTGCGCAGTGCCGCCACCTTGCCCAGCGCCGCATCCGTGCTGCGCGGTGCCACCAGCTTGCCGTGCACGATCACCGGCAGCGGCAGTGCCGCCGGCACGCTGGCCTCGGCCTTGTCGCCCCGCCGCACCAGCGCGCCGGGCGTACCCAGGCGGCCCTGCGCCTCGTCCATCTTCAGCAGCACCGCCGTGGCACCGCTGTCGGAAATCGGCCAGGCCTTGCCCTTGCCGTCGATGATCTCGATGCGTGCCTGGCGGGGCAGGGCGGCGACCAGCGCATCGGTCTGTGCCTGCTTCAACAGCACCTTTTCCGCTTCGCCGGTGTCCTGCACCGGGCCCAGGTCCTTGCCATTCAGGCGCAGGCGCAGCGCACCGGTCGGCGCCGGGTCATCGCCCTCGCCATTGCGCAGGCGCGCGATGACCGGTGCATTCGGGCCGCCCGCGCGTTCCAGCATCAGGCTCAGCAGGTTGGCGGGTTCTTCCGGGCTGTAACCCGCGGCACGGCAGGTGCGGGTGTTGTCGCAGGCCAGCGACCAGTTGTTGTGCTCGAACTTCACACCGGCCTTCGGCTCGGGCGTAGCCGCGTGGGCGGTCTGGGCGAGGGCGAGGCCCAGCAGGGCGGGAAGCAGGGTGTGGCGCATGTGTGGAAGTCCGTTTCGGGGCCGGCAAGCATGAAAGATGTGGCCGCAAAATCCAAACGTCGGGGTGGGGTCGGAGCCCTCTGCCTGCAGAGGGCTCTGACCCCGTATGTAGCCCCGCGTTATCATGGCGGCGTCTTCCGCAACCCGGCGATGCCGATGTCCCTTGCCGCCGATGGTGCGCCTTCCGTGTCCGATACCCCGATGATTCTGCGCCGCGAGCCGGTGCAGCCCGGTGCGTGGCCCGACGACACGCTGCCGCTGCTGGCCCGCCTGTATGCCAGCCGTGGCGCGACCACGCCGGAACTGGCGCTGCCGCGGCTGGGCAACCTGCACGCGCCGGAGCTGCTCACCGGCATCGATGCGGCCGTCGCGCTGCTGGTCGAGGCCATTGCCAACGACAAGCGCATCCTGGTGGTGGGCGATTTCGATTGCGATGGCGCCACCGCGTGTGCGGTCGGCGTGCGCGGCCTGCGCATGCTCGGCGCGCAGCACGTGTTCCATGCCGTGCCCAACCGCATGGTGCACGGCTATGGCCTGTCGCCTTCGCTGGTCGAGGAACTGGCTGCATTGCAGCCGGACCTGCTGGTCACCGTCGACCATGGCATTGCCTGCCATGCAGGCGTCAACGCAGCCAAGGCGCGGGGGTGGCAGGTGCTGGTGACCGACCACCATCTGCCCGGGCCGCAGTTGCCGCCGGCCGATGTCATCGTCGACCCGAACCTGGAAGGGGATGACTTCCCAAGCAAGTCGCTGGCCGGTGTCGGCGTCATCTTCTATGTGTTGATGGCACTGCGCCGGCAGATGCGCGAGGCCGGCGTGTTCGCCGATGGCAAAGGTCCGGACCTGACCACGCTGCTGGATCTGGTGGCCGTGGGCACCGTGGCCGACCTGGTGGTGCTGGATGCCAACAACCGCGCCCTGGTCAGTGCCGGCCTGCGTCGCCTGCGCGCCGGGCACGGCTGCGTGGGCCTGAAGGCGCTGATCGAAGCCAGTGGCCGCGACAGCGCGCGATTGACCGCCACCGACATTGGTTTTGCGCTCGGCCCACGCCTGAACGCTGCCGGTCGCCTGGAGGACATGGCCCTGGGCATTGCGCTGCTGCTGACCGAAGACCCGCGACAGGCACGCGACATCGCCCAGACCCTGGAGCAGATCAACGCCGAACGCCGCGCGGTGCAGCAGTCGATGACCGACGATGCCGAACAGGCGTTGTCGCGCGTGGTACTGCAGTCCGAAGGCGAGCGTCCGGTGGCCGCCTGCCTGTTCGATGCCGACTGGCACCCCGGCGTGGTCGGCCTGGTCGCATCGAAGATGAAGGATCGCCTGCACCGTCCGGTGATCGCCTTCGCTCCCGCCGAACCGGGGGCGGACACCCTGCGTGGCTCGGCGCGTTCCATCCCGGGCCTGCATATCCGTGATGCGCTGGCGCTGGTCGACGCGCGTCATCCCGGCCTGGTCGAACGCTTCGGTGGGCACGCCATGGCGGCCGGGCTGAGCATGCGCCTGGAGCATCTGCCTGCGTTCGAGGCGGCCTTCGTCGCCATCGTGCAGGAAGTGCTGGACCCGGCCGCGCTGCAGCAGCATGTGCTCAGCGATGGCGAACTGGCTGTGCACGAGCTCGACCATCGCCATGCCGATGCCCTGCGCCTGGCTGGTCCGTGGGGGCAGGGCTTCCCCGAGCCGATGTTCGATGGCCACTTCGAAGTCGCCAACTGGCGCGTACTGAAAGAGCGCCACCTGAAGCTGGAACTGCGCCTGCCCGGCCTGCCGGGCACGGTCAACGCCATCCACTTCGGCGGCTGGCACGGCAATGCACCGGGGCGGCACGTGCACCTGGCCTACCGTCTGGCCTGCGATGACTACCGCGGCGGTGCGGCGATCCAGCTCATCATCGAGCATTGCCTGCCGGCCTGAACCTGGAGTGCGGCCCATGCCGATGCACAGGCCGCGCACCTTCTGTCACTCGCTCAGGGCTGGACCTTGCTGACCACGGTCGGCATGTCCCAGGCGCCGCCGGCTGACACCAGGCGGCACAGGCCCGAGGTGGCTTCGCCGGTCTTCACGAAGCGCTTGCCGTCCCAGCTCCAGTCCGTGGTGTGCCAGCAGTCACCCAGGCCGCGCCCCTTGTGGGCGGCACTGATGACCCGGCCATCGCTGTCGCTGCCTGACGTGGTGACCAGCACCGGATTGAACGGCGCCTTGTCATTGGCCACCCAGAAGCCGTAGCCCTCGTTGTAGGCCGCGCGCCAGCACAGCGTGGACACCAGCACCTTGTCGCTGGACAGGCGGGTGATCGTCAGCTCTTCCGGCTCATCGATCATGGGGTGGCCTTCCGGGCTGATGGCCGCGCAGTCATCGGCCGGCGTCGCCGCGCGCAGTGCGCGGCGCAACGCCGTGGCCTGCGTCTGTGCCATCGCGGTGTCGGCAGGGCGCGTAGCGGGCAGCGTGGGCAGTGTCACCAGCGGCGGGGCCAGCGCCGGCAGCACCTTGTCCTCGCTGCCATTGCCCTTGCGCACCAGTGCACCCGGGGTGCCGAGGCGGCCCTGGAACTCGTCCATCTTCAGCAGCACCGCCGACGCGCCGCTATCGGACAGCGTCCAGCGCTGGTTGCCCCCGCCCACCACCTCGATGCGGCTGGTGCGGGTAAGTGCTGCCAGCAGCGCATCGGTCTGTGCCGGCGTCAGTGCGCCGGTGCCTTCCTTCAGCGACAGGCGGCCCAGGTCGGTGCCGTTGATGTGCAGATGGACGTCCGCGCCTGGCGCCAGCTTCGGCGCGTCCTCATTGTACTGGCCCAGCATCAACTGGCCCTGCACGCGCTGCTGCGGGCCGGCCGCGCGGGTCAGCAGCACCGACACCGCCGGGCCGTCAGCCTCATCGGACTGGTAGCCCGCTGCGCGGCAGGTGCGCGTGTTGTCGCACGACAGCGTCCAGTCATTGTGGGTGAACGGGAAAGGCGAGGTCGGGGCAGCGGCGGCTGGCAACGAAACAGCCAACAGCACGGACAGGAACAACGGGCGCATGCACATCCTTATGGGGGAAAACCGGACGCTATGGTGCCGCGCAGGTGCAGGGCTGACCAGCCGCTCTGTGACGGAATATATGTGACGCGAAGCACATTACGACGGAAAACCTTAATGAATTCATCTCGTTATATGACCATGTGACCGTCAAAAAGCTGGCGCCCGTCACGTCTGGATGGCACAGTCGGGCCACGACCAACATGGGACGACGGAACGCCCGATGTACGCCGAATCACTGCTCCCCGGCGCCGCACTGCAGCGCCTGCACCAGGACCGACGCCTGATCCGCGTCGAAACCGCTTTGGACCCGGATACCTTCCTGGTCAAGCGCTTCGATGGCATCGCCTCGGTCTCCAGCCCGTTCACCTACCGCATCGACCTGCTTTCCATCCAGCCGCGGCTGGAGCTGAAGCAACTGGTCGGCCAGCCGCTGCGCCTGCAGCTGGGCGATGAATTCGGCGACCGCAGCGTGCATGGGTATGTGCGCGAGTTCGCCAGCACCGGGCAGCAGGCACAGTTCAGTGCCTACCGCGCCGAACTGGCGCCGTGGTTCGCCTTCCTCGACTACACCTGCAACTGCCGCATCTTCCAGGATCGCACTGCGTTGCAGATCATCGAGGAAGTCTTCGAGGGTTATGCGCAGCTGGCGCGGTACCGCTACGACCTCAACCCCGGCAAGCTTGCGCCGCTGCCGTACTGCGTGCAGTACAATGAATCGGACTTCGCCTTCGTCAGCCGCCTGCTGGAAGACGCGGGCCTGTACTACAGCTTCGTCCACGACGACGAAGGCCACGAGATGGTGATCAGCGACGATTCGACGCTGAGCACTGCCCACGGCGAGCCGCAGCCGATCGCCTACGTTTCCGACCAGGGCACCCTGGCCAGCACCGGCCTGCATCGCTGGGGCGCGCGGCGCCGGGTCGGCCCGAGCGTGCAGACGCTGCGCAGCTTCGATTTCAAGCAGCCGGGCGAGCGACTGGATGGTAACCAGGGCAACCAGGTGCCGATGGGCCTGCTGCCGCCGTTGGAGCAGTACCGTTACGACGGTGCCGCGCGCTTCATGAACAGCCGTATCGGCACGGCGCTGGCCGCCGTGCGCAACGAAGAAGTGACCTGGCCGACCAAGCTGTTCGAGTGTGCGGGCAATGCCGGCGAGATGGAGGCCGGCGGGTGCTTCGACCTGGAGCGCCATCCGGACTTCATCGGCCGCGACGACACCGATCGCAGCTTCTTCGTGGTCAGCGTGCAGCGCGAAGGCCACAACAATTTTGCCGCCGATTTCGGCAGTGCCGAAGCGCCCAGCGTGGAAGTGCAGGCCGAAGTGCTGCGCCGGCGCATCCCGTACCGCCCGCTGCGGCTCACCCCCTGGCCGCGCATGCCGGGCCCGCAGACCGCCACCGTGGTCGGCCCGCCGGGCGAGGAACTGCACGCCGACCGCTATGGCCGGGTAAAGGTGCAGTTCCACTGGGACCGCCAGCTGGACCGTCGCGAGAATGCCTCGTGCTGGATCCGCAGCGCCAGCCCCTGGGCCGGCGCCGACATGGGCGGCGTCTCGCCGCCGCGCGTGGGCCAGGAAGTGATCGTCGATTTCCTCGACGGTGATCCGGACCGGCCGATCATCACCGGGCGCGTCTACAACGAAGACAACATGCCGCCGTTCGGCATGGAGGTCAGCGGCCTGAAGTCGAAGACCGTCAAGGGCGCAGGCTGGAATGAAATCACCATGCACGATGGCGCCGGCGGCGAGCTGCTGAACATGCGCGCCCAGCGTGACATGGTCACCACTGTGCTCAACGACCAGAACGCCAGCATCAAGAACAACAAGTCGACCACGGTGGCGGTGAACCACACCATGGGCGTTGGCGCCAACCAGGACATCAGTGTTGGCGGCAACCGCGGCATCACCATTACCGGTACCGATACGCTCGGCGTCACCGGCACCCGCACCACCAATGTCACCGGTGCGGTCACCGAAAAATACGAAGCGGGCGAAACCAAGACGATCGTGGCCGCCGGCTACACCGAAACCATCACCGGTGATTTCAAGACCACGCTGACCGGCAACTACACCAGCCAGCGCACCGGCACCTGGGCCGAAACCGTGACCTCCACCTCCAGCCGCACCGTGGGTGGGCTGGTCACCGAGACCCTGCAGGCCGCCCGGGAAGTGACGATCACCGGGCAGGACAAGCGCAAGGTGCAGGGCAAGGTCGACGACAGCAACGTCGGCGAGCGCGTCATCGATGTCACTGGCAACTTCAGCCAGGATGCCACCGGCACCCACAGCCAGGGCTCGGACGGGGCGATGAGCCTGGAGTCGGCGGTCAAGCTCACCAGCAAGGTCGGCGGTTCGGTCATCGAGATCACCGACAGCGCGATCAAGATCACCGCCGGTGGTTCGGAGGTGGTGATCGACGCCGGTGGTGTTTCGGTCAACGGCAGCGAGATCAAGCTCAACTGCTGAGCCGCAAGGGAGAAGCACGATGCAGGACACCCCCATGCTGCGTGGCCTGAACGCACTGCGCGATGCCTGGCTGGATGCAAGCGCCGACAGCAGCCGGCGGCTGCTGGTCTGGCGCCTGCCGGCCGCCGCCAGCCGCTTGCTGGCCGCGTTCTTCGAAATGCAGCGCAACGACGCGGGTCGCGATACGCCGGATTACTTCCTGCGCATCGATACCGCCTATGAACTGGGCTTCCGCTACAGCCGCCAGGTGAAGCAGGATCTGCTGGACCGCTATCTGGCCAGCCAGGACGATCTGCGTTCGCAGCAGGTGCCGCTTGGGTGGCGGGGCCCGCATGAGGCGCACCCGGACAGCGCGCACGGCGTGGTGCAGGTGCTGGAGAGTTTCATCGACCACCACGGCGAACACCTGCGCCTGCTGGCGGCGGTGCTTGAGCCGGAGCGCAGCGTGCCGGGCGAGGGTTTCGAGCGCTGGGTGGACGCGGCGCTGGCCGCTGGTCCTGGTGCGCGCCTGCGCCTGGTGCTGGTGGATACCGAAGAAGATCCGCGTTGGCAGTCGCTACTGGACCGTCACGGCGCGCTGGCGCGTGTGGTCAGCGCCCCGGTCGACATGTTCGGCATCGCCCGCGACACCGCGGCGCAGTCCGGCGGCCGTGGCCCGGAAGTGCTGTACCGGCAGCTGCTGGCAGACCTGATGCTGCTGCTTGAGCGCGGCAGCCCCTCGCAGGTCGTTGCCCGCGCCGGGCGCGCGCAGGGGCTGGCGCAGCGGCATGGCTGGCAGGACCAGCAGTCGGTGGTGCAGATGATGGTGGCCGGCGCGTGGCTGAAGCATGGCGACCACGGGCAGGCGATCAACAGTTACCGGCAGGCGCGAAGCGCGGCCGAGGGCGCGCGCATGAGCGGCAACCCGGCTGCACCGGAACTGGTGATGCAGAGCTGGTTCGGCGAAGCCGGCTGCTGGCTGGCCGCCAAGCAGCCCGAGCGCGCCGCACAGACCTACCTGCAGGCCTCGACGTCGGCGGCGAGCATTCCGCACCCGATGTTCGCGCTGGAAGGCCAGCGCATGGCCGGGTGGTGCCAGTTGCAGGCCGGCCAGCGCGAGGCCGCGCGTACCCAGTTGCTGGAGGCCATCCGCATCGCCAAGCCACTGGCGCCGGCCGACCGCAAGGCCACGACGCTGCCGCAGGCGCTGTGGGACCTGCTGCAGCTGCAGGATGCGCGCCGCTGCGAATCGCTGCAGCAGGTGGCCAGCGACTACCTGCAGGCCAGTACCGGCCTGCTGGAAAAGGCTGACGCGCAGGGGCGTGCGCTCGGGCCGCAGCCGCCACGCCCGTCACTGGATGCGATCGACGCCGAGCTGGATGCAACGCTTGAGCGTGGTTTCCACCGTGCCCAGCAGGAGCGCGAGCGCCTGATCCAGGGCGGCGATGAGTTTTTCCGCAAGATCGTGGCTGTCGGTCGCGATTTCCTCGACCCGGGCTGGAATGGCCTGCCAGCCATCGAGCACCCGCTCGACCATGACATTCCGGTGTGGAGCGAGCCGCCGGCGATGCAGCCGCTGCCCGACCCCTCGGGCCTGCTGCAGCCACCCGTGGCCGCGCCCGCCGGAACGACCGTTACAGGAGTTGCTGTTGCATGAAGTCGAAAAAGACCGTGGTGATGCTGGTAGCCATCGTGCTGGGCATCATCGTCGTGACCTGGATCAGCGCCGAGTACCGTGACGAAGTAAAGGCGTTCCTGCGCGCGTTGTTCCGCGCCTTGTAAAGCAACAAGGAGTGTTGCCGTGAGCATCGCCGCCAAGCATTTCGATCCGCAGCTGGGCATCGACATCCACATGTACGCGGTGCCGCCGTGCCCGTTGCCGACGCCGCACATCGGCCTGGTGCTGGATCCGTTCGACTACATCCCGTTCATCGGGTCGACCATCAAGGTCAATGGCGTGCACCGCGGCACTGCCGGTACCGGTGGCCTGGACATCCACATTCCGCTGGGCGTGTGGGGGCCGCCGCTGGCTGCGCCGATGGGGCCGCAGTTCGACGGCGAAGAGATCTTCATGGGCAGCCGCACGGTGTCGGCCGATGGCGAGCCGTTCTCGCGCCTGGCCATGCCGGTGCTGGACTGCAACCTGGCCGGCATGATCAACCCGTTCCGGGTGAAGAAGCCGAAGAAGCCGCTGCGCGCAATGTCGCTGCCCACCGGCCTGAACGTGGCCATCCCCAGCAGCGTCACCATCGGCGGGCCGCCCACGGTGTCCTGGACTGCGCTGGCGTTCCGCGCCGCGTTTGCCGGGCTGGGCAAGCTGCGCAAGAGCGCCTTCTTCCGCAAGAAGATGGATGCCTTTGCCAACTGGCGGCGTGGCAAATGGGGCCATCTGCCCTCGAGCTTCCTCAAGTGCAAGGTGCTGCGCGCCGAGCCGGTGGATATCCGCGATGGCAGCGTGGTGGTCAGCCACCAGGACTTCGACATTCCGGGGCGGCTGTCCTTTGCCTGGCAGCGCAGCTACGGCTCGCGCCGGGCCGGTGAGCCCGGCCTGTGCGGCGCCGGCTGGCAGACGCCGGCCGATATCCGCCTGGAACTGCTGGACGACGGCAGCGTGTGGCTGTCCGGTCCAGACCAGGCCGCGTTCTTCCCCGAGCTGCCACCGGCCGACGGCGAGGCCGGGGCGATCCTCGATTTCGTCGACGGCGCACGCCTGCTGCGGCGGCGCGGGCAATGGCAGGTGCGCTTCAAGAGCGGCCTGAAGTATGTGTTCGGCGGCGAACTGCCGGCAGGCGTCAGTGCGCTGCCGAATCCGCAGTCGTGGCCGATCGAGCGCATCGAGGATGCCCACGGCAACCACTGGCGGTTCGAGCGCCGCGACGGCCATCTGGTGCGCATTGTCGAAAGTGGCGTCGGCGACCTGCAGGGGCGCTTCATCGAGGTGGAGGCGCGCCACGGCCGCATCGACCGGATGGCGCTGCATGACCCGGCCACCGGCCTGGTGCATCCGCTGGTGAGCTACCGCTACAGTGGCGAGGGCGATCTGTTGGCGGCTGTCGATGCGCTGGGTGCGCCGCGCACCTTCGCGTACGAACAGCATCGCCTGGTGCGGCACACCGACCGCGTGGGCCTGTCATTCCACTACGCGTTCGACCCACAGGGCAGGGTAGTGCACTCGTGGGGCGATGGCGGCCTGTACGACTACCACTTCGAGTACGACGCGCTGCTGCGCGAGACCCGGGTGACCGACTCGCTGGGCCACCTGAGCGTGGTCAAGTTCGACGAGAACCAGTTGCCGCTTTGCGAGATCGATCCGCTCGATGGCGTGACGCTGTTCGAGTACGACGATTTCGGGCGGACCGTGGCGGTGACCGATCCGGAGGGGCTGCGTACGGCGTTTGCCTATGATGCGCAGGGAAACCTGGTGTGCCTGACGCGCGCCGATGGCACGTCGATACAGATGGAGTACGACCTGGACGACCATATGGTGTCGCTGCGGACGCCGGATGGTGTCGACTGGCAACAGGCGTATGACGGCCGGGGCCTGCTGGTCAGCCAGACCGATCCACTGGGTGCAACCACACGCTTCGAGTACGACGCACGGGGACAGTTGGAGTCGCAGACCAACGCGCGCCAGGCGGTGACACGCCTGCGCTATGACCGTCATGGGCTGGTGGCTGCCGTCATTGATGCGCTCGGCCATGAGAGCCGCTTCGAGCACGATCCGCTCGGCAACCTGCTGCGCCAGGTGGATCCTTTGGGACAGGCCAGCCGCTACGAGTACGACGCCAAGGGACGCCTGCTGGCCACCGCTGGCCCCGATGGCGCCGGTGTGCGCTGCGAGTACGATGCCGAAGATCAGCTGGTGCGTTACACCGATGAAGTGGGTGCGCAGACGCGGCTGCAGTACGTGGGCATCGGACAGATCGGCAAGCGCCTGCAGGCCGATGGCCACAGCGTGGAGTACCGCTACGACACCGAAGAGCAGCTCATCGCGGTCATCAACCAGCGCGGCGAGACCTATCAGCTCGTACGCGATGCATTGGGCCGCATCGTCGAGGAAGTGGACTACTGGGGGCAATCACGGCGTTACAGCTACGATGCTGCCGGGCGGCTGACGGCGACCCTGGATCCACTGGGCCAGCGCATCGCTTTTACCACCGACAAGCTTGGGCGCATCACCCGCAAGACGCTGCCGGATGTACGTCATCCCGGCCAGCAGGTGCAGGAGCACTTTGTCTACGACGTGCAGGGGCAGATTGTCGAGCTGCGCAATCCGGCGCGCACGGTCAAGCGCCGTTATGACCCGCTGGGCCAGCTGCTGGAAGAGCTGCAGGATGGCTTCCGTGTCGGCTATGGCTACGATGAAGTGGGAAATGAGGTCCTGCGCGAGACCTCGGCGGGTAACCGCGTGGCGTTTGGCTACGACCTGCGGGACCAGACGGTGTCGGTGGCGATCAATGACGAGTCGCCGATCTCCATTGAGCGCGACGCGCTAGGTCGCACAACGCGCGAGCAGCTGAGCCCGCATCTACAGCGCGACTTCACCTATGACAGCCGCAACCTGCTGACCTCGCAGTCGGTACTGAAGGATGCCGCGCCGCTGTTCGAAACGCGTTATGACTACGACCGCAGTGGCAACCTGACGCGGCGCAGCGACAGCGCACAGGGCGTGGACGAGTACCGCTACGACGCGATCGGGCGCCTGTTGCAGCACATCGACCCCAAGGGGAAGGTGGAGCGCTACTTCAACGACCCGGCGGGCGACCGGCTGCGCACCGAGGTGAAGCAGGTGCAGGCGCGCAAGGTGGTGGGCGGCGACGATGACGACCTGACCACCTGGACGCGCGAAGGCTCCTACCAGGGCATGCACTACGTGTTTGACCGGGCGGGCGACCTGGTGCGCAAGGGCGTGCCACATGGGGATGCGCCGGATGACCTGACGCTGATCTGGGATGCCAACCATCGGTTGGCCGAGAGCCGCCGCAACGGGCAGTCAACGTACTACGGCTACGACCCGCTGGGACGGCGGGTGTTCAAGCGCAATCCAACGCAGACGACGTGGTTCTTCTGGGATGGCTTCAGGATCGTAGGCGAGCTCGTCACCGATTCAGTGTCGCCAGTAGTACTTTCTTCTCCCGCCGAGAGTGTTTTGAGTCTGACTCAATATCGGCGATGGGGGCGTCTTCTGCATGAAGTGTTTGATCGTGCGGTAGAGTATGTCTTCTATCCTGATACTTTCATTCCGCTCGCCCTAATCAGCTGGGATGCCAAGGCGCGGTCATCTGACGACAAGAAAGCGAGAATCCCGGAAGTTCGGTGCACTATTCCAACGGCGCCACTTGGGAGCCTGGATGTCGGCACGTCACTCGGGGGCGCCGTTGCACCCACCGATGCTTCTCCAGCCCGTCGCGGTATGCTCGGGGAGATCATGCTAGGGGCAGGCGCTAGTCTGACGAGCAGGGGGCCCGTTACACCGCGTGTTTCAGCCAATGCGTCCGCGGGACCCGCTGTCCGCCAAGACACTCAGAGTGCGGCCATCCTTCCAGAAGAATCTGATGCACAGAATGCAGGGATGAACAGGCCCGAGCGATGCCTTGTCCTCCTGCATGCCGACCCAAATGGAATCGTCTTTAGAGCTTTGGATGGACTTGGGGATCCGGCAATTGAGATGCCTGCCCTTCGATCATTCCTTCATCAAGGCCAGTATATGGATGTCGAGACCGGCCTTGCTTACAACGTGCACCGATATTTTGATCCTGATATTGATGGCTACATCGGTCAGGATCCTATTGGGCTGTCTGGAGGGGTGAATCCGTATGCGTATGGGTTGAATGTGTTGGGGTGGGTTGACCCGCTCGGGTTGTCGAGTACATATCAGTTGACCAGGAATCTGAATGCGGCCGGTCGACCATTGCTTCCTGGGCAGACGGCCCATCACATAGTCCAACAAAACAATCCAAGTAAGTATGCGGTGCTTTCAAGAGATCTGCTGGTTAGGAATGGCTTGGATGTTGAGATTGCGGAAAATGGGGCAAGACTATGGGGCACGGCTGGCTCTCAGGTTGCTCAGGCCGGCCATCCGGGACGAGCGGCCGCCAGATCTGCGGGAACCTATCATGCTGGAAAGCACATTCATAGTCCGATAAATGACAAGATGATATATAGGATGCTGAGGAACGCAGAGAAAAGAGGAGGGGCTGACGCAATAAGGGCCGCGCTCAGCGAACTGGGACGCAGGCAGGAGAGTGGTAGTTGGAAGAATACATTCAAGGCATGCAGGGGTTGATGTGATTAAGGTTAATCAGATTAAGTCGATTGGCGAGGCCGAGAAGCTCGTTCATGTCGATGTGGCAGGATTTGTTGTGGCGCGCTCATGCTCCCCGGGGGCATTGGATGTGGATCAGTACAAGCGCCTCGGTGCTGTGCTTGACTGCGCTCATGCCATCTTTCCGCTTGATGGTGTTGAAGATATCGGGTTCTGTAGGGAGCTGGTTGATGAGGTAAAGCCCCGCTACCTGGAGTTCACGATCGTGGATCCGGAAAAGGCGGAATTGAGCTCTGCGCAGTTGGACGCGCTTTCGATGCTGGATGTTGGCAAGGTGGCTAGCGGGCTTTTCTTGCTCAAGGATGATCTTTCCCTACTCGATAGAACTTCGCATATGGATGCGCTGATGCAGGCGGGAGTTGAGCTGTTTCAGATTGAGGTTGAGTCCTTAGTGGATTCTGACGCCAGACTTGGTCCGAAGGCGCGAGCGCGGGTTGCAGAGTTCTTTTCTCGCTATCCTTCGATAATTGGAGACTCATTCTCTCTGGGTGTAAAGGTGCCTGATGTGCATCAGCGCGGGTACTATTTGAATATTTCTGCGGATGGTGGTCGCTCATATGATTTTTCGCAGCAGCATTACTCTTTGTCGGCGGCAATGAGAGCTATTAAGTCGCTGCGCGCTGCGCCTTGATGAGTGGGCTGATTGGGTTGAATGATGGCCCTTCCATTCATTATGGAAGGGTTTCGGGCCGACTCAGATGGCTTCCTTGAGCTAGCAGAGCCTGAAGTTTGAGCCGCGGCAGATGATGATCTGGTCCACAGTGCTGGCTCCGTCGAGGGCGGGCCTGGATCTCGGAGGTCATTCACTCAGTCATCGCGAGGCGTTGGGCGCTCGCTACGAAGATGCGCGCTAAGCAGCTACTACCTTCTTGCAGGCGGCAACCTCGATTGCAGACGTTGGGGGTGACATGAAGTTTGGATTGTCCACAGATACAAGCGGCGAAACTCGCGTCTATGAAATTGCGAATGAGCTTGTTCTGGTGTTTCCAGCGCTGGAATCAGATTTTCAATTGGTCAGCATTGAGGTCTTCTTTGTTTTTCGATGCCTTCCGGATCGGCTGGGGAGGAAGTCTTCGCGTCGATTTTCGAAGGCTGAATCTGTTCTATACCTTGATATGTGTTTTTCAGAGGATATGCTGAAGCACATGGATGTGGAGCAGCAAAGGTGCGTCGTGGCGGGATATTTACTCAAGTTCGTTGAGGGCTCGTTGAGAAAGTATGACTTTGAAGGCCTTGATGTGTCAGCCTTCATGCTTGCACTTAAGAAGAGATTGGTATCAATTGGTTGGCTTGGCTGAAGGTGAGATTTTCGCTTTCCATGGCCGTAGGGCCTGCGGCTGTAGCCTGAATTCACCTTCGACTGTCGCAACCTCCTTGCCCCGCAGTCGTTGCTGAGGGATTTCCCAGCCTTGTTCGAAACGTGAGGGGATCTGGATGCCAAAGAAGATCAAGGCTGAGGTTGGTGACGTCTTTGCGGTTCCGCTGCCCAAAGGCGGGTATGGAGTGGGTCGGATGATTCACGTTTCAGAGCGATGGAGGCTGGCGCAGTTCATTGACGCGCAGTTGGACGTCCCGGAGATGATTGATGCGATTTTTGATTCTGGCGACGTGATGCCTGTACACAATATAGTGACACTTCGTATCGAAGATGGTAGTTGGCCGATTCTGCGCAAGGCGGTGATGGAATCACTGCCGGATCTGAAGTCGCTGGTGTTCTATCGGGGTCTTGGCGCAAAGCGCGCCTACGTTGACCTCAACGGGGAGGTTGTGCCGGCATGCCCTGAAAGAAGCTGTGCATCGTCCATGCCGCAGCTTGCGGAGTACATCGCCGAAGTTCTTGAGGAGGCACTGGTGGGCCGGGCCTAGGCTGGTGTGCTTTACACGACCAAGGCGTCAAGGGTGTCGGACCAACGCTTGAATCGCCTGGCACAAGTAGACTCGACGAACAGACGTACTGCAGAACTTGAGTGGGGTAGATAGTGGCTGGGTCGAAATTGATTCAACAATGTGTATTTATGAGTGCCCTTGATGAGGTGGATTTTGCGGACGCGTTGCTTGCGATCCATCCGTCGACTAGATTCGTAAGCATGGATGAGCAGGCAGAGACCGGCCGGCCGAGATTCAGGAGTCGAATCGACGAGTGTAAGGGTGCGCATGTAACTATCGTGGATTCATCAATTGTTCCCGAGGGTGAATTCCACGCGCGCTACGTCAAGCCTCATCCATCGGGCAAGGGATGGATTTATGCTCTGGTTGGATCAGGCTTGATGAGTTTATTGAGGGCAAGGGCGGCGGACTTCATTCCTAATTCCCTGATCAACGGAGAGCTAAGGGCTTCGATACCTGCGGGTGACCAGCGCACCGAGAACTTTGTGGAGGTCGTATTGAATACGGCAAAGTCATCTGGAGTGAAGGTGGTCGCAGTAGATGCTGAAAGTGGCCGGCGCGGTACAAGGGCAGATCGGAAGTTCATTGCCTGGCCAGGTGCCGCGCGGAGGTATGACGGTGCAGAGGGAGCCTATCTTGCCAATGGACTGCATGCGTTGTTCGTGGCAAAGGCTGCCGGGAAGAAGTAGATTTTTGGGGTTGATCCGTGAAGGCGTTCCTGGCCATTGACGCAGTCTCTGGGCACAAATCTGCCAATTCGGCTGGCCACCTCGAGCTGCCAGAGGCTTTTGTGGGTCTAGATTTTCCAGGGTCTGCTGATTGCGATGGACTTGATGATACTGACTGGTCCATGCTGAGATGTGGTCATGGTGCTTCCGCCCTGGGTCTAGTTATGCAACACATTGGCGCGCAGCAGTTCAGCACGAAGTTCGACAATGGCGGCAGTGCTTTCGAGGCGCTTCGAGTAGCGAACAGTTCTTTTGACAACTGTGGGATGTCGCTTTCAAAGCGACCTTCGAAGATGAGCTCCGTCCGCGATGTTCATGTGTCGAACTGCAAGGTGATCAACTGCGAGATCGGGCCAACGGTGCTGGAGGATGTTCAGATCGACGGGTTGGATGTGAATCCAATCCTCCTCCTTTGGTCCTGTTTCTTCAGAAGGGTCTTCCTTGCGGGAAAGATTGGAAAGATCAAAATCAATCTTGAACCCTTTGCGTTCTGCACTGATGCTGGCGTTCTCGCTGCATTCGCAGAGCAGCGTGCGGCATTCTATGAAGCTACGAACTGGGCGCTGGATATCAGTCGGGCAAGATTTGTCGATTTCGCATGCAAGGGCGTGCCTCTCAATCTGATCAGGAGAGATCCCCAGACTCAGGTCATCATCCGGAAGCGGGACTTCGGTGGGATGGACATGTTGGGATCACAATTCGCGGATGCATTCCCTGAGACGCGTACGAGGCTGAGCATCTTCAGTGACTCGGATGCCGAAGAAGTGTTGCTCGTGGTGCCATTGGCTGCTGCCAAGAAGCGCCGGGAAGACTGGGCCGGCGGCATTGCGGAGTTGAGGCGCTTGGGCGTTGTTTCAGAGTAGTCAGGTTAATAGTTATCCGCTGCGTTCGCCTCATCGGGGTGTGAGGAATTCTGAGTGAAGGTCAGCGCATCCTCCCAATTCCACGAGGCAGACGTTTTGTCATTTTCGGCCTTTCCATCTTATTCGCGATGAATCAAGGTGTGCGTGCAGTTATGTGGCGTTCGTTGAACGTCGGCAGTGAGGTGTATTCATGTTTGATGATCTGAAAGCGTTGGTAGCGCAGCATCCTCGAGTCAAGATGCTTCTTGGTCGTCAGGTTGATATCGATCGAATTCGTGATGCTGAGAAAGAGCTGGGTGTCCCTCTGCCCGAATCGTATAAGGAATGGCTTCTTAAGTTGGGGAATCTTAGAGTTGGCGCCTTTGCCGTCCTGACACTTGCACCGAGGGATGTTAGTGAAATTTCGGAAAGTGATCTGGTCTATAACTTCAGACTGGACGCTCGGGATGGTGAGTTGCCGGTCGGATACATCTCACTCTACCTCCCGGATACGGATGAGTCTTTCTATTTTGATGCGAGTAGTGGCCTGATATGTGGCGAGTATCCGATTATTAGGCGTGATTGGTCTGATGGCAAGTACGAGCCGTTTGCTGAGGATTTTCTAGGTTTCATTGAGAAAATTGTCCGGCAGGCTTGAGGTTGAAAGCTGAGTGCAGCGGGGCTTGCTGCTCAGCCGAAGAGCAGAGGGCGCGTGCACGCAAGGGCGCCGCGCCGACGTTCGATATGCGCTACGAGTACGATCGAAGTCAGGCATCTGGAGGACATATGGAAGTGACCTTGGGTAGCAGGATAGGTGGTCCGGAGATGGGCGTGAAGTTCCTTCCCGGAATCGTCCCGGCCCGTACTTGGCTGAAATCTGCCCTTGAAGAAGTATCCGTCGACGGCTTGGACGTGATCGATGTCGAGCTGTGGATCAGTGGTAGTGTGACCGACTACTGTGCGGCAGGCGTTTCATCGACGACGAAGTTCTCTGCCAGAAAGAGAAGTGTGTGTATCGCCATCTGCATTGCAGTTGCAGAGGCCTCGCGCATCGATGATGATTCCGTCGCATCTGCAATTGAGGGCTGGCTGGTTCGTGGCTTTGAAAGTCCGGCGCTGCCTCGAAGCGCTGGCAACATCATCTTGTCGGGCGCTGTTGAAGCCTTGAAGTCGCGCTTCACGTGATTGGCCCGGGAGGTGCGGTGAATCCTGAGTGGAACTCCGCTTTTGAGCGCCTTGGCGCAATGATCGCTGGATCATCACGCGTGAGGGTTTTTCCTGATCGTGCTGCTCCTCCAGATCTGGTGGACAATGCGGAGAGGGAGCTTGGCTTGCCTTTGCCCGCCTCATACAAATTCTGGCTGGTTGAGCATGGGGGCCATTCTATTGGCCCAGATCCGGTGTTTGGCCTTGCAGAGCCGGAAGATCGAGATGTGGCAGATGATGATCTGATCTACAATGCACGCTTGGTGGCGGAGGATGGATTTTCTCCTTCAGGAATTCTTCCTATTTTTGTTCCGGATTCCGATGAAGCCTTCTACTTCGATACACGCGGTGGCCTAAAGGACGGGGAGTATCCGGTTCTCAGGTACGACTACAACACCGGTGCATTCGAGACGTTTTCGAGTTCCTTCGCTGGGTTCCTCGTGGAGGTTGTTCGGCGGGCTGGGTAGCAGGGCGCCGCGTTCGCGCCGCTTGTGAAGACGGCCTATCCACCAGTGTCGCGATGCAGAAACCTGAGGAATGGGGGCTCTGCGGATGTACAGTGATGGCGTCCGCAGTGAGAAGTTCCGGGTCATTGAAGGCGAAGAACATGAAGCACAGCGTTGTTCTGATGGATGCCAGACACCAAACAGCATTCCCGACGCCAGATGCTGAGCTGGTGTTCTTCAATGCCCCCTTCAGTTGCGACAAGCTTGCCAAAATTCGGCAGGCCCACATCTGGTCCCCGCCCGGTGACAAGCTTGAGGCGTTGCCCGAGATACTCAGGGAAATGCGAGGTCTCAAGTCGCTCAGCATAGGGCCTGGATCCATTGCGCCATCGATCATGGATGGACTTGAGGACGGGCGGCTGCCTGAGGGAATCGAGGCGCTGAGCATCCATCTTGGCACGGGAACTCTGGTGTGGCCGAGTGTTGTACTGCCTAATCTCAGGACGCTGTACGTTGACGTGCCTGTGCGCTTCGATGTATCGAGCTTCCCGATGTTGAGGGTCCTCTCCATCTATCCCGACAGGTCATTGAAGAATCTAAGGCAGGCTCTGGCCTTGCCCCTAGATGAGTTGAACCTGCTGAACGTGCCGATAGCTGATGAGATCTTCGATGCCCTCTCTTCATCGGCTGACGGCCTTGAGCGCCTGGGGCTGCTGGGAGGGACGAAGCTGAAGAGCCTCGATGGGATCGAGAAGCTTGCCCATTTGGAGGCAGTGCGGCTGAAAAATCTGAGTTCGCTGGCAGACATTCGCGCATTGTCCAGGCTCGGGCATCTCAAGATGCTCGATATCCAGTACTGCAAGCGGATAGCGAATATCGAGGTCATCAATGATCTTGCCGCGCTTCGTGAGTTGAAGATTGTGGGATGCGGGAAGCTGGGTCTGGAAAGAGTAGACGCGAAAATTGGCTCGCTTCAAAAGAGAACGGTTGGAGCTACAGCCTGACCATCGGCGCGTACGGTGTCTCGGCGCTATGATTGCAGCGAAGCAGGCTTGGCTGGAAAATTATTCTTCAGCAACGTGCCCGCGCCGTCGAATCGATCCATCGAAGGTGAGCCAAGCAAGCGGAAAGCAGATCGAGCATGGACCTTTTCGGAATGCGCGTGCAGAGGGTGATTTGTCCAAGTACATCAGCCCATCTTGGCGTTCTTCACTGAAGTGGTGGACGAATTGCGGGAAGCTGCGGGTAGATAATGACTGCCCATCTGACTGATGATCGAATCGAGAGCTTTCTCCGACGCGTGGTTCATCCATTTATCGGACAGCGTCTTCCTGCCTGTGAGGTCTGGACGTGACTGGAAATTCCTTCCCTCGCATCTACGACGCGGGTTCTCTGGAGGTAAGTGCCAAAGTACTGAGCGACTTTGGTCTTGATCCTTTGTCCAGCGAGCTGATGTTGCGCCTCGGGTTGCCTTCAAAACTGCCGGGCGAAGTGCCCCTTGTGCAGTTCGAGGCGCCGCAGAGGGCCGATTTCGACGGGGAGGAGCTTCTCGTCGTCGCGCACGAGCCGTGGGGAAGGAAGCTTCTGCTCTGCCTGTCACCAGGCGGGAAGGTGATTGCGGCGGGTGATGGCATACATAAGTTCGTCAATAGTCGCTTGTCCAGCTTTCTCGGGTTTCTGGCGTTGTATGAGGCATTTCAGGAGCAGGCCAGGTCAGGTGATTCCGGTCCCGTTGTTTACTCCCAGTCAGAGATGCAGGCCAGGCTTGAGTCGTTCAGGCGAGGTGATTTCCAAGCGCGCCCGACAGAGCAACGGTTCAATCGTGATGTTGCAATCAGCACGATGGCGGCGGAATGGACCACGCTTGACCCTGCTGCGCTCGCGGAAGGCGCGTGGTGGTCTGTTGTGCTGGAGCAGCTGGAAGACGGCCAGATCTGATGTTGCGCGACGCAGGGGAGCGTCGCATGGGGCTGCAAGGATGACTGGACGGGAGGCGATTCTGAATCAGGTCAAGGCAGGCGGCGGTCCTGGAAAGGGGCATACGCGCCCGCTGCCTCCCCAGCAACCCCATTCCCCCCACCCAGGCGTTGAACCATCCATCCTCCCGCTGGAGCCGTCCAATGCCCCTCGTCCTCCGCCGCGCCCCCTGCGTGCTGGCCCTCTTGCTCGGCACCCTGGCCGGGTCTGCCTACGCACAGTCTCGCCCCGCCGTCCGGCCGCTTGCTCCAGCCCCCCTGCTGCAGGTTGCGGGTGCCGAGCAGCCCATTGAGCTGCGCCAGGCCAGCATCGAGGGTGAGGTCCGCGCCGGCATCGCCCAGACCCGCATCACCCTGCAGTTCCACAACCCGAACCGGCGCGCGATGGAAGGCGAGCTGCAGTTCCCGTTGGCCGACGGCCAGCAGATCAGCGGCTTTGCATTGGACATCAATGGTGAGCTGCGCGATGCGGTGCCCGTACCCAAGGATCGTGGTCGCCAGGTCTTCGAGGAGATCGCCCGTCGCGGTGTTGACCCGGGTCTGCTGGAGCAGACAGCCGGCAACCAGTTCCGCCTGCGCATCTATCCTTTGCCGGCAGGTGGCAGTCGTCGCGTGCAGCTCGTGCTGCGTGAGCCGCTGGCCTTCTCCAACCAAGGCTGGCGGTGGACGCTGCCGTTGCAGTTCGCGGCCAGCGCCGCCTCGGTTGAGCTGAAGCTGCAGGCGCCGGGCGAAGTCACTGCAGGAACCGCCCCGTTCCGCATCGACGCAGGGCGGTTGCAGTGGCGGGGCAACGGGGCGCAGTTGCCGGCGCAGCTTCAATGGAACCTGCCCGCAGCACGCCGGGCAGACGTGCAGGTGGCAAAGTGGGAGGAGGGCCACTACCTGCTGGCGCAGCTGCCGGTGCCGGTAGGCCGCGCGCCGCGCACCGTGCCAGGCGAGGTTGGCCTGCTGTGGGACGGTTCGGGATCGTCCGGACAGCGCGACCGCACGCGCGAGTTCGCATTGCTGGATCGGTACTTCGCTGCCATGGGCAATGGCACGGTCGCGCTGACCGTGCTGCGCGACCATGCTGAGCCGGTGCGTCGCTTCCGCATCCAGGGTGGCAACTGGAGTGCGCTGCGCACGGCACTGCAAGCGGTTCGCCCGGATGGTGCCAGTGCGCTGGCTGGATGGCAGCCGCAGCCGACCGTAAAGGAATATCTGCTGCTCAGCGACGGCCTGCTGACCTACGGGCCGGAGACGCTGCCGGCTCTGGCGGCGGATCAGCGCCTGTTCGCAATCAGCAGTGCTGGCGCCCGCACCGACACCACCCGCCTGCGCGGCTGGAGCGAGGCGCATGGTGGGCGTTTCGTGCCCGTGGGTACGGACGTGGATGCCGCCGCCCGTGAACTGCTGTCCGCACCGTTGGACCTCCAGATCGATGCCGGGCGTGGTGTGCAGGATGTGGTGATCGATCGCCGCAGTGAAGCTCAGGGCTGGGTGTGGCTGCATGCGCGCCTGGCCGCCGACGGCGTGCCGATGCGCGTGCGGGTTGCCGGTGGTGAGTGGCAGGCGCTGCCGCCTGCCCGCCGCAGTGATGACGGTGATCTGCTGGCGGGGCTGTGGGCGCAGGCGCGTATGCAGCAGTTGGCGGTGGACGCGCGCAGCAACCGCGAGGCGATGCACCGTCTGTCCCAGCAGTTCGGCATGATCGGGCCGGACACGTCGCTGATCGTTCTTGAGACGCTGCAGGACTATCTGCGCTATGCGATCCGCCCGGCTGGCGCGCTGCGCGCCGACTATGACCGTGGATATGCCCGCCAGGTCGCCGATCGCGCGGCCGAGGATCGCCGCCGCCTCGACAAGGTTGCCGCGCAGTGGAAGGAGCGCCAGCAGTGGTGGAACCGCAGTTGGCCGAAGCAGGCGCCGCCGTCTGCGGCCAAGGAGATCCTGGCCAACGATGCAGCGGCCAGTGCGCCGATGGCGCTGCTTGCCGCGCCAGCACCCGCGGCACCGCCGCCGCCCGCGCCGATGATGGCTGCCGAATCGCGGATGGAGTCCGCGCGTGCGCGCCGGCAGGCCCCGTCGGCGGAGGCCGCATCATTGGATGCCACGGGTGCGAGTACATCGGCTGCCGAGGCTGCACCGTCGCCCGCCAACGGCGGCCAGCTCGGCATCCAGCTGGCAGCGTGGCAGCCGGACTCGCCGGTGGCCCGCCGCCTGCGGCAGGGCCCGCCCGCCCAGCTGTACGACCGCTACCTGGCCGAGCGCGCCGCGCATGCCGACAGCAGCGCGTTCTTCCTGGACGTGGCAGACCTGCTGCTGCAGCAGAACCAGCGTGAGCTGGCCCTGCGCGTGCTTTCCAACCTGGCCGAGATGGACCTGGACAACCGCCACCTGCTGCGCGTACTCGGCTACCGGTTGATGCAGGCTGACGCGCCGGCACTGGCGGTGCCGGTGTTCGAGCAGGTGCTGGCGATGGGGCAGGAGGAGCCGCAGAGCTTCCGTGATCTGGGCCTGGCGCTGGCGGCGGCCGGCAAGCCGCAGCAGGCGCTGGAACCGCTGTACCAGGTTGTCGTACGCCCGTGGGATGGGCGCTTCGATGGGATCGCCCTGATCGCACTGGATGAACTGACCAACCTGGTATCGCGCAGCCGGCCAAAGCTGGACACCCGGGAAATCGACCCGCGCCTGCTGCAGGCCATGCCGCTGGACCTGCGGGTGGTGCTGGCCTGGGATGCCGACAACAGTGACATGGACCTGTGGGTGACCGACCCCAACGGCGAGCGCGCCTACTACGGCAACCGCCTGACCTACCAGGGCGGGCAGATGTCGCAGGACTTCACCGGTGGCTACGGTCCCGAGCAGTTCTCGCTGCGCGATGCCAAGCCGGGCAAGTACAAGGTGGAGGCCAACTACTTCGGCAGCCGCCAGCAGCTGGTGACCGGCGCCACCACCCTGATGCTGCGCCTGACGACCCACTGGGGCACGCCGCAGCAGAAAGACCAGGCGGTCACCCTGCGGCTGAAGGACCGTGCCGAGACCGTGCTGGTGGGCGAGTTCGAGGTGCGGTAGCGCCACGCCACGCGTGGCTGTCGCACGGGGTAGGAACGGTCGATCCGCGCAGGGCGTGGATCTACCGGGTGCCGTCCGGCATCGCGGGTGCGTGCGGAGCCGGCGCGGGATAGCGGCGGAGGACCTGGACCTGCTCGACCGGGCACTCCGGGTAGACCCAGTGCGCCCATTGCGCGACGAGCCATTCGGTACGCACGCCGCGCAGGTGCGGATGCGCGGATTCCGGCGGGAGCAGGACCAGGATGAGTCCGGCTTTCTGTCCCGTACTGACCATCAGCCCGTGGGGTCGTGCCTCATCAGGGTTGTCGAACAGGATGAGGTCGACCATCGCTTCATAAGGCCATGCCGCTGGAAAGCGGAAGACGGTTCCATGGCTCAGTACTTCGTCGGTGAGCTGGATCAGGGGGCGAGGGGGCGCGGTCATCGTGATGCTCCGGGCTGCGGCTGCCGCGGAATCCACCGTGCCAGCGCAACGCCGCCACCGAGGATCAGCAGCGTGCCGACGGTATGCCACAGCAACTCGGTGATCGGTGCATCCGGCAACGGAATCCTCTGCGCGAGCCATTCGATGATGGGCCGCGCCAGCAGGTAGACCAGCACAACGCCCAGCACGCGCAGCACCCGCTGCACGATGCCGTAAGGATCGGCTGGCCAGCCACGCCACTGCAGCCACGCCACCAGCAGGCCAAGCGCGAGCAGGCGCGCGGCTTCGTCCAGCGGCACGAGCGGTGTCCACAGCGAGGCCCAGGCCAGGGCTGCGCCGAGGCCCAGCAGTACCGGCAGCTGCCAGCGCCGTTTTCCGCGCAACCCCGGCATCAACTGCCAGGCCAGCACGGCCACGCCGAGGCCGATCAACCAGCCTGCCAGTACGTCGGCCAGGAAGTGCCGGCCCAGGTACATGCGCGAGAGTGCCATCAGCAGCGGCCAGCCCAGCGCCAGTGTCCATCGCAGCCAGCGGCGGCGGATGCCGAAGGCCAGCAGCAGGCCCGCGCAGGCGGCCGTCGCCACGCCGACATGGCCACTGTTGAAGCCGTAGTCGGCGTCGGGTTGTGCCCGCAGCATTGCCGTGGCCTGCGCGTCCGGCAGTGCCCAGAAGGTGTGGCCTCCGCCATCCACCACGAACGGATGCGATGGCTCGCCCTTGTCCAGTACTGCTGCATCCACATCGGTGGGGCGGGGCAGGGCGGCGCTCTGCTTGATCGCATGCGTGGTGCAGGCCATCAGCAGGACCGCCAGCATCACGCACAGGCCGGCGCGCAGGCGTGCCCCGAAGGCGCACACCAGGATCAGCGCGGTATAGGCCATCTCGTAGCCCAGCAGGCTGATGAACTGCATCAGCGACAGAACCCAGCCGCTGTCGAAAGTGTGCTGCAACCACAGGTGCCATTGCGTCTGGAACATCCGTTGTCCTCATCGTCCGTGGGTAGTCAGGCCAGGTAGAGCCGAGCCGATGCTCGGCTCACGGCCAGAGCAGCCGAGTGTGGACTCGGCACTACAGCGGCGCAACGCGGGGTACCGGCAGCGCTGACGATTTATGTAGACCCGATCCGATGCTTGGCTCACGGCCAGAGCAGCCGAGTGTGGACTCGGCACCACAGCGGCGCAACGCGGGGTACCGGCAGCGCTGGCGATTTATGTAGAGCCGAGCCGATGCTCGGCTCATGGCCAGAGCAGCCGAGTGTGGACTCGGCACTACAGCGGTGCAACACGGGGTACGGGCAGCGCTGGCGATTTATGTAGAGCCGAGCCGATGCTCGGCTCACGGCCAGAGCAGCCGAGTGTGGACTCGGCACTACAGCGGCGCAACGCGTGCCACGGGCAGCGCCGACGATAGCGGATCGGCACGCAGGCCGAACAGGGGGCGCAGCCAGCGTACGCGGCGGATCAGCAGCTCGTGGATGAGCAGGCAACCGCCGACGGTGCCGGCCACAAGCAGCGCAGGTTCCAGCCACGCACCCAGCTGCAGCGGCCGCAACGCATACAGGAGCACGATCAGCACGGTCTGGTGCAGGATGTACCAGCTGAAAACAGCCTCCCGGCAGTAGTCCAGGCCGGGCCAGGGGCGGGACAGCAGCACCCGCGCCCAGCCGAACAGGGCCAGCAGCATGCACCACGTATAAAGGGCGCGGCCGATGCGCTCGGTCTGGGCCCATGGCAGTGCCAGCACCCAGGCGTCGAGGTCGCCCACGTGCGGCAGCCGGGCCAGTGCACGGATGCCCAGTTCCAGGCACAGCCCCAGCAAGGCCAGGCCGAGGGTCAGGCGGCGCCCGCGCACCAGCAGATGCCAACCGCGTTGCCAACGTGCCGCGAGGAAGCCGCCGAGGAACAGGGGCAGCGATTCGGCGTGCACGTAGACGTCGTTCAACAGGGCGTGGGTGGGCGGCCAGCGTGGCATCAGTACCAGCAGCGCCCAGCCCAGCCAGGCGACCGGCAGCACCAGCAGCAGGCTGCCCAGCAGGCGGTCGCCCGGCTGCCAGCGTGGCAGCGCTCCGCGCAGCGGTCGCAGCAGGCTGGCCAGCGCCACCGCCAGGACGGTGTAGGGCAGCAGGTAGGCCAGGTACCAGAGGTGGTTCCAGGTGAATCCGTATTCGGCGCCACTGAAGTGCGCGCCCGGCCAGGGCCGGAACTGCCAGTAGCGCCAGAGGAACCGGACCAGGCCCGGCGCCACGTCGCCCTTGTCCAGCGCTTCGCAGTACGCCTGCAGGGAGACGACGGCGACGATGCCGAACATCAGGGGCAGCTGCAGGCGCCAGCAGCGACGCAGGGTGTGGCGCAGCCGCCCCTGGTCGGGCAGGGACAGGCCCAGCGCGATGCCGCTGATGGCGAAGAGCAGGGGCATCCGCCATCGGTTCATCGCGATCATCGGCCATTGCAGCCACTCGGCGGTGTAGGCGCTCTTGAGGTGGAAATCCCAGCCGGCCACGTAGGCCATGGCGGCGTGGTAGAGGATCAGCAGCCCGAAGGCGGCGACGCGCAGGGTGTCCAGGTCATGGCGACGGTGCATGGAGGGCGGCCTTCAGGAGGAAGCTGCACCCTCCGCCTGCCAGCGCCGGGCCGCCAGCGGCTGGGGCGCAGTGGCGGGCGCGCAGGGGCCAGTGGTGGGGATGCTGGGACCAATGGCGGATGCGCGCGCGGCCGGATGGGCAACAATGGCGGCATGGAAAATGGAGATCCGGCGGCCTCGACCGCCCCTGTTGCAGCGCGGCCGCAGTGGTCGCGGCGGCCTCGGCTTGCCGCCGCGTTCTGGTCACTGCTGTTCCTGGGCACCGCGGCAGGCAACGTGCTGGCGCAGTGGATGCGGGCGTTGCGTGACGGCCAGCCCTTTGCGGCGGCGGCGACCTCGATCGAGGAGTTCAGCAGTGCGCTGGCCAGCCTGGGCCTGCTGGCGTTGCTGCATGCGGCCGCGCGCCGCTGGCCGCTGCATGCCGACACCTGGCGGCGCCGGATCGGTTTCTACGTGTTGGGCGGCATCGCCTGGTGGCTGCTGCACGTCAGTGCCATGGTGCTGCTGCGCAAGGTGGCCTTCGCCCTGGCCGGCCAGCACTACACCTACGGCGCCTGGCCGGCGCAGTGGTTCTACGAGTTCTTCAAGGACGTGCAGACTTACAGCCTGCTGGTGATTGCGGTGCACGCGGTGGCCTGGTTCGGCCGCCAGCGGCAGGGCGAGGCCCATCTGTTGGCCCCGCCCGACGAGGGCCCGCCGGTGGAGCCGGTCGAGCGTCCGCAGCATTTCCTGGTGCGCAAGCTGGGCAAGGAGTTCCTGGTGGCCACCGGCGATGTGGAATACGCCCAGGCGGCCGGGAACTACGTGAACCTGCGGGTGCGCGGTCACGACTACCCGTTGCGGATCACCATGGCGGCGCTGGAGCAGCGCCTGGACCCGGCGGAGTTCCTGCGCCCGCACCGCAGCTGGTTGATTCACCGGGGCCAGCTGCGCTCGATCGAGCCGCTGGACGGCGGTGAAGCCCTGCTGCACATGGCTGATGGCGTCAAAGTGCCATGCAGCAGGCGACAGTTGCCGCTGCTGCGGCAGGCCCTGGCAGGCGTGTGAACGGGCGGACCCGGAAGTCCGCCCGCCCGTGGCTTACTTCTTGTCCTTCTTGATCATCGCGTCGATGCGCCCGGCGCGGGCTTCCGAGCCCGGGTGCGAGGACATCAGGCCGCCTTCGCTGGACAGCTTGCGGAACATGCTGGCCAGGGCTGCCGGATCGTAGTTGTGGCGCTTCATGAACTGGTAGCCGTACTCGTCGGCCGCGCTCTCTTCCTTCTGCGAGAACTGGGCGTTGACGAAGCCTTCGGCCAGTTCACCGAGCTGGCCCTGGCTGAGCTGGGTCAGGTTGCCGTTGCCGGAGGCCGCCAGGCCTTCACGGCCGGCCGAGGCGAGCAGGGCGGTGCGCATCTTGGTCTTGCTGTGACCGAGCTTCACGTGGCCAATTTCGTGGCCGATCACGCCACGCACTTCGTCGTCGCTGGCCATGTCCATCAGGCCGGTGTACACGCGCACGCAGCCGTTGGCCATCGCCCAGGCGTTGACGTCGGCGGTGCGGTAGACCTTGAAGTTGAGGTTCAGCCCGTCTTCGTTGGCCAGGCCCTGGGTGATCTTGGCCAGGCGCTGGGCATACGGATCGTTGCCGGACACCACCTGGTTTTCCTTGTCCATGTAGGTGCAGGCCTGGTCGGCGGCCGCCGAGACTTCCGCGTCGGACAGGGTCAGGGCCTTGCCGGCCTTCAGGCCGGTGCTGGACAGGCCCTTCAGGTCGATGGCCGAGGCATTGGCGGCCAGCAGGCAGGCGGCCAGGCACAGGGTGGAACGGATGATCGTCATTGAAATGGTGCTCCTTGGTTGGGATGGCCCGCGTGGCCCCTGTTCCCGCGGTGGTGGGGAAGTCTACCGGGATCGTGTGGCGGGATGTCCAGTGCTGGCCCCAGCCCCCGGCCTGCCTCGCCGGAGGCCCGGCGCCTGCGGTATCATTGGCAGTCATCTATTTAGTGCATAACCGCCGACATGATCGAATTGAATCCTGTCCGCCAGCGCATCACCGATCTGACCGATCGTGTGGTGTCGCTCAGGGGGTATCTTTGACTACGACGCCAAGAAAGAGCGTCTTGAAGAAGTAACGCGGGAGCTGGAAAGCCCCGACGTCTGGAACAACGCCGAATACGCGCAGAACCTCGGCCGTGAACGCTCCAGCCTGGAAAAGACCGTGGGCGGCATCGCCTCGGTGCTGGACGGCCTGACCGACGCGACCGAACTGCTGGAACTGGCCGAATCCGAACAGGACGAAGATACCGCCCTGGCCGTGGTTGCCGATCTGGACAAGCACCAGGCCCACGTGGAGAAGCTGGAGTTCCAGCGCATGTTCTCCGGCGAAATGGACAATGCGGCGGCCTTCGTCGACATCCAGGCCGGTGCCGGTGGCACCGAAGCCCAGGATTGGGCGGAAATCCTGCTGCGCATGTACCTGCGCTGGTGCGAATCGCGCGGCTGGAAGACCGAGCTGATGGAAGTGTCGGGTGGCGACGTCGCCGGCATCAAGTCGGCCACGCTGCGCGTGGAAGGTGATTACGCCTATGGCTGGCTGAAG
>PJTS01000400.1_pt1 | contig 28715 bp, 13 predicted proteins | sample 1512251 | NCBI WGS metagenome assembly PJTS01 (sample SAMN08177686, study PRJNA422409) | Soil metagenome, whole genome shotgun sequencing project. | isolation source: Soil (2) enriched on wood chips: alkali lignin treatment | place: USA: Madison | collected 2015-01-15 | reverse complement strand
TTGGCGACTGTATCCACACGACGATAAGTATATGCATCATGGTTAAGGGCGCCGGCGAGCGGAAAGAGAATAAGAAAACCGGCTGCTGTCGACTCACTGGGCACGACTAAATCACCATGTTTATCCAGTGCAAAGCAAATAGTTTTGGTAAAGAATCTATTGACTAATACATAGATGTCAAGGTCGGTATTTCTGAAAGAAACAAAGTTTTGCGGTTCGGGCTTAACTTTCCTCGTTCTTTCATGCACGACATTTCCTAAGGTATCAATGAGTTTGAAATGGATTTTATTTTTTTTGGTGAGCTCCAATGAAGTTTTGTAAAGATAGTGCAGACTATCAGTTTTATAGTAATTTGGTTCAATATAGTTCCATAAACAATATTCATTATAGGCTGCACTCTTCTCCTGACTGCTATGATTATGGCCTATTATCTTCTGGGGATAATTATCAAAGATGTATGTCTCCTTCAATTCTACCTTCGAAACGCTATGTGCCGCAGCAGTTTGTGCTAAATACTTGGGCGATATGGAAGTGCAAGAGATACACGAAAAAATAAATACCACCGAAAATAGTGCAATTGCTAGAGTGCGATACTTTTTGAGCTATAAAATTGATTAGTAATTGCGTTAGCTCCTATTCTTAAGGGAAAAGATCCAACCATATATCCAGTCAAGCTGTTTAATTTGTTTTTTAATAAAAAAACCGATTAAACGATCACGAAACCAAGCTGTTATTGGATTGGTTTTTGTTTTCGTATTCCCTACTTTCCTTGCACTTCTTATTACTCGCTCTACTCTAGGCTGGCGGTCGGTCTGAAAAAGCTGAAAGGCTTGTGTATAGCCTATGTTTAATTTTAATAATTCAGCAATTACGAGCGTATCTTCCAATGCCAATGAGGCTCCCTGCCCAATATGTGGAGAGATACCGTGCGCCGCATCTCCAATAAGACACACCCTACCTTTATACCAATGCAAAAGTTTAGGCACATCATAAATAGGATATGCAATAATTTGATGGCTATTTTTGATGATTTTGGAAAATAAAGGATCGTCATTCTGATGAATTTTTGTCAAATAGTCCTGAATTTCGGTATTTAATGTTTTTTCTACTTCTTTTGGCTTCGGTTCCTGTTCTCTAAAATAATTATTAAACCACCAAACTTCACCTTTGTCGGAAACCGAATAAGCGAAAAATCCCCTTTCACCAAAGTTCATGTGTATGGAATCCAACGGTTCATAAAGTTCAGGAACATATGCATAACCACCAGTAGAAATGACTTTCGTATACTTAATAAGAGAAGCATTCGGGAATAATTGATTTCTAACTTCGGAAAACATTCCGTCACAGGCCAACATAATATATCCAGTAACTATTGTCCCATCAGCGAAATATGCGGTTACCTGTTCATTAGCCTCATGATATCTGACAAATTTTTTGTCGTACCATATTTTTATCCCAGCTGCCTTAGCAGCTAAACGAACGTATTTATTGAGGTTTGCTCTTTTGATCTGAATTGTTTCTACACCATATTGTTGTTTCTGATAGGCCGTATCGAGTTTTGCTATTTGCTTTCCTTTAGAATTGAAAAACTTCATTGAACCGGGAGTATAATCTTCCTTGAGCAGTTTTAAGTCAATAAATTCTTTCAATACATTCAAGCCATTGGGTGTAAGGCCCAAAAAGGCTCCCTCTTTTGCATTGTCTTCTGATCTCGCTTCAAATATTTCAACATCAAAACCTATTTTTTTCAGTTGTAAAGCTAGTATGGGCCCGGCTACGCCAGCGCCGATAACGAGTACTTTTTTATTCATTGTTTTTCTCTTTTATTTTTAATCCGTGTATCAGTAAAAAGTTCAATGCAAAAAAAATGACCACCCGCAAATAATTTAAATTGCGCCATCGAGCTGCTTTTTCCTGTAAGGATATATCCAGCGTATCGCTATATGGTAATTGCTGGAATTCCGTTATAACAGGCGCGAAATATGTTAATGTCCATATCCTTACTGCAATATGTGCAACGAGAACCAGTAACATTAACTTTCTACGATTCTTTATCGCCCAGTTAAAAATCACAGCTGTAATAAATACCGATTCATGAATTCCATGGATTATTATCCAAAACATTTTAAAATCCAGCATGTAAGGTTTTTGAAAAAAGATAAATGAAGAAGGCGGAGCTGCAGTCCATGCAGGAACCATTATCGCAGTTTCCCATAACTGTGCTCCATTCATAATAAAGTAAGCACAGATTGAATAAAATAGCCATCGGGTAGCTGTCGGGTATTGGTATGTGTTTCTCATTTGTCTAAAATTTTTAAATTTATTTCTTACATTACCGCACTTAGCAAAAGTACCGCGCTATCAAAAAATGCGCTGGCAAAAAAAGGAGTTAAACTGGTAAATTAGGGCGCAATGGGATTTGAACTGAAAAATGATAAAAAGGCCATTAAAATAGCCTTTGATGAAAATGATTTTGGTGATCATGGTTTTAAAGAAAACACCTTTACAACGAATATTCCTTTTGGACAATTAACTGCTAAACAATGGCTCTTTGACGGCATTAAGATCTTATATTCCGAAACTGATCTTGATAAACCGACCGAGTTGGATTGGAAAGGAGATTCAGAGCTGGTAACCATGCACTTCAATTTGCAAGGAAGAACTTCAATAGTACAGAAAGGAATGAGCAATTCCTTTGAATTAAATGGTAATCAGCACAATTTATTCTATGGTACCAAGGCTAAAGGTAAAATGAAATTTGACGGCCTGCAGATGAAATCATTTATGGTGCAATTTCAAAAAGAATCTTTTTTAACAATATCAAAAGATGGAAACGAATCCCTAAAAAGGTTTGCTGATAAAATAGTTTCAGGAACTCCGGTTGCTTTCTCAAATTCTAGTCTAAGTATTGACCTGCCAATACAAACCTGTATCAATTCGATTTTGAGTTGTGATTATTCCGGTGGGTTAAAGAAACTGTTTCTTCTTTCGAAAACCATTGAGCTGCTTGTTTTGCAAGCAGAGTCTTTAAATAACTTTCAAGGTTTAACCTCAAGATACATAAAACATGATTATGATAAAGAACGAATTGTATACGCCCGTGATTATCTGGTTAAAAATATAGAGTCGCCTCCAACGTTGATGGAATTGGCGAGAATAGCTGGGATTAATGAATATAAGCTAAAACGAGGGTTTAAGGAAATATTTAATCAAACTGCTTTTTCCTATTTATCTGACCTACGTTTAGATCTGGCAAAAAATGATCTAATGGAGGGTAAAAAGCAAGCCACTGAAATAGCGTTTGAACTGGGATACTGTTCCTTACAGCACTTTAGTAAGGCATTCAAGAAAAAGTTCGGCATGGCGCCAAGTAAAGTCAGACGTTGAGGTTGGGTAGCCTCCAAAAGGGCAAACAGCACATAGTCCCTTTCGTAGAGCACCTACCCTATTTGTAGAGAAATCCAAAGCAACTTCTTCTTAAATAACTCATTAACGTATTGAATTAAATTTTTATATCTTTGTATCTTATGCAAAGACAACTATTCACATATTATAGTTTGACGATTGGAATGATTGCCTAATTCCGGGTGTCTTGTTTCGAAAATCATCGGTTTGGTAGTTTACGTATTACCAAAGGCCGTTGGTATGGAACAAACCATTCGGATGACAGAGAATTAAGCAATTTTATTTCATCATTTTAGATTATCAACAAGTGAATAACTTATCATTATATGGTTGGAACGATACGCTGTTCCTAATCAAACAAGCCTCACAATACAAACATCTTTTTCATGGTCGTGTTGCCGCAGTAAACAAAACCAATTATGAGGTCATCGCCCAGAGCGGTCGGCTGTTGTGCGAACTGGCAGGTAATATGCTTTATGGACGTTCATCATTTGAACACCCCTGTACCGGTGACTGGATTATTTTTCAACCTTTTGAAGATAACAAAGGAATAATCGTCGATGTTTTACCACGCAAGCATACCTTATACCGAAGAAAGAGTGGCACGCAGAACGAAAGGCAAGCTATAGCATCCCATGTAGACAAGGCATTTATTGTACAGAGCCTCGATGCCAATTTCAGCGTTCGCCGAACGGAACGATTTATGGTTCAAATAGCAGAAGAAAATATTCATCCCATATTGATCCTCACTAAATCGGATCTGGAGTTCAATCGCCAAAAAGTAGAGGAATCGCTGAAACATATCGGACGTCAAATGCCAATACTTTTTACAAGCGTTTTTTCTCCAGAAACAATACTTCCGGTACGAAAATTTATCAAGCAGGGGGAATCGATTGTATTTGTTGGATCATCTGGAGTCGGAAAAAGTTCTTTGATCAACACACTGTGTGGACTTACAGTATTTTCCACGTCTGAGATAAGCAAATCATCAGGTAAAGGAAGACATACCTCGACCCGAAGGGAAATGATATTGATGAAGGATAGTGGTATTTTAATAGATACGCCCGGTGTTAGAGAATTTGGTTTAGCATCAGACACTTCGGATACATTATCAGATATATTCGAACTTGCTGATTTTGCAGAATCCTGTCGTTTTGAAAATTGTACACATGTTAATGAACCTGGCTGTGCTGTCGTAGACGCTGTAAACAATGGCCTTTTAGAGCTGGCGGTATACAATAGTTACCTCAAACTGCGTAAAGAATCTTGGTATTTTTCTACTTCGGAGCATGAGAAACGGAAAAGGGGTAAATCTTTCGCTAAAATTTCAGAAGCGGCTAAGAGAATAAAAAAACGTTAACCTTTTACGTAATACAGGTGTTCATCTGAATAATTGAACACCTGTATTAACATGCGGCATGAGGTCGACTACGACAGAACTTCTTTGCTTTTCAATATATCTTATCTCGCTCTATCATGCATCTACCCTTTTATCGTTTTCAGTCGGATAACATTTCATTCAATAGAACCATTACTCCATCCTTGCTTTCTATTGTACATCCAGTTCAACACTCCCGGAGATCAGTCCCTTACTTTTTGCCCTGATAATCAATTTGCCGCTATGCTTGACGGCGACTATAGCCAGCGCTTTGCCGTGGTATGCCTGTCGCGCCCTGGACTGGAATTTCCGGAGATCGGTTGTATTGCCATTGTCTGTGGCCACAATCTCTGCCCCTTTCCCTTCAACGTTAAACTCGATGTCATGCGCCGCATCCGGAACAACAGTATCAAACTCGTCCACAACGTAGGCGTGTATATAAGCCAGCTCATTAGCTGCAGCACTAACACTAGGCTTTTCGGCAACTAGCTTGACACGGTATGGTTTTGCTGCAGTGCGGACCGTTTTGCTCATTACTTTCTCGTTTCCCCGATAGGAAACCACTTCAAGTACCCCAGGTTCAAAAGGGATGGCTCTAAAAACGAGGTCATAACGACTAGGATCTTTGGATTGCTCAGCGATCTTTCTACCGTTCAGATACAGTTCCAATCGGTCCGCCTGATTGTAATAGACCAGCACATCAACGCTATCCCCCTGTTTCCAGTTCCAGTGCGGTAATACGTGTAAGACCGGCTTGTCGGTCCAGACACTTTGGTACAGATAATATACATCTTTCGGGAAGCCTGCTAAATCGACGATTCCGAAATATGAACTCCGGGCAGGCCAGGTATAAGGCGTAGGTTCGCCGAGGTAATCGAAACCTGTCCACACATACATTCCGGCAATATGATCATATTGCTCCATCAGACGTAGACTCGTCTGATGGTTAGATCCCCAGGGGGTATAAATGTTGTCGTAAGCTGATATGGACTTGTCTCTATTACCGCCATTGAAGGGAATATCCCATCTTTCAGGCCACATGCGCACTGAATCGTAGGGCACCAGATCATATTGACCCCGACTTTCCAGCGCAGACGTGCTTTCTGTTACGATAAACTTCTTCCCCGGATGATCTGACGGGAAACTGGCCCATTGCTTATGGTTATAATTATAGCCTATAATATCTACGGCCGGATTCATTAATAACGGATTTTCGCTGGACAGCTCATTATTGGCAATGGTGGTCGGGCGGGTACCATCCAGGCTGTCGGCAATTGCTGCTAAGCGTCTGGGAATAGCTGCCCCATCCGACTTAGAGTGCCATTGCTCCTGCGCTTCATTCCCTAGGCACCAGATGAATAAAGAGGGATGGTTTCGGTCCCGTTTTACATGGGCGGCAAAGTCGCGCTCGAACCATTTATCCCAATACAAATGGTAGTCAAATGGTTTCTTATGTACTTTCCATACATCGAAAGTTTCACTCATCACAATAAAACCCAGGCTATCACATAGATCTAGAAATGCAGGTGCGGCCGGATTATGGGATGTGCGTATACCGTTGACACCCATTGCTTTCATTAACTTTAGCTGACGTAACGCTGCAGATCGGTTGAAGGCCATTCCCAGGGCGCCAAGATCACTATGTAGACAGACCCCGCGGATCTTAAGGTGCTTTCCGTTCAGTACAAATCCCTGCTGTTGATCAAAGCTAAAGTTGCGTAAGCCAAATCTGGTTTCCTGCTCATCCAGCACCCGGCCGCCCGATACAAGCTGTACATTCGCAGTATATTGCCGTGGTGTTTCAACTCCCCACAACAGCGGATTGTCCAGCACGATTTTCTGCCGGAACGGATTGACGCCGGAGCCGCGCTTGACCAATATATCCTCAACCTGGGAAACCGTTTCTCCGGTGGGTGATACAATTTGTGTCCGTAGGGAAAGTGATCCAGTCTGTTTGGGAATCTGTTCGATGTCCAACGAAAGACTCAGCACAGCTTGTTTTTCACTGAGCTGCTCTACTTTGATAAAAGTGCTGTTTGTGGCGATACTGACCTTATTACGGGCAATCAATTTAACATCACGATAGATGCCCGAACCCGAATAGAAACGTGAGTTGGGCTGCCTATTGTTGTTGACTTTAACAGCTAGCAGATTTTTCCGGCCATCGGCATGTAGATAAGACGATAGTTCGTATTCAAAGTCGATATAACCGTTTGGCCGTTTTCCCAGCAAATGACCATTGATCCAGACCTCGCTGTTTTCATACACGCCCTCAAAGGCAATAAATATCCGCTGACCTTTATAGGCCGGGGGCAGCTTAAATGACTTTTGATACCAGCCGATGCCCCCATCCAGATAAGCTCCGCCGCTACCGGCGGGGCTATGTTCGCGGAAGGGCATCTCAATGCTCCAGTCATGCGGCAGGTCAAGCAGGCGCCAGTTGTCACCACCAGAATCCTGGCTATGCTGCCCAACACTATCAAGTGTAAACCGCCAACCGGCATTGAAATTAATTTCCTGTCGGGATTGCCCCAACAGCGGAATCGTCATGATCAGCCAAAGCCCCAGGACATTCAGTTGGCGGCGATATGGGGTGCAAACAAGTAATTTTAGCATAAAATTATAGAAAAGGAACCGCTCCATACTTTAATAGGAGGATTGATAGTCAAACCAGTCAAAAAATGCTTTCGCATTGGTTGGCTGCCCATTGGAACTTGTATACAGACCGATCATTACTCCCGTAAAACCGCCAGCTACCTCTGTGCTCAGATAGCGGGTATCCAGACTAGCGAGGTTGCTGTAGTCCCCGGACTTTGGGTCTATAAAAGCAAAGCTGTAGTTTAAAGGCGTTCCACTGATACGCAGTTCTATCTTGTTGCCTGCGATTTCTTTTTCAGCAACAATATAATGCAGAGATCCTACCTTAGCGCGCAGCTGCAGCATAAAGAGCTTTCCGCTGCGTTTGAGAAAGAAGTCGTAATGGTGCGAATTGTTCTGATACAGCGTTAAACCGGCTTCTTCTCCGTCGGAAGCGGCATTAAATTCAAACTTTACGCTGGCCTGAAAATCGTGTTCCGTTTGCCTGCGGCCGATAAAAGAAGGCGACTCCGTCTCGTTTAATGATATCGGACTGCTGTACAGGCAGAGGCTACCACGTCGTTCGGTCAGCGAGTACTTTGCCGAATCGGGATTCCGAAGATACTGCCATTGCAAACCCAGCTGTGTGGCAGTAAACTCATCGCGCTGTGTTGGAGTTGCCACAGGAACTGCTGGCAGGGGCTTCACCGCCATATCCAGCTGGATTTTTCCATTACCGTTGATCTGTGGCCAGCCGTCTTTAGGCCAGCTTACCGGTGCCAGAAATGTCTCCCGACCGAGTATATGGTAATAACTGTAAGGTTGCGTGACGCGGAAACCTAAAAATACGGTCCACCAGGAGCCATCTGCTGCCTGGATAAAGTCCACATGCCCAACCCCTTGAATGGGATTTCCCTGTCCCAAACGGTTGGAGTGTGATAGAATTGGGTTGAGCGGGCAGGATTCGTAAGGCCCCCAGATGGAGCGGCTCCGTCCGATACTGACACTGTGGGCATATTCTGTGCCACCTTCGCCCAATAGTAGATAATAGTAGCCATCCTTTTTGTAGATGTGGGGCGCCTCGGGAAAGCGCCCGCCCGTTCCGGCCCAGACCACTTTTTCCGCCGAGGTCAACTTCCCGGTACTCAGATCTATGGCCGTCACACGTATTCCTTCATCTCCCTGGGTCACAAAATAGCTTTTGCCATCCTCATCCCAAAAAATGTCCGGATCTATGCTTTTGATATCTACCCAGACCGGATCACTCCAGGGGCCAGCCGGTTTTTTTGCCGTGCAATAGAAATTGCCTTTGTCCGATACATTGGTACATATGACATAGAATAAACCATCGTGATAGCGGATCGAAGGCGCGAATAGCCCTCCCGAAGAAGGTACTCCGTGTAGATTGAGCTGTGAAGACCGTGTCAGGCAGTGACCCAGCTGCTCCCAGTTGACCAGATCCTTACTATGATATATCGGAAGCCCCGGAAAATATTCGAATGAAGAGGTCACGAGGTAAAAATCATCGCCTACACGGCAGATGCTCGGATCTGGATTAAATCCTCGGACAACCGGGTTTTTAAAGCCCGGTTGTGCATAGCTCGGCGCTGCCAGCAAAAAAAGTAAGCTGCAATAAATCGTGGAGCTAAGAAGTGTCAAGTACCTTGAAGTCATGTTAGTTATAGTCATGTTTTTCCTCTTATTTGGCCGGACCGGATTCTGATCCCGCTTGATCTAAACTTTCCTTATACTCCTTGCTGATAAAATTGAATGTCAGCATGGCGGCACCGTCATTCGAAAGTACAGGATCCCTTAAGACAGCTAGCTGCATCGTATTCTGCGTCAGTGACATAATGCGTACATCACCCCAGTCTACCACGATACCATCCTGGGGTTTGCCATGCAGTGGCGATGCGCCGGTCATGCGCAGGGTTTTCTTTTCGGTGTCAATATTAAAAATGCCTTTCTGCACTTTTCCCAGCATGGCATGGTTAACATTGACGTTGGCGCCGCCTTTGAGGTCAAAAGTCATACGACCATAGTCGCCAGCGGGCATTAGCCAGCTATTGCCTTTCCAGTCAGGTTCCCAGCTCCAGCTGTCGCTGTTCAAGGGTTCGCCGGTCTTGTTTACTGTGCCCCACCAGTCTCCCGTTCCATAAAAATACATGGGCCCTTTAAAATGGCGGGATACCTCTGCCGCATCAAGATCCAGAAACCAGGTTTTCTCCTGCCCTGCACCACCGGTCAATAATGTCCAGGTCTCGTCACTGATAAATTCAGCGTACATCGCGTCAATTTTAAAGCTTACTGGCTCGCCATAAACGACTCCGCCCCGGGTTTCGACACCAAACTTAACCGTATATTCTCCTGGAAAAGGCATTTTTAAAGTCACCTTTTTATCTTGGCTCCGCCCCTGGGGATGTTCCCAGAGCGGGGTATATTTCGGATCCATTAAACTCGTTAAATAAACAATATTCGGATTATTTACATCATGTTCAATACGGTACGATTTACCTTCAGTCAGCTGTGCCGGACTGAGGTCGATCTCCCCTAGTGCATATTTTTCTGGAGAACAAGCTCCGACCATCGTCATCAGCGCAAAGAGGGCCATGACATAGTGTATTATCTTTTTCATGTATATAGATTTATATCGTTAAACCAAGCGAAAATTCAGCAGCACTGTTCATTAATTCCAGCCTGCATTTTGTTTCAGTACTCCATTTGACAGCGTGATCTGCTTATTCGGAATCTGCATAAACCCGCGGGTGGCCAGAAATTTGCCTTTTGTGATAACAACTTTGTCGGGAGCCGAACCACTAAGCACATCTTCGGAAGTCTCCAGTATGGCGGCCGCATTATTGATACCCTGACGCAGCACATCCCAATAGCGTATGCCTTCAAAGGCAAATTCAAAATTCCGCTCTTTCAGGATATTACTTTTTGAGACGGGCAATGCAACGAAATTGGTTTTATAGGCCCGCTTGCGCACCTGGTCAAAATATTGCTGGGCATTGGGCGACCCCAGTTCTGCCGCCATTAGCAACACGTCTGCATAGCGGATCACAAAGTAATCCTGATCCTGGGACAATTGCATATCTTTATCTCCACCTGTATTTGTGGTGCCATCCGGCAATGCTGTCGGCGCGTATTTTTTGATCGCATAGCCCGTGTATTCACGCTGGTCTTTCAGATTAAAATCCGGTATTTTCTCTCCATCGATATCGATAATGGATGCTGTTTTTCTGGTATCGTTGTTATCGAAGGCATTAAAGAAGTTTTTGCTTACGGTACAGGCGCCCCATCCGTGAGCAGAGGGTGACCAGCTCTTCCCTCTCAAGCCCAAGAAAACGACCCAGCGGTTGCCATCGATATGACCTTCGTAATCCGATGTATTGTTAAATTTCTGTGCAAATACCACTTCGGAGTTCCCTTTACCTGCGTACTTGGAAATATCCAATGTATTGTCGGCGGCATTGGGAAGATAACTTGATGCCGGCCAAAGGTTTTTAAAATCAGCGACCAATGCAAATTGGCCACTTTTGATCACATCTTCCAGTCCCGCTAGCGCCTCGGCTTTGGATACGCCAATATCTTCGGCTGCATAATAACCGGAATAAAAGAGGTAAACCCGTGCCAGTAGTGCTTTTGCGGCGAATGGCGTAGCCCGGCCATCGTTGCTTGCGGCGGCTGATTTCGGATAAGCATCGGCCGGGATACTGCTTGTAGCAAATTTGAGATCCGAAACAATCAGCTTATACACTTCCTTTGGATCCGATTGCGCAATATTATCACTCGTAGGGCTGGTCAACAGGGGTATGTTCTCAAAGAGACGCACTAAATCGAAGTACAGGACTGCCCGCAGGAACCGGGTTTCACCTTCGATCCGTGCGCGTGCCGTAGTATTGCCCGAAAAATCGGTGCCATCTAACTTTGCCAGCAGCGTATTACATCTAAAAATGCCCGAATAGTAATCTGACCAGGTACCATCAAAAATATTATTGTCCGACTGGGATTGCCCGATATCAAAGCGGTCTATAGCCTGGAAACCGCGGCCATCTGTTGTTCCGGTACCACCGAAACAGTTATCCGAAGCGACTTCCGAGGTGATATAAAAAGCCTGGCTCGCGTTGGAGGTTGTCCGCTGGTAACCGTCATAACAACCGACCAGCGCCATTTCAGCATCCGCCACTGTTTTATAAAAGTTGCTCTCCAAGACACTTGTCATCGGTTCGACGTCCAGGAAACTGGATGAACAGGATCCCAATAGTAGTGATCCCAGTAGTATTGAATAAGAGATATAACCTATTTTTTTCATGATTTCTCGATTTTAGAATTTAACATTTAAACCAAATAATACCGTCCGGGGTCTAGGGTAATACCCTAAGTCAATACCCGATACCCAGCCGTCTGTACCATACCCGATCTCCGGATCCATTCCATCATATTTCGTAAAGGTGAATAGATTCTGTCCCTGTATATAGAAACGGATCTGATTGGCGTATTTCCACCGGATCAGTTTGGAAAGATCATAACCCAGGGTGACATTGCTAATCCGTAGGAAGTCGCCATCCTGAATGTATAAATCCGAAAACTGCCAGTTGACATTTGTTTCGGTCACACGCGGAATGGTATTGGAAGTACCTTCGCCTGTCCAACGGTCGAGGATACGGGTGGTATAGTTCGCCTGCTTATTGGTATGATTGCGGTAAGACTGCACAATCTTATTGCCCAAAGAACCGTAAGCATTAACGGAGAAATCAAATCCTTTGTAATCCAGTCCGATATTAAATCCATAGGTAAAATTAGGCATGCCCACACCCAGATTTGTTTTGTCGGCGGCATTGATAATGCCATCAGTATTCTGATCCACATATTTTACATCGCCGGGCTTGACATCTGCCTGCAGAATGCCCTTTCCAGCATTTTTCCAGGCGTCAATTTCAGCCTGGTTCTGGAACAACCCCGCGGTGCTGTAGCCCCAGAAATAACCGATGGGCTGTCCATTGGCGGCACGGTAAAATTCCTCTGAATTATCATATAACATGGCTGTCTGGCCGTGGATAATACCGTCTTCAGTCGGGATCTTACCCACTTTATTTTTGTTGTAAGCACCATTCACACCCAGGCGGTACTTAAGCGCATTCACTTTATCAGCCCAGTTCAGTCCAAGCTCAACTCCCGTATTCTTCACATCACCGCCATTTATAAAAGGTGGCAGCGTACCTGTCGTGGCCAGCACCGGAGCTGTTACCAGCCAGTCTTTCGTCTTTTTGACATAAAAGTCAGCGACGACATCCAGCCGGCTCTGCGCGAATTTGGCATCAAATCCAACATTTGTCTGTTCGGAGGTCTCCCAGGTTAAATTGGGATTGGACAAGCGGCTCGGGTAAGCTCCGGCAATATTATTGTTGCTGGTGCCGAATACATAATGGGCACCTGGATTGGATGAAGTAATACCTGTTGAGGTACTGATCGGTGCGGCATATTGAAAATCAGCAATATCTTGGTTGCCCACCTGTCCCCAGGAAGCCCGCAATTTAAAGAAGTTTACCCCCGGTAGGTTCTCCTGGAAAAAATCTTCTGAAGAGACCACCCAGCCTGCTGAAACCGAAGGGAAATAGCCCCAACGGTTGCTACGTGAAAATTTGGAGGAAGCATCGGCCCGAAGGGTAGCATTTAACAGGTACTTCTCTTTGTAATTGTACCCTAACCTGCCGAAGTAGGACACCCGCCGGGTGACGTTCTCCGGTTTTCCAGAAACAGTGCGCGTCTCCACAACATTGCCCTTTTCATCCAGATGTGCCTGCCCAGTTGTGTTGTCCAGATAGGCATGCGCAAAATCATTGAACTGCGAAAGCAGGTTCCAGTTTGAGCCCGAAAGATAGGTACCCTGATATCGCAATGATTCCATCCCGATCATGGCCGAAAAGCGGTGATCCGTCCGGATATCAAAATCATAGGAAGCGGTATTGGTCCAGGTCAATGTATGTCCCTTGCTCATATTTTGGGACGTAGTGGTATGGTCCTGGTTGTACGTATAAATGGAAAAACGGTACAGGGGTGTAAAACTCCGGTATTCCGAAGCATAATAGTTGAAGCCCAATAAAGAGCGTACTTTCAGCCCTTTGACCAGTTCAATCTCAGCAAAAATATCTGCCAGTAATTTCTGGCCATCGTTGCTGTTATTCGAATTGGTCATCATCACCCCATAAGGATTACTGTCGCCGTTGTACCAGGGTGAGTTGGACGTATCGTTGAAGGGGCTGCCATATAGTCCGTTGTCCGAATAAACGGGTGACAGCGGCGATGTAGTAAAAGCTCCGCGTAAGGTATTGTTGTACTGGTTGCCAACACCGATACCCCGATTTTTAATGTAGTTGAAATTAAGGTGCTGCCCGATCTTCACAAAATTATCAAACAGTTTATGTTCTGAATTTGTCCGGAAGCCATAGCGTTCGTAATTGGATACATCCTTACCACCGACGATCCCTTCCTGACTGATATAGTTCATGGACAAGGCATAGGTGGATTTCTCCGAACCACCGGTGAGGGCTACATTATAATTGTCCATTTTCGCATTGTCCTTGAACATATAGTCCAGCCAGCTGGTATTGGCCAGTCCGGCCATTCCATCAAAATCAATGGCAGCAGCACCTGAATTGAGGGATTGCTCATTCATGATTGTTTTATACTGATGGGCATCCAGCAGCTTCGCTTTGCGTGATACGTTCTGAATACCCGTATACCCGTCAAAAGACAGCTGGCTTTTACCTGCAGCACCCATCTTGGTGGTCACCAGGATTACACCGTTGGCTGCCTGCGAACCGTATATCGCTGCCGAAGCGGCGTCTTTTAAAACATCGATCGACTGGATATCTGCAGCGTTCAATACCGAAATATCACCTCCGGGCACCCCATCAATGACATAAAGCGGGCCCGAATTGCCAATTGTCCCTAAGCCGCGGACGACGACCTTCATATCCGCTCCGGGCTGACCGGAGGTGGAGGTAATGGAAACGCCCGGCGCCTGCCCCTGAAGCGATTGTAGGGGATTCAATTGATTCCGTTTCTGCAGTTCCTCGCCTTCTACTTTCAGATTTGCGCCGGTATTTAGCTTTTTCTTCTGCACACCATAGCCGATGACTACCACTTCTTCCAGATCCGAGGTACTGGGCTGCAGGCGAATGATACCATTCGCTCCGGCGACTGTAATTTCTTGCGTTTTATAGCCCACGTAAGAGATCGTCAGCACGCTTCCTTTTGCGGCCTGCAATGAAAACTTACCCGATTCGTCCGTACTCGTTGAAATCTTCTGATTCTTTACTTTAATGCTTGCACCCCCGATCGGCAAGCCAGAATCAGCGGAAACAACGGACCCCGTAAAGGACTGTGCCCAGACCAGCGAGGTCATGCCGGTCATGACTACAACAGCCACACCCCTGCTCAACAATTGTTTGCTTATCATATGATTTGATTTATAAATTGGTTTTACTTATTTTAATTTAATCTGTAAGGCTTTCCCGTGATAAGATACTGCCATTGATTTTTTTGTAGGGCTGTCGATGCCGATAGCATTTCTGTCGCTGACGAAAATGATATTGAATTTTCTGCTATGTAGCATACCCTCAAACTCCCCTTTGCGGTCGGCCAGCAACAACGTTTGCGTACTGTTATCGTAGCGGATATCAATTCGGCTGTATTTTCCCTTTTCGTAGTTATAATTATCACCTTCATCTTCATAGAGCGAAAACTGGCCATCGGCACCGGCATAGATATAGAGGTCCAGTACAGTCTGCTTTTTCTCCGTGCTGTATTGCAGCTCCTGACCGACCGGAACGATCGCACCGGCTTTTGCATACACCGGGATACGCTCGTATGGCGCATCTACCAGAAGATCCTGACCGCCGCTGACTTTCTTGCCGCTGTATAAATCATACCAGTCGGCGCCTTGTGGAAAATGTATTTTCCGACTCCTCGCACCTTTCTCCGTGACGGGGCTCACCAAGAGCGATGGACCCCATAGATACTGGTCATTGCGGTCAAATCCTGCTTTATCCAGCGGAAAATCCATGGCTAGCCCCCGGATCATTGAATAATCTTCGAAAAATGTCTTTGCCGCCAGGCTGTAGTTATAAGCCAGCAATTTATAGCGCAGATTGATTGCATAAAGCATGCTTCTGTAGGCAGGGTGCTCCGCAGGAGCGATGTGATAAGGTTCGCGGAACGGGAATTGTCCATGTGCCCGGAACAGGGGCAAGAATGCAGCATATTGATACCAGCGGCTATTGAGCTCACGCCATTCTTCCAGATCCACCGCATTGGGCTTATGGAACCTGTTTTCGACGAGGAATCCACCCGCATCCATTGTCCAATATGGTGTACCGGACATGGAGAAATTTATTCCGCCCGCGATCTGATCCTTCATATCGTGCCATCGGGATGCGATATCCCCGCTCCAGGCAGCGGCGGCATAGCGCTGCTGTCCGGCAAAAAATGAACGCGTCAGAATAAACACCCGTTTATTGGGATCCGTTGCGCGCTGCCCCTCGTAAATACCCTTCGCATTTTGAAGCGGAAAGGCATTATAGTAGCGCACCGAGGAACCGATGCTGGGCTGAAAAACAGCTTTGCGTTCATCCAGATCGATATTGGAATGGATATCCGGTTCACTTGCATCCATCCACCAGGCGTCGATGCCTATTTTAAATAAGTTGTTGTCCAATAACTTCCAGAAGGCATCGCGCGCACCCTGGTTAAAAGGATCATAAAATGTAGAAGTATAGCCCTTCCCGATCCAATCTTTACGGCCATCGTAAATATTCCGTGGGTAGATCCACTTATTGCTTTTAAACTCCTGATATACACGCGACTCTTCATTTATTTTCGGCCAGGCGGAAATCATGATCTTCAGATTTTGGTCATGCAGTTTCTTCACCATCGCCTTCGGATCTGGAAAGCGGTTTAAATCAAATTGTTGACTTCCCCAGTCGTTTTCTGACCAGTACGACCAGTCTTGGACAATATTATCAATTGGAATCTTCCGTTTACGGAATTCTGTGGCTACCTGTTCAATTTCGGCCTGAGTTTTGTAACGCTCGCGGCTTTGCCAAAAACCGAAACTCCAGACCGGCATAATCGGAGCCTTGCCTGACAAATGCCGGTAACCGCTGATGACATCGTCCATGGATGCACCATGGACGAAGTAATAGTCAATTGCATCCCCGGCTTCGGAATTAAATGAAAAGAGGTTCTGCCGTGCAGCGGGAATTGGGCTCTGCCAGTTTAGGGTAAAATAAGACTCGCTGCCGTCTGGGATCCATTCCATCCGGATCCGGCGCGGCTGATCTTTTTCCAGATCTTTTTCAAGCTCAAAAGTGCCGGCATTCCAGGACTGCCGCCAGCGGTCGGCGACGAGCTGACCATCTATCCATACCTTCATGTATCCCGAATATTTGAAGTGCAGGACATGCTTGCCGGCATAGGGCGAGGCAAGCGTACCCTCATAAACCACCTTTGTATCCGCAAGTTTGATCTCTTTTGGAAACTTGTGCTGGTCCGTTAAATAGCCATAATCGATGATCGATTCCGGACGGGAAAGGTATACCGAGTCGGTATTGCGGTTCATATAAGTAGCCGTGAGCCAGCCCTGCTCCCCTTCCACGGACGATAGCTTAAATGCATTCAAAGGTAATAATGGGCGCACATCCCCGGCTTTGGTGATCGAGTAATTATGCCAGAGCAGACCATAGTTGTTGGTGGATAACAAAAATGGAATGCCGATTTCGGTATTGTACTGCAGTAGCGTGACCTGTTTTCCCCGGTTGTAGTTCATGACCGCATTTTGATGCTGTCCAAGCCCATAGATCCCCTCCTCCGGTTGGACAATAAAATCCTGGTTGACCTGGTAAAAGGCATCGCCATTATAGCTCCCCGCAGTAAACGAACCGGAATTCCGTTTTGCTTCTTTTAAAATGGCATGGCCATGTAAGTCGTAAAATTCTACTTTACCGCTGCTCAACGAAACAATAGCCCGCAGATCCGCTGTCTGTATTGTGGCCGTTGAGTCTGTCGATCCGGCAACAAATGATTTTAGCTGCCGGTGCAAAGAGTCTACAATCACCAGGCGCTGCTGTTTCGGGAAGCCAGTCCCAGCAGGGACTGCCGTTACCCGTATGATCTTATCCGTAATGGCGTCCAGATAGACGTCCTGATCAATGGAGCCCGCAGAATTTTTGAAGCTGACCTTCACGCCGGTGGCGGTTTTTTCAAACTGAGCTTTCTGAGCCTGTGCAGATCCTTGATGTATCATGGTAAAGAACATCAGACCGCTTAAAGCATACGTTATGTTGCGCATGTAAATAAAGATTTATTGGTTATTGTATTCCCTTGGTTATTGCTTATACTTTCCTAATGAAAGAACATGTCAAATATAGAGTGCAACCGGTTGTCTTAAGGCTATGATTTGTTAACTTTTAGGGGGTGATTTGTTAACATACGGTCGGATAAATGGAATATATTATATGTTAAGTTATTGTTTTAAAACAAGTTGAGCTAAAACGAGGGTGAATTTCCAAAGGCGAGTTTATAATTTATTTACCGGATTGTTTTGGATTGCCGAATCTTGTTTTACCGGAGATGCTACCATCAATAATTTGGAATGCTGTATGAGATCCATGGTTCATTGATTCAGCGATCAATACTTTTCATCCGAATTTGGAAAACAGAAAATAGTGGATCGGTACGGCCCTTATTTGGCAAATCACAGAAAACATCATAACAGCGAATAATCTGCATATATTTTTAATGATTGCTTTCAATGCCGAAATCTTAGCAGCAATTTCCTACTTTAAGGTGATTGTTTTTTTATATTCATTCGGTGTTACCCCGAACTCTTCTTTAAAGTATTTTCTAAAGTATTTGGTCTCATTAAATCCCACAAGGAAAGCGATTTCATTGACGTACATCTGGCTTTTTTCGAGCAGTTCTGCTGCTCTTTTTAGCCTGATAAAGCGGATAAATTCCGAGGGCGTTTTATCGGTTAAAGCAAGAATTTTCTTATAGAAATTAACCCTGCTCATTGCCATTTCACGGCATAAATCTTCCACTAAGAAGTCGGTTCGTTCTATATTTGACTCAACGATGGAGACGGCTTTTTGTATAAATTTCTGATCCATCGAAATGATCTCCGGTTTGGTTGTTGAGATATCAATTCTTGATTTGAATTTATCCTGTAGTTGTTTCTGCCTTTTTGCAATATTGGCCAGCGTAACGCGTAGAATATCGATATTAAAAGGTTTCGAGATATAAGCATCTGCACCTGCTTCCATACCCTGGAATTGATTTTCATCCGAACACTTTGCCGTAAGCAAGACGACTGGTATATGGGAACTGCGTATATCCTGCTTGATCTTGCGACAGAATTCGTAGCCATCTACATTTGGCATCATAACATCACAAAGCACAAGATCCGGAATATATTCGGTCGCGAGCTCATAGCCATGTTGGCCATCTTTTGCGGATAAGATCCTGTAATCATTGCTAAAAAGATCCTTTAGAAACAGGCGAAAATCCTCATTATCATCAATAATGAGAAGCGTATATACGCCGTTCTCCGCATCTAGGATAAAGTCGTTTTCACTATCCCTATTGTATGCTGCATTGCTTTCATCATGAGTACCCGAATAGATCACATCTTGTCTGTTCGTGGCATAAGTCTCTTTTAACATGGGAATTTGCACCGTAAAAACTGTGCCTTTTCCAAGTTCACTATCGACCTCCACTGTTCCTCCATGGAGCTTGACAAATTCATTTACAATATGAAGCCCAACGCCTGTCCCTGAGATACCGTGGGTCTCATTGGAATCAATTCGGTAAAAACGATCAAAAATTCGGTCAAGATGTTCTTTTTCTATTCCAATACCTGTATCTGCAACCTTAATACACAGACGCTTATCGATTTCCTGGTCAATAATCGTTTCGTTTATAGCTACGCTAACGTCTACCTGGCCTGAAGTTCGGGTATATTTAAAGGCGTTTGAAATCAAATTGGAAATGGCCATATACATCTTATCTTTATCAAAGCTCAGGTCTATGTATTGATGGTTTGTCGTAAAAGTTAGTCTGATCGATTTTTCAGCTGCAATGGACAAAAAGGATGTACTGATCTCTTTGACAAATTCAATAATATTACCCGATGATATATTGAGTTTCGTTTTGTCCTGATCTAATTTCCGAAAATCCAATATATCGTTGACCATCGTAAGCAGTTTCTGGGCATTTTTATACATGACTCCCAGTGCTGCTTTTTGTTCCTGATGACTATCTTTTTTTAACAACATTTCCAGTGGACTGATAATCAGTGATAAAGGCGTCTTGAATTCATGACTGATATTGGTAAAAAACTTTAATTTCAGCTGGTCTATTTCATGCAGCTTATCAGCTTCCAACATACGGGCATTTTGATCAAGTTGATCCTGCTTTCTTTTCAACCGATATTTAATAAACCACCTGATTAACAAAACAAACACTGCAATATAAGTCGCTATAGCCCACCATGAAAACCAAAATGGAGGATTGACTACAATCTGCATCTCGATCGGTTGAGGCGACCATACATTATCCTCATTGCCCGCATAAACTTTTAAGATATATCGGCCTGGATTAAGATTGGAATAGGAAGCTACTCCTGTACTACGCGAAGTTTCAATCCATTCCTTATCGACACCTTCCAACTTATAGCGATATTTATTTTTATTCGGGTGGATAAAGTTGAATGCGGAAAATCGAATGGAAAAGTTTGTTTCATTATATTTCAAGGTAAGCTTGTCGAGGCCTACAATAGAAACCGGCAAAACGGTGTGATTGCCCCTTTTTTCATCTGGATTGACCACTTCATTAGACAATAACAGTTCTGTAAACCGAGCTTGCGGTATACTTTTGTTGGCGGGGATTTTTCTCGGATAAAAAGCGATGTACCCTTCCGTTGTACCCATATATATTTTTCCGGTCTTATCGGTATATACGGCGTTGGGATTAAAAACCATTCCCGTCAGCCCGTCGCTAAGATCAAAGGTAGAAATAATCCTGCTGTGCTTAGCTCCGCTAGCTGACAAGTACTGTATCCGGTTGAGCCCATTGCTTGTCCCCGCCCATACATTCCCATCTTGATCCTCGACTAAAGATCGTACATCATCGCTGGATAGGCCATCTGCAAGTGTCAAAAAAGAGAAGCTCCGGTTTGTGGTGTCAAAGATTTTTATGCCCCTTTTTGTGGCCAACCAGATGCGACCTTTTGAATCCTTCATAAGCTGATAAACGGGAACTGAAGCAGCCTTATCCTGAAAATTGGCATTTGGAAAATAAGGCATAATAGCCTGGTCACCAATGAGCTTATAGACACCGATATCTGACGAAAAATTAATCGTTCCATCCCGATCTTTTAATGTGGAAAGAATGAAATTAGAACGTAGTTTGCTATTGTCCCTATTAAAATTTGTAAATATCGTTCTACTGGGGTCCAATCTGTCAATTCCGCCCCCCAAAGTCGCAATCCACAAATTTTGGTCGGAATCTTCCGTGATCCCATATACGCTCTGATTGGACAGTCCTTTGTTGTTTTTCTCCTGCACTTCATATCGTTTAAACTGCCGACCATCATACACATTCAAACCGCCCATAAAAGTACCTATCCACATTTTCTTTGTATAATCTTCATGGAGCGCGGTAACAATATCAGACGACAAACTTGTCATATCACCGCGTTTGTTTCTGAAAAAATGGCGTTCTCCGGTAGTTTCATTCAACTTAATGAGCCCTTTGCCATTTGTCCCCAACCAAAGGTTCCCCTCCTTGTCTTTGACAATACTGCTACAGTCAAAAAGTTCACTTTTCCCATCAGAAAATCCGGTACTAGGAAATTTAAATATTTCTGGATGATAGTATGAAACACCATTCTTATACGTTCCTGCCCAGACAATTCCTTGAGGATCACAATATAAACTTACAATAGAGTTTTGTCCAACGGAGGTTTTATTATACGTGTTATGCTGAAGGACCTGGATGGAGTTCTTATTTTTATCAAGAAGGTTGAGACCACCATGGTCCGTGGCAATCCAAATTAATCCTTGCCGGTCCGCTACAATTCCACGGACAAAGGAATTGGAAAGTGCGGGCTTCGTGTCAATATCATACTGTTTCCATTGATCATTAGTTTGATTATAACAGACTGCACCACTATTATTTATACCCGGATAAATCCAGACCATATGGTCGGAATCTATAAACATACTCTTCGGAATTAAAGAATTTATAGCCCTACTGTTTAAATAACTTTTTCGGATATCAATTTGCTTCGTTCGGGTATTCAGACGTTCCAAAAAGCCATCTTTGTGGAGTATCCACACAAATTCATCTTTTATTGCGATCTCTACGATCTCTGTAGGACGAATGCTCATCGGATCACTTGATGATCTGAAGCTTACTAATTTTTTATGCTTAGGGTCATATTTGTAAATGCCTTTTTGTGGATAGGCTACAATAAAATTTTTATACTGATCTATTTGTATAGAAATTGGGTTTGGTGGAAGACCCATTTTTTCAAGAATGGAATCTGTATTATTGATAAAAACCTCCTTTCGCCAATCAAACATGACATATTTATTGCCCAACATCCATAAATTCCCCTGCTCATCTTCTACAATTTTCTTCAAACCATCATAAAGAGTTCCTGAAGTGCCTTCGCTGCTGCGATTGAAAATTTTGATTCGCTCACCGTCAAATCTATTTAATCCTGTATTTGTTGTAAACCAGACAAATCCCCTACCATCTTTATATATGGCAACAACTTCATTTCCTGCTAAGCCATTTCCATTGTTTATATGGGCAAACTTAAACTCCTGTCCATAGCCTAAAATAATTCCAAAAAATAGGAATAGTAATAAAAGACGCTTCATTGGTTATTGTTTCAAGAACTTCCGTTAAAATACTGATTTTATCAAATCTTTACAGCATAAGTGATCATTTTATACCCTAAGCTGAAACATTTAGATCCCTAGTTAGCGTATGCCGGCCTATCCGAAGTCTATCACAGTTGGGGGCTGCAATTCCAGCAGAATTAATAATACATCCAGTTTTATAAACATTTTACCCTCTCTTCTTCAACATTCGAACCCTATCAAGACACTATGTTGTTCCTAATTTTAGTCATCCCTTTCTGGGGAAAATAACCAATATAAATTATAAACTTAAATTAACCATGAAATCAAAAAACGGATCACAAAAGTTTTTTTGGCCCAAACTGCGGCATCGGGTGTATCTCATGCTAGTGGCCTCGTTTCTGTTTATTATCAATGTCTTGCACGCGCAGGATTCGAAAATCAATGTCTCTGGACTAATTACGGACAAGGCTACGGGGCTGCCTCTGACCAATGTTTCTGTTAAACTCAAAGGTACAAACGCAGTAACATCTTCCAATGAAAATGGGCGGTATGCTATTTTAGCCTCAAAAGGAGGTATACTGATCTTTAACCATTTGGGATTCCATACGCAGGAAGTAAGAATAGCTGGAAATCAGCAAAATATTCAGTTAACAGAAAATATCCACGCCATGGACGAGGTCGTTGTGGTAGGCTACGGAAAAATGAAACGTGGCGACCTAACAGGTGCCGTCGTTTCGGTAACGGCCGACGACATCAGTAAATCTGTAAGTACCTCCTTGGATCAAGCGTTACAGGGACGCGCAGCAGGTGTATCGGTGACACAGAATTCAGGAGCACCGGGCGGCGGAATCTCGGTCAGCATCCGGGGTACAAATTCTTTCAGCGGCAACGAACCGCTCTATGTGATCGATGGAATCCCCATTGACGGTAATACCCGGGACAATTCAAGCGCGCTCTCGTCGATAAATCCATCAGATATCGTATCGATGGAAATATTAAAGGATGCTTCTGCTGCTGCCATATATGGGACAAGGGCAGCAAACGGAGTCGTGCTGATCTCTACAAAACGCGGTCAGGCGGGAAAAACCAAATTAGGTTATGAAGGGTATGTAGGATTCCAACAGCTTCCAACGATCTTGGATGTCCTTAACCTCCGCGAATATGCAGTGTATCAGAATCTTCGCAGCAAAGTCATCGGCTTCGGCGATCGGGAGGAATTTAAGGATCCATCGCTGTTGGGTGAAGGCACAAACTGGCAGAAGGAAATTTTTAGAACTTCATTGATGCATAACCATCAATTGAACATCAGCGGTGGAACCGAACAAAATAGATTTGCGATCACGGGTGGATACCTTGATCAACAAGGTATCGCACAAGGATCAGGTTTTGAACGCTATTCCTTACGGATGAACTTTGATTCAAAAATCAACAAGTGGCTGACCGTTGGCATTAATGCCTATACTGCGAAAACAAAAAATACGAACACCATAGATAATGGGGGGATCATTTCGCTCGCCATTAGGCAGCTGCCAGAGGTGCCTGCCAAAAATCCTGACGGTTCGTGGGGAACACAACAGGAAAATATGTATGGGACTTATTTCGCCAATCCATTGGAGGAAGCGCTTACCCGTGAAAACTATGCAAAAGGAGCACAAATTAGCGTCAATGCTTATGCGGATATTTCGCCCATCAAAGATCTTGTACTACGGATCGAAGGTAATGGGAACTATAATTATTCCAACGCTTATCAATTCACGCCCGCATATGATTACGGAAATTTCAAACAGCAATCCGCCGGAGCCAGGTTTGCCAGTAACGGTTCATTTACCAACCTGAAAACCTATCTGACTTACACTAAAACTTTCGCCGAAAAGCATAACCTCTCGATCATGGCTGGGCATGAGGCTCAGGAAAACAAATGGGAATCCCTATCTGGAAGCCGCAGCAATTATTTTTTAAATACGGTGCATGAGCTGGATGCTGGCGATTCTAAAACCGCCAAAAATGGGAGTTCCAGAAGTTCAGGTGGCATTGAATCTTATTTCGGTCGCTTCAATTATGGATTTGATGATAGGTATTTATTGACTGCTACATTCCGCAGGGATGGATCGGACAAATTCGGTACCAACAATCGCTGGGGGACCTTCCCTTCTCTTGCTGCTGCCTGGAAGATTAAAAATGAACCTTTCTTAAAAAATAACCCAGCGATAGACAACCTAAAGCTACGCTTGGGCTGGGGACTTGTTGGAAACCAAGCCGCAAGCTCCTATGCCTATGGCGTGAGCATGGCTTCGGCTGCATCCGTATGGGGCACAGGCTTCTATCCTGCTAATTTTGCCAATCCGGACCTAAAATGGGAAAAAACCAATGCCTACAATATCGGTTTGGATCTGAGCTTATTTAAAAATAGAATCGAACTTACAACGGAAGTCTATTTAAAGAAAATAGACAATCTTTTGATGCAGGCCGTATTGCCTGACTATATCAGTGGGCTAATTGCTGCACCTTGGGTAAATGCGGGCTCGATGACGAATAAGGGGGTTGAATTGACATTAAATACCATAAATATCAATAAGAATGGCCTTTTCTGGAAATCCGGTTTGACCTTCTCGATGAATAGAAACCGTGTCACGCACCTATATACGGATGCAACCGCCATTCAGGGAAAAATAGGTGCAGAAACATTCACACTGACCAAAGTAGGTAATCCTGTCGGCCAATTCTATGGATATAATGTGATCGGCATGTTTCAGAATGAAAGTGACTTTTACCTGAAAGACAATCAACATCATGCGGTGCTGGATCAGGAAGGCAATAAAGTTCCTATTGCTCTACCCAAAGATAAAAGCATAGGGGTCAACGGGATTTGGGTGGGAGATTTTATTTTCGAGGACAAAAATAAAGATGGAAAAATAGATGAGCAGGACCGTGATTTTATCGGCAATCCGGATCCGAAGTTCATCCTTGGACTAAACAATTATTTTTCTTACAAAGGATTTGACCTAAATATCTTTCTGAACGCCGTATATGGCAACAAGATCTATAATCAACTGCGTAAAGATTTTACAAACCCGATGAACAATTCGGGTATGCTCAAAAAAACGACAGAGATTGCCCTCATTGAAACGATTGATCCGAGCGGTTCCGACCAGGATATCTCCAATGTAAGGGTGTCCAATCCCAATGCGAGTATTCAACGTATTACTGTCAGTGACGCAAATGACAATAGCCGTATGAGTAATCGGTTTATTGAAGATGGTTCCTATCTGCGTCTGAAAAATATTTCTCTTGGCTATACTTTCTCCCAAAATCTGCTGAAGCGATATCAAATTGAAAACCTTAGGTTATATGTCAATATTCAGAATCTTTTTACCTGGACCAAGTATACGGGCTATGATCCGGAAATAGGTTCTTACAACCAAAATGTCTTACTAAGAGGAATAGATTATGCCCGATATCCCGCACAGCGTATTTATACCTTGGGTTTAAACTTCATGTTTTAATATTAACTACTGAATTATGAAAAAGCTACTCTTAATAAGCTCATTGATAGCTATTGTTGCGCTACATTCCTGTAAAAAAAGTTTCCTCGACAGAGAACCGGAAGGAGCGTATGTAGATGCAACCTTTTATACCTCTCCTGAAGCATTGAAAGCAGCCACTGCACCACTGTACAACCGGGCATGGTTTGACTATAACAAACGACCTGCCGTCGCTATTGGCAGTTTAAGAGCCAATGATGGCTATAATCCCTATATGAACCCTTCCTATACCCTATTCACCGTGACCTCGCTGGATGATGGACTTTCAGACTCCTGGAAGTCATTCTATGGCGTAATAACGATGTCAAACGCCATCATCGATGCCGTGAAGCATAAAGCCGTTAATGTAACTGAAGCGCAAAAAAACGTGGCTATTGGGGAAGCACGCCTTATGCGTGGTATCGCTTACTTTTATCTTCTCCGAACTTGGGGGCCAGTTATATTGATCGAGAATAATGACGCTGTAATCAAAGGTCCTATGCAGCCAAGGCATCGGGAGGAAGATATTTTTCGATTTATTATAGACGATCTCAGCTTTGCTGCACAGCACCTTCCTATTCAGGCCGATAAGGGCCGTGCAACGAGCTGGGGTGCCAAGGGTATGCTCGCCAAGGTATATCTTTCCCGCGCTGGCTGGAAGACCAGCGGAACTCGAAACGAAGCTGACCTGGCTAAAGCAAGAGAATACGCAAAGGATGTCTGTGTAAATAGTGGTCTGGAACTCTATGCCAAATACGAAGATCTGTTCAAATACAAACATAACAACAATCCCGAATCACTTATTGCCATGCAATGGGTACCACTTGGCGACTGGGGTGTCTGTAACACACTTTTAGCTGACCTGGCATTCTCATCAGACGTGACCGGTGGTGTCAACGTTTGGGGCGGCGGACTGAACGGAACGATCGACATGCTCAAACAATACGAACGCGCTGATACACTCCGGAGAAATGCTACCTATTTTACCCAGCACTCCTTCTATCCCTATATTGCGATTGATAAAGGTGGATATTCGTATGGCAATGCAGGAGCATCCATCAAAAAAGGCGTAATCGGTGGTCCTAACGATGATAATGACGGTTATGTGCAGTCAATGAGTTCACCGCTTAATACCTATATTTTGCGCTTGGCGGATGTATACCTGACCTATGCTGAGGCGAGTCTGGGTAATAATAGCACACTCAATGGCGGTGAAGCGTTAAATTGCTTTAACAAGGTAAGAGATCGGGCCAAGATCGGACGAAAGACCTCAATTACACTCGACGATATCATCAAAGAACGCCGCGTGGAGTTTGCCATGGAGTATACCAACTGGTACGATATGGTCAGCTGGTATTGCTACAAGCCTGAGAAAATGCTTAAATACTTTAATGATCAACAACGTGGCTGGTCCACGGCGGGTATCACAAAGGATGAAGATGGTAATCTTATTTTTGAAGATCCCACGGCACCGGCAGTGCCTGTCGTCGTGACCGCAAACAATATCTTCTTCCCCTATCCTGAGAATGATCTCATCCAAAATCCGAGGTTAAAAGAAGAGCCCCAGGCTTATCCATTTAATAATCAGTAAAGAATTATGAAAGCTTTAAATAAAACCATACGCTTTAGCTATCATTTGCTTATCGCTGTCCTCCTCCTGCCGGTAATATCCTGTAATCGCAACAATGATATGACTGTGGCCCCCGAGATTACCCATGTACGTTTGACAGATCCGGAAAAAGCAGATAGCATTTTCACAGGTGCATTTCCGGGCACAATGGTTGCTGTTATCGGAAAAAATCTCGACGGCATCCAAAAAATTTACATCAATGACCAACATATCGCATTTAATGCAAACTATTGTACGTCGACAAGCGCTATTATTTCTATTCCGGCAGATCTTCTATTGACTGGCACCCATCCGGATCTTCCAAATGAGATTCGGATCGAAACAAACCATGGCGAAACAAGATTCAATTTTCATATCTATTCTCCCGCTCCACAAATCGCCCGTATTGAATTAAAATACCCAGCCAAGGCGGGTGAAAAACTCCGCATCTACGGTTCAAATTTTTACGAAGTAAAAAAAGTCGTGTTCGAAAGCAAGGCAGGCGGCAGTGTATCGGCTACGGAATATGAAATCGGCGGGGACTATGATAAAATCGAATTAAAGATTCCCGCAGGTATCCAAGATGGCCGGCTCGCGGTCTACTGCATGACTGATTCAGTTAGCATCGCTTTCACAACGAATGTTTCGCCGCCAACGATTAAATCATGGAGCAGCGATATGCCTATCATTGGCGATCAGGCATTTATTACAGGCAACAACTTCATTGATGTAAGCAAACTAACGATCAATGGCGAATTTGATATTGCAGGCGAAGATTTAATCGTGGCCAAAAGCCAGGATACAATTTATTATCGACTACCAAAGGTCCCAACAAAATCCGGTACGATTACAATCCATGCGGCAGGAGGACAGTCCAATTCGACCCTACTATTTTATCCCGTCCAAAACCTCGTCCTGGATTGGGATAATATAGGTAGCTATGATTGGGGGGACAACAATATGGCTGTGACGGCAGACGGCTCCAAGCCACCTTTCTTCAGCACGGGAACAGCTTACCGCATTTTTGGATCACCTGGTGCATGGCAATATTGGTGGGGAAACTTATCCAATAAAGCTGTCTATCCTACCGTAAATGCAATACCCGCCAATACGCCTATCGGCAACCTTGTACTGCGCTTTGAATGCTTCGTAAATGAACCTCTTGCGACAGCAACATTTGATATGCAATTGAAAGGGAATTGGGATAAAATGCTGTCAGACTATGTGCCTCGTGATAGAAACACCAATAAAACAAGCCTTGGTAAATGGATGACATGCGACATAGCCCT
>PJTS01000386.1_pt1 | contig 29866 bp, 25 predicted proteins | sample 1512251 | NCBI WGS metagenome assembly PJTS01 (sample SAMN08177686, study PRJNA422409) | Soil metagenome, whole genome shotgun sequencing project. | isolation source: Soil (2) enriched on wood chips: alkali lignin treatment | place: USA: Madison | collected 2015-01-15 | reverse complement strand
GTGAAGTACTGCTTCACCTCCTGCTCGGAATAGCTGTAGCGCGCCTGCTTCAGGCGGTCGGCGGCGAACGCCAGGTCCCAGGCCTGCAGGCTGTCGATGCCCAGCTGCTCGCTGGCGAACTGTTCCAGCTCGGCACGGTCCTTGCCGGCGAACGGCTTGGCACGGACGGCCAGGTCCCGCAGGAAGGCCAGCACTTCGGCCGGGTCCTGCGCCATCTTGGTGGCCACCGAATAATCGGCGTAGGAGGCAAAGCCCAGCAGCGCGGCCAGTTCAGCGCGCAGGGCCAGGATGCGGTCAATGTTGCCGCCGTTGTCCAGCGCTTCATCGCCGAATTCGGATGCGCGTTGTGCGCTGGCACGGTACAGGATCTCGCGCAGGTCGCGGTCTTCGCCCCAGGTCTGCACCGGCAGGTAGCACGGCATCTGCAGGGTCAGTTTCCAGCCGGGCTTGCCGTCCTTCTCAGCGGCGGCACGCGCGGCGGCCTTGACGTCGTCCGGCACGCCGGCCAGGCGCGCTTCGTCTTCCACGATCAGCGACCAGGCATCGGTGGCGTCCAGCACGTTCTGCGAGAACTTCGCCGACAGTGCCGACAGCTCCTCCTTGATTGCCGCGAATCGCTGCTGCGCGGCCGGCTCCAGTTCGGCACCGCCCAGGCGGAAGTCGCGCAGCGTGTTGTCCAGCACCTTGCGCTGGGCCGCATCGAAGTGCGCCGCTTCGGCGCTGGCGGCCAGGGCCTGGTACTGGCGGAACAGCGCAAGGTTCTGGCCCAGCGCGCTGGCGAAGCGGGTCACCCGTGGCAGGTTGCTGTTGTAGGCCTCGCGCAGCTCGGGGGTGTTCACCACGCCCTGCAGGTGGCCCACCAGGCCCCAAGCGCGCCAGAGGCGCTCAGTGGCATCGTCCAGCGGGGTGACGAAGGTCTGCCAGGTGACCGGCTGCACCTTCTCGGCCGCACTGACTGCCGCCTCGGCCTGCGCCAGCAGCACATCCAGCGCCGGTGCCACATGCTCGGGGCGGATCGCCTCGAAGCGCGGCAGGCCGGAAAAATCGAGCAGGGGGTTGGCATCGGTCACAGCAGATCTCCAGGGGAACAGGCCCGGCGGGCGGGCATCACCCTCGATATGGCGCTGGCCACGGCAGCAGACAAGGGGGCGCCCTGCCCTGCGTTCACACCGGCCTGACAGCAGCGGACCGAAGCTGGCGGCGCGGGGGAGACCGCAGCGGTACGTACCGACGAGGCCCACATGGAAGGTCTGGCTCCAGCCCCAACCGCAGTACCGGCCGGGTCGATGGCTCTGACGGCCAGCGCGACCGAGCTGGCCTGGATTGCCGCGTTATGCGACGCCGGCGACGATGCGTCGCGTCATCTTGCGCAGCTGCAGGCCGTGCAGCAGCAGGGCGGCCGATTGAGCGAGACCCAGGAGTGGTACCCCTTCGAGGTGATCGAGCGTGGTGCCAGCCATCTGCACCCGGGCCACGAGCGCGAGTTCGTGATCTGCGTGCTGCTGTGGCTGCAGGCACTGGCCCAGGGCCGGGCCAGCAGCCTGGACCCGCACCTGCACCTGGATGACCGCGCGATGGATATCGAGGCGTTGCCCGATGCACTGCGCGATGCAGTGCTGGATGCGTTCATGGCGGCGGGGTATTGATACGCCAGCGCGACCGCCGGGCATGGCCCGGTAGATCAGGTCGCTGCGTTACAGCGCTTCCAGGCTGCAGCACGCCAGCCCAGGCAGCCCCTGCCCGGCCACCGCGGCGGCCAGCTGCGCATCGGCGCCGTCCACGTCGATGCCCTGCTTCAGGTACCACTCGGGGTTGTAATAGCTGTGCGCATAGCGCTCGCCGGCGTCGCACAGGATGCTGACGATGCTGCCGGAGCGCCCGGCCGCGCGCATCCACTGCGCGGCCTGCAGCACGCCGATGAAGTTGGTACCGGTGGACCCGCCCACGCGACGCCCCAGCTGGCGGCTGACATGGCGCATGGCGGCCAGGCTCAACGCATCGGGCACCTTCACCATGGCATCCACGCTGGTGGGTATGAAGCTGGGTTCCACCCGCGGCCGGCCAATGCCTTCCACCCGCGAACCGCCGCTGCAGGTCAGGCTGCGCCAGTCCTGTTCCCCGGCCACGGCCGCCTGGTAACCGGCGTAGAACACCGACACTTCCGGATCGGCGCAAAGGATGCGCGTGTCGTGGCGGCGGTAGCTGACATAGCGGCCCAGGGTGGCCGCCGTGCCGCCGGTGCCCGGGCTGCAGACGATCCAGTCCGGTACCGGGCTGGGCTCTTCAGCCATCTGCTTGAAAATGGATTCGGCGATGTTGTTGTTCGCGCGCCAGTCGGTGGCACGCTCGGCGTAGGTGAACTGGTCCATGAAGTGGCCGCCGGTTTCGCGGGCCAGGCGTTCTGATTCACAGTTCAGGTCGCAGGCGCGCTCGACCAGATGGCAGCGCCCGCCATGGAATTCGATGGCGGCAATCTTTTCCGGCGAAGTGCTGGCCGGAATGACCGCCACGAACGGCAGCCCCAGCAGGCGCGCGAAATAGGCTTCAGACACCGCGGTAGAGCCGCTGGAGGCCTCGATCACCGGGCGCCCCTCGCGCAGCCAGCCATTGGCCAGCGCATACAGGAACAGCGAGCGCGCCAGCCGGTGCTTCAGGCTGCCGGTGGGGTGGCTCGACTCGTCCTTCAGATAGACATCGATTCCGGCAAACCCGGGCAGCGCCAGCGGGATCAGGTGGGTATCGGCGGACCGGTTGAAATCGGCTTCGATCTTGCGGATGGCAGCGGCCACCCATTCACGCTGTGACATGGCAGAGAGTCGTTGTCAGGACAGAACGGTGCGATCCGTCCATTGTATGCGGCAAACCGGCCGCAGGCGCCCGTTAGAATGACCCATCCGGCCGTTCCCGGCCCTGTCTGAAGGACCTTCCCCCATGACCCTTCCCGCCCTGCGCGACATTCCCGGCGTAGCTGCCCAAGCCCCGGCCGAAACCCACGGTTTCGTGTTCAACCACACCATGCTGCGGGTAAAGGACATCACCGCCTCGCTGGATTTCTACACCCGCGTGCTGGGCTACCAGCTGATCGACAAGCGCGATTTCGCTGAAGCACAGTTCAGCCTGTACTTTCTGGCGTACGTGCCGGCCGGCGTGGAAGTGCCCGAAGACGACACTACGCGCAGGGTATGGATGGCCGGCCTGCCGGGCGTGCTGGAGCTGACCCACAACCACGGCACCGAAACCCAGGACGGCCCGGTCTACCACGACGGCAACAGTGACCCGCGTGGCTTCGGCCACCTGTGCGTGTCGGTGCCGGCCCTGGAATCGGCCTGCCAGCGCTTCGAGGATCTGGGCGTGCCGTTCCAGAAGCGCCTGAGCGACGGCCGCATGAAGAACATCGCCTTCATCAAGGACCCGGACGGCTACTGGGTCGAGATCATCGCCAACACCTGATCCAAAAGAAGGTATCGTTCCGGTAGCGCCGTGCATGGCCCCGGCGCTGCCGGAGTGGTCCCCTTTCAAAGAGGTCCGCATGGAAACGATGGAGCTGCACCGCGGCCGCCTGATCGACCACCTGCAACTGGTGGTGCGCGACCTGGCCGCCAGCCGCCGCTTCTACCAGGCGGTGTTCGACACGATCGGCATTCCGCTGGCCGGCGAAGGCCCGGACTACTTCTGGGCCGACGAACTGTTCATTTCCACCGCTGGCAGCGCGGCCGCGGCCGGGCAACTGACGGGCCGCCACCACCTGGCGTTCCAGGCACGTGACGCGGCCACCGTCGATGCCTTCCACCGCGCCGCACTGGCCGCCGGCGGCATCGACAACGGCGCCCCCGGCGAACGCCCCTACCACCCCGGCTACTACGGCGCCTTCGTGCTCGACCCCGATGGCAACAACATCGAAGTGGTCTACCACGGCCCTGCGACCTACAGCGCAGATTCGGTGAAGGTCACGTTCTAGCCACCGCGCGGCCCGGCTGCATTTGCTACCCTTTGCCGCGCTGGCTGTCGCCCGCCCACGCCGTCGCCGTGTGCGGCGTGCGTGCTGGCTCACCTTTGCATGATGACGTGCCGAATGCATCACCACGTGACCCGCTGCATCCCGCTCTGCCCGTCTGCGCTCTGCCCATGACACGCCGCGTACTCATTCTGGGGGGCCGCGCGCCCGTGGCCCTGGACCATGCTCGCCGCTTCCACCGACTCGGCTGGACCGTGCAGGTGGCCGACAGCATTCCGTGCAGACTGACAGGCTGGTCATCCGCGGTGGCCCGTACGCATGCCGTGCGCGCCCCGCGTTATGACGCTCGCGGCTTCGTCAGCGACCTCAACCGCATCGTGCGTGACGAGCGCATCGATCTGCTGCTGCCTTCGTGCGAGGAAGCGCTGCATCTGTCGCGGCACCGCGCCGCCCTGCCTGCATCGCTGCACGTTGCCGTGGATGCCTTCGATACCCTGGCCGCACTGCACAGCAAGTGGATCTTCCTGGGCCTTGCACGCCAGCACGGCATGCCGGTGCCGGACAGTGGCCGCGTGCACACGCTGGAACAGGCCCGTGAGTGGGCGCAGGGGCGGCCAGTGGTGCTGAAGCCCGAATTCTCGCGCTTCGGGGTGCATGTGCGGCTGTACCCGCACGGCATTCCCGCCGATGCCGCCGCGCTGGCACCGTTGGGCGCCTGGGTGGTGCAGGCGTACCTGGACGGCGACGAGCTGTGCAGCTATGCCATCGCCCACCGCGGCCGCCTGCTGGCCCATGCCATCTATCGTCCCCTGCACCGCCTGCGGCGCAGTTCCAGCTACTACTTCCAGCCGGTGCAGCGCCCTGCCATCACCACCGCCATCGCGGACTTCGTCGCCGGCACTCACTACAGCGGCCAGATCTCCTTCGACTGGATCGAGCAGGACGGTCACCGAGCGCGCGCCCTCGAATGCAATCCCCGCGCAACCAGCGGGCTGCACCTGTTCCGCAATGACGTGGACCTGCCCGGGGCGCTGCTGGGCGACGGCAGCCTGCACGAACCTGCCCAGCACAGGGCAAGGATGATCGCTGTGCTGATGGCCACCGCAGGCCTGCAGGATGCGCTGATGCGTGGGCAGCCGGGTCGTTGGCTGCGCGACTGGCGGCAGGCCGACGATGTGATCGCTGTGGCCGGGGATCGCCTGGCGCCGGCCGGCAGCTTGCTCGACCTGGCCTCCTACGCGCGGTTGGCACTGCAGCAGGGCTGCAACCTGCGCGAAGCCGCCACCCGTGACATCGAGTGGGACGGCGAGCCGCTGGAGGCACTTGCCGGATGAATGGTGCAATGGCCGCGCAGATGGGGTTTTCCGAGAGCGCACGGGCGCTGGCGGGCATCCACGCAGGCACGCCGTTGCAGGCGCTGGTGCCCAACCTGCATGCGCGCTTCGAAACCCTGCCCAGCGCGGCGGGCGACCTGCCGGTCACCGTGCACGATGCCCGCCCGGGCGATGCCTGGGTCTGTTCGCCGCGCAGCACCTATGCCGACTACGCCGCCGAAGAAGGTGCGCGCTACCTTCCACGCTGGGCCGCGCCGCTGCCCCGGTGGATGATCGCCGCGCTGGGCACTCCCCTGCGCTGGAGCGGCATCGACCGCGCGGTGTCGATCAACAACTGGCTGCTGTCCACCAATCTCTACCCGGCACTGGCGCAGGCGGCGCCGGCCAGTCTGCTGCGCATCGCCAGCGAACGCTGGCCAGCGCACACACTGTGGTTCCGCTCGCTCAACGAACACGACAATGCCGACTGGCTGGCGGCGCTGCAGGCGGCCGGCTGCCACCTGGTGGCCAGCCGGCAGGTCTACCTGTACGACAACTTCGATGCACTGGCGCGCCGGCACGGCAACCTCAGGACCGATCTGGCCCTGCTGCAGCGGACGCCGTTGCAGCACTGCAGCGACCACGACATCGGCGAGCAGGACTATGCGCGCATCGCCGAACTCTACGCCCTGCTCTACATCGGCAAGCATTCGCGCTTCAATCCGGTGTACAGCGCGCTGTTCCTGCGCCACTGGCATCGTGCCGGCCTGCTCACCTTCGAAGGGTTCCGCACCCGGGATGGCCGGCTTGCCTGCGTGCTGGGCATCTTCCGCCAGGGCCACACGGCCACCGCCCCCATCGTCGGCTACGACACCGCCCAGCCGCAGAAGCTGGGCCTGTACCGGCTTGCCACGGCATGCGCCTACCGTCGCTGCCAGGCCAACGGTTGGCGCCTGAACTTCAGTGCCGGCGCGGCCGGCTTCAAGCGCCTTCGCGGCGGCGTGCCCGCCATCGAGTACAGCGCCGTCTACACGCGGCATCTGCCACGCCGAACGCGCGCGGCCGTCGCCGCGCTTTCCACACTCACCTGCCGCGCCGGCGTCCCGATACTGCGCAGGTTCGGCCTATGAGTGCCTGGCATCCACGCCTGTTCACCCACTGGTACGCGGTCGCCCGTGCCGACGAACTGGGCACCCGGCCGCTGGCCGTCACCCTTCTGGACACGCACGTGGCACTGGCACGTACGCGCAGCGGCACGTTGATCGCGCTGGAGGATCGCTGCCCGCACCGCCACGCCCCCTTGTCGGCTGGCTGTGTGGAGGGCGAACGGCTGGCCTGCCCCTACCACGGCTGGAGCTTCAACGCGGATGGCCGGGTGTGCCGCATTCCGGGCCTGCCGGCGGACAACGCGCTTCCCGGGGTGCGCGTACGCCACTTCGCGGCCTGCGAACTGGATGGCTTCATCTGGTTGCGCCCGGGCGACTCCGGCGCCGCGCAACCGCACGCGATGATCCGCGCCACCGACCCGCAGAGCCGCCGCTTCCTGTGGCGTACGCGCTGGTCGGCGAACGTGGTCGATGCCATGGAAAACTTCCTGGACCCGCTGCACACGCACTTCGTCCATGCCGGACTGGTGCGCCGCGATGCCGCCCGGGTGCAGGCAGTGGCGCACTTCCGTTCAAACGAGGAAGGTTTCAGCGTCGATTACCGGGGCATGCCCGCCCAGTCAGGCTTGCTGTACCGCCTGTTCGAATCGAAGCGCACGGCCGAGCGTGCACACGTTGCCACGCCGGGCAGCGCCCGCCTGGAATACGTCTACGCCAATGGCAGCCGGGTGCTGATCGATCTGCACTTCACCCCGCGCACGCAGGAGCAGACCGATGTATCCATCGCCCTTCACGTGGAAGGGCGATGGGCGCCGGCGTGGGCGGTACGTCTGTTGGCCTGGCCCTTCCTGAAGCGGGTGAACGCGCAGGACATGGCCATCCTGGCGCTGCAGGCAGGCAACAAGCGGCGGTTTGGGGAGCGCAAGGGCGCGTCGACCCCGCTCGACATCGTGCGGGGCACGCTGGAGCACTTCTGGACGCAGGGTGAGCTGCCGCCGGCAGCGGCCCGCGACATACCGATGATGCTGTAAGTCGAACATGCCGGACGCAGCGTCCGGCATGTTCGTACCATGTCTGCCCTCAGTGGGCCGCCATGTAGATGTCCTGCAGAACGGCCTTTTCCAGTTCCAGCTCGCCCAGCAGGTTCTTCACGATATCGCCCAGGCTGAGGATGCCGACCAGGGTGTTGCCCTCGGTCACCATCAGGTGGCGGCGACGCGAGTACGTCATCAGCGACATGGCCTGCTTCAGCGTGGCGTCCGGCGCAATGCCTTCAAGGCCGGTGGAGGGCAGCGTGGAAATGACCCGGCGGCCGGCCTGCGGGCCGTCGTCGGCCAACACGCGCACGATGTCCTTTTCGGAAATGATGCCCACCGGGGCACCGTCCTTGACCACCACCAACGCGGCGATACGGTTCGCGCTCATCTTGTGCGCGGCGGCACCGATCGTGTCTTCGGCGTCGATGGTGATGACAGCTTCTTTCTTCGATTGCAGGAGTTCGCGGACGTTCATTCTTGTTTCCTGGTGCAGGTCACTGAAGTCAAAAAAGTGTGCTCTTCCGAATCGCCCCCTCCCCCGGGAACAGACCTTTCAGCGCACGTCTGGCGCATGCACCCTGCCGCTGAAAACAATGGGCAGGTGGCGTGCTGCAACGCGATCGAAACCGAACGCTGCAGCAGCAGCGACGGCCCCGGTCGATTCGATTCTACGACTGCCCTGTGCGGCCACTACCGGCACCGGTGGGACAGTTCGTGGTGGAACCTGTCGACGACTCCGAGAATCGCACCCGCGCTGAAACCGGCGCTGAATACAGCCGCCCGCCAGCGCTAAAGTTCGCGCCACGACGGCCGCCGCACGCGCAGCCGCCCGACCCTGCAAAGTCAGGGGAACGGGCGCCAACTGCCCAGCACCGCGTCGGTGCTGTACTGCGCCGCTTCATCGCCCGACAGGTGATGCGACCACGGCACACGCTCCTCCGGCGAGGCGCCAGGCCCGGTGCTGCCGAACTCACCGTAGTAAGTGGTACGTTCGGCATCGGGCTTGTCCCAGTTGTGCCAGCCCGCCTGCACGACGTGCGGGCCCAGGTTGGACTGCAGGAACACCGTGCGCGCGAAAGGCCGCCACGGCCGGCCCAGGTAGGTGGTGCCGGCACCTTCGCCACGCAGCAGCGCGCGTCGGAACACGTAGCCGAAGCGCTGCCCTTCCGGCGTGGATGCCGCGGTGACCCAGCCCAGCTTGCCCTTCGATACGATCGTGCAGTCATCGAACAGCGCGGTGGCCGCACCGAAGATGAAATCCACCGTGCCCTCGATATAGCAGTCCTTGAAGTGCAGCACGCTGCCTTCGTGGGTGTACAGCGTGTCCTGGTTGCCGAGCAGGCGCACGTTGCGGAAACCACCGCGTGGCGGCGCCGCGTACAGCGCCAGTGCCTGGCCAACGTTGCCGGCCGTGTTTTCGATGGTCAGGTCCTCGGCGATGAACTCATCGCCGTACACATAGACCGTGGCCGAACCACTGGTGCGCATCGCCTTGCCGGTGGCCGGATCGACCAGGTCGGCGTAGTTGTTCCAGCTGAGGATGGACGCGCCGGCGCCCGCGCCGCGCAGCGTCACCCGGGTCTTTTCCTTCGGCACCTTCACCACGCCGCGGTACAGGCCTTCGCGCAGCACGATCACCTGCCGCGTGCGGTTGCCATCGGGCACCGCATCGATGGCCGCCTGCACGCTGCGGTAGTCGCCGCTGCCATCGGCGGCCACCACCCAGTCACGGGCAGTGGCCGGCAGACTGGCACACAGCAGCAGTACCGCCAGGGGAAGGAAACGACGGCATTGAATACGCATGTTGGCTCCTGCGGGACGTGGCAACGGTCAGAACTTGTAGCGCAGGCCGACCAGGTATTCGCGCCCGGTCTGGGTGTAGGTCAGCGGCAGCTTCCACGCCGTGGTGCCGACCCATTCGTTGCTGGTTTCGTTGGTCAGATTGATCGCTTCCAGGCTGATTTCCAGCTGGTCATCGATCTTCCAGCTGATCAAGGCATCCACCGTGTCCACCGCATCCATGCCGTGGAAGCTGAAGCCCTGCACGCTGGCCGGCACCTGTGTGTAGTACCCATCGCGGTGGGTGTAGGACACGCGCGCACCCAGCTTTTCGCCTTCATAGAACAGCGTGCTGTTGTACGAATTCTTCGACAGCCCGGTCAGGTCGGTCTTCAGCGATGCCGCACCGGTGGAGGTGAGGTACTGGATCTGCGAATCCACCCAGGTGTAGTTCAACTGCAGGCCCAGGTTGCTCCAGCGCCCGGGCAGGAAGCTGAAGGGCTGCACGTAATTGAACTCGGCGCCCTTCAGGTCACCGCCCGGGGTGTTCAACGGGCGGGTGAAGGTGAAGTCCTCGTTGGGCGATACGCCGGTGCCATCCAGCAGACTGGCCGGCAGGCCGCTGGCGGTGAACGGCATGACCGTGCTGGTGCCCTGCACGAAGCTTTCGATGTCCTTGTGGAACAGCGCCAGACCCAGCAGGCCGCCTTCCTGGAAGTACCATTCCACGCCCAGGTCCAGCGTGCGTGCGCGGATCGGGTCCAGGTTCGGGTTGCCGCCGTTCACGAAGCGGTGACCGCTGGACAGGCTGAGGGTGGTGCCCGGCGTGAGCGATGACAGCCCCGGCCGCGCCATAACCTTGGCCGCACCTAAGCGCAGCATCACGTCGGGGCCCAACTCGGCCACCAGGTTCAGCGAGGGCAGCGTGTCGGTGTAGTCGCGCGAGACATGGGTCAGCACCATCGCACCGTCCACGGTGGAATAGCCGGTGGACGACTGGGTGGTCTTCACCCGGCGCACGCCCACGTTGCCCGACACCGGCACGCTGCCGATGTCGAAGCCGAATTCACCCATCAGCCAGGCACCGCGGTCGCGCTCTTCCACGCTGCGCCGCGTCGCGTTGCGTTCGTACAACTGGTAGATGCCCTGCCCGCTGTAGATGCCCAGCAGCTGCGACAGCGCGGCAAGATCGGGCACCGCCCAGGCATCGGGCGCACCGGCCACGCCGCCCAGGCGCGCGATGTCCACCATCGCTGCCGGCACGCTGTAGCTGCCATCGGCGAAGGCCGGCACCACCGTCTCGCTCTGTCGGCGGTATTCGCTGGTGTCGAACTGGTAGTCCTTGGCCAGCAGACCGCCCTTCAGGGTGAACGACGGCCCGAAGTTCCAGCTGAAATCCAGCGCGGCGGTGTCGAAGGTATTGGTGGCGTACTGCGGGCGCAGGCGCACTTCGGCCAGGGTCCAGCCACTGGCGTCGGTGGGATCGATGCCGTAGTTGAAGGTCGGGTGGGTGACGCTGTCGCGGAAATCGTAGCTGTAGCCGGCTACATTGGCCTTGTCCATGATCAGCGTGGTCTGCACAGGATTGGCGTGCTTCGAGCTGGAATGCCCGGCCAGCAGGTTGATCTTGAACGCATCGCTGAAACGGTGTTCGCCGCTGAGCGAGACCTGCTTGAACTCGGTGTTCCATTCGTCGCGGCGCTGCTCGGAGCGCACGCCGGCGCCATCGAACACGCCGTACAGCAGCGCACCGGAGGTGGGATCGATGTAGCCATCGCGCAGCAGCATGTTCTGCTTCTGCGCCGAGTAGGCGAACGAGATCGCCTCGATGTACTTCTCGCTGCGCACGGTATCGATCTTCGAATACAGCGCATCCAACGCGAATTCGGTGTTGTCGGTCGGCTTCCACTGCAGCGCGGCGGTCACGCCCAGGCGCTTCTGGTCGTGTTCCAGCAGCGTGTAGCGCGGGAAGTACGGGTGCCACACGCCATCGGCCAGGCCAGCGGTAAACGGCGATGCCGGATTGAAGCCGCCATTGCTGGTGGCGCTGTACCAGCGTCCGGTGTTGCTGCCCTCTTCGCGCACCTGGCGCTCGGAATAGGCCACCGACAGCAAGCCGCCGAAGCGGCCATCGGCCCAGGTATCGGCAATCAGCGCGGCCGCGCGCGGGCTGGCCTTGTTCGACAGATCGTTGAAGCTGCCCTGCCCGCTGGCGGCAAAGGTGAAGCCGTCATAGTCGAACGGGCGCGCCGTGCGCAGGTCCACCGTGGCGCCCAGCGAGCCCTCTTCCACGTCGGCCGAGGCGGTCTTGCGCACGATCAGCTGCGAGAACAGGTCCGAGGCGAACACGTTGAAGTCGAAGCCGCGGCTGCGGTTGGTGCCACCTGACTGGTCCGATCCACCCACGGTGGTCAGTGCTTCCAGGCCGTTGATGCGCACGCGGGTGAAATCCGGGCCCAGGCCGCGCACGGAAATATTGCGGCCTTCGCCGGCGTCGCGGGTGATGGTCACGCCGGGAATGCGCTGCAGCGATTCGGCCAGGTTCAGGTCGGGGAAGTTGGCGATGTCTTCGGCCACGATCGCGTCGATCATGCCCTTTTCAGAGCGCTTGATGTCCAGCGCCTTTTCCACGCTGGCCCGATAGCCGGTCACGGTCACGGCATCCAGGTCGGTGGGGTTGCCGCCGCTGTCCTGGGCGGCGGCCGGGCCGGCCAGGGCCAGCAGCACGGCGCCGGCCAGCGCGCTGGCCGCGAAGGTAACCGGTGTCTTTTTGCGATTCAGCCTGTGCGTCATGAAAATCCCTTGCAATCACTGCTACTGGCGGTCGTAGGTGCGCATCAGCAGATGACACCGGGGGACAGACAACGTAACAGTGTCATCCGGCTGAAACATCGTGCGGCGCAGCACGGCGCCGCACCCAGCCAGGGGGCATCAGGCGGTATGGGTGGCCGGCGGCGCCGGCGGGGGCAGCGCACGCGGTGGGCGCGTGGCCCACCAGCACAGCAGGGAACCGGCGGTCACGCAGGCCACGCCGCGCACGAAGCCCATGCCCGGCTGCAGCGACAGCCAAAGGCTGCTCCACAGCACCGACAGCACCGGCGCGAAGTAGGAAAAGATCGCCATCGAGGTGACGTTGCCGTGCTGCAGGCCATGGTTCCAGCAGCCATAGGCGGTCGCGGTCAGCAGACCGAACACCGCCACCTGGGCCAACCCACCCCAGTGCAGGTGCAGCGGCGGCGCATCGCCCAGCAGGTACTTCAGCCACAGCACCACCGCGGTGGCGGCCATGAACAGCGGTACCGCATTGCGGGTGCCACCGATGCGCTTGGTCACCAGCGAATAGGTGGCCCACATGCAGGCCGCGCCCAGTGCCAGCGCATAGGCCAACGGGTTGCTGCGCAGGTTGGCCCACAGCACCGCCGGCGACCACGCACCCTCACCGGTCACCACCATCACCACGCCCAGCAGGCACAGCACCGTAGCCGGCAGCAGCAACCAGTTGCCGCGCTGCAGGCGGGTCAGCACCGTCAGCAGCACGGTCAGGCACGGCCACAGGTAGTTGATCATCACCAGTTCCAGCGCCTGCCCACGGTGGTGGGCCAAGCCAATGGACAGCGAAAGCGATGCCTCGGTGCCGATGAACAGCGCGCCGCCCAGCAGCAGGTAGCGGCGCGGCAGCTTCGAAGGCCGCGGCATGCCCAGCATCAACGCGGAAAAGAACGCGGCGGCAGTAAAGATCAATGCGGCGCCACCGGTGGCACCGAATATCTCGCTGATCGTGCGCAGCATGCCCAGCGTGGGGCTCCACAGCAGCACAGCACTGGCACCGATCAGGGTAGGAAGATGGGGGGACGCAGAAGCGCGCAGCGCGCGGAAGCCGTACATGGGGGCGACGACAACAAGGGCAGTTCGGTTGAAAGGCACGCGCCCGCCTGCGCCCGGCCCCGACAACGGGACAGGCAGACAGAGGGACAGGTGAGTCCTGGGAAGTACGCTGTTCCGTAGCGACGTCCCCGGAATGCCCCGGCACTGTGCGTTGCAGGGGAATACGGCGGGAGGCGGGTTACAGCAGCCGACTGGCCGAAGCGGATTGTACGCCTTCGATGTTGCGCCGCAATAGAGCCCTGTTCAGGCGCTAGGCTGCGCGGTCGCGGCGGAAGCGCGGCAGCCCGCGCAGGCGTTCCACCAGCCACTGCGCCGCACCCGACAACGGCCACTCCGCGCGGTGGATCAGCCACAGCGTATCGCGCACCGCATCGCCACATTCCACCGTGTCGATCAACGCGGCCTGCGCGAACGATTCGCGTGCATGGCGCGGAATGACCGTGAAGCCCAGGCCGCGCGACACCGGCTCCAGGATCAGCGCGACCTGATTGGTGAAACCGTGCACCGGCAGCGTGCCCACCCCGGGGTTGCCCGGGAAACGCCGCGACAGCAGGCGGGTGGCCATTGCCCTTCCGTCCGGGTGGTCGATGAAGCCCAGGCGCTGCAGATCCTCCCAGTCTTCGGCCTGCGCACCAGCAGGCACCACCAGTTCCAGCACTTCCTCGGTGAAGGCCGAGGCGGCCACGCGCGGGTCGTCCGGTTTCAGCGTCACCAGGCCCAGTTCGTACTGCTTGTTCACCACCGCCTGCAGCGCTTCGGGGTCGGGCGCGAAACGGTGGCGGATCATCAGCCCCGGGTGATTGCGCTGATAGTCCAGCAGGATGGGATACAGTGCCAGGCCCACGCTGCCGGGGCTGATCAGGCTGACCTCGCCTTGGTCTGAGACCGTCTGCGACAGGCTCGCCCGCAAGCGCCCCTGCGCGCGCTCCATGTCCTGGATGAAGGCCAGCAGCGCGGTGCCCGCCGGGGTAAGTTCGATCTGCCGCGGCCGGCGGATCAACAGGGGCCCCAGTTCGTCTTCCAGGTGGCGCACGTGCTGGCTCACTGCGGCCTGGGTCAGGCCGAGCTGCTGGGCCGCACGGGTGAAGCTGCCTTGGGCAACCACGGCGGCGAACGAGCGAAGCCACTGCGGGTTATGCATAACCAGATTTTATCCATGGGATAAGTCGCCATTAGACCATCTATGGGCATGCGCCACCTACGCTTGTACAGCCCGCTTTCCCTCCCCTGCGCGACTCCCCCATGCAAATGAACGCCATCCACTGGCCCGACGGCTACCTGCCGGGCCTGACCGACAATTTCGTCTCCAATGAAGTCATCGTCGCCGGCCTGAGCGCGGCCGACATCTGGCCGCTGCTGGCCACCCCGGCGCATTGGCCGACCTACTACGCCAACTCGGCCAACGTGCGCTTCCACGATGGCCGTGGCCCGGTGCTGGCAGCGGGCGACCGCTTCCATTTCGAAACCTTCGGCTTCCCGGTCGAAGCGCGCTGCACCGAATACGTTGCGCCAACCGCCACGGTGCCGGGCCGGGTGGCCTGGCACGGGTGGGCCGGCGAGGAAGGCGCCGCCGATCGGCTGGATGTCCACCATGCCTGGCTGGTGGAAAACCTGGACGGTGGCCGCGTGCGCATCCTCACCCAGGAAACCCAGAACGGCGCACCGGCCAAGGCGCTGCGGGAGGCCAAGCCGAACCCGATGATCAACGGCCACCAGGACTGGCTGGACGGCCTGGTCGGCGCCGCCCGCGCCCTTCCGCCGCGCTGAGCCCGTCCCTGCCCGCCCGTTCGCAGCCCTACTACCGAGATCTTCATGACCGCTCTGTTCAGTCCCTTCACCCTGAAGGGGATCACGCTCCGCAACCGCATCGCCATTCCGCCCATGTGCCAGTACTCGGCGCACGAGGGCTATCTCAGCCACTGGCACACCCCCCATTACGCCGGCATGGCGCGGGGTGGCGCCGGTCTGGTCATCGTTGAAGCCACCGCCGTTTCCCCTGAAGGCCGCATCACGCCCGGCTGTGCCGGGCTGTGGGAAGACGGCCAGATCGAAGGCATGGCGCAGGTCGCCGCTGCGATCAAGGCGGCGGGTGCCGTGCCAGGCATCCAGATCGGCCACGCCGGGCGCAAGGCCAGCGCCAACCTGCCATGGGAAGGCGACGACCATATCGCCGAGGGCGACCACCACGGCTGGCCGACGCTGGCGCCTTCAGCGCTGGCCTTCGGCGGCGGGCTGGGCAAGGTGCCGCAGGCGATGACGGTGGACGACATCGCGCGCGTGCAGGCCGATTTCGTAGCCGCCGCCCAGCGCGCGCTTGCCGCCGGCTTCCAGTGGCTGGAACTGCACTTCGCCCATGGCTACCTCGCGCAGAGCTTCTTCTCGCCGGTGGCCAACCAGCGCACCGATGCCTATGGCGGCAGCGCTGGAAACCGCGGCCGTTTCCTGCGCGAAACCCTGGCCGCCGTGCGCCGCGTGTGGCCCGAACACCTGCCGCTGACCGCACGCTTCGGCGTTGTGGAATACGACGGCCACGATGACACCTTCTACGACGAGGCCATGCAGCTGGTGCGCGACCTGCGCGATGGCGGGCTGGACCTGATCGATGCCAGCATCGGCTTCTCTACCGCCGCCAGCCGCGCACCGTGGGGCCCGGGCTTCTTCGTTCCGGTGGCCGCGCGCCTGAAGCGCGATGTGCAGATGCCGGTAGCCGCGAGCTGGTGCATCGACGACCCGCACATGGCCGAGAAGGCGGTGGCCGAGGGCAGCATGGACCTGGTGTTGATCGCCCGTGCGCACCTGGCCAACCCGCACTACCCCTACCAACTGGCGCTGGCACTGGGCGAACAGAACCCGGCCGGCGTGCTGCCGCCGCCCTATGCGTACTGGCTGTCGCGCTACCGTGGCCCCGGCAAGGGCGCGGCGCAGTAACGCGGCGGGCGCAGCGCCGGCCTCACCCACTTGCGCTGAACTGCAGCCCCACGCCGGGCAGCGTCTGGATGTACCGGGGTGCGGCGGCGCTGTCGCCGATCTTGGGCCGAAGGCGCGCCAGCAGGATGCGGATGTAGTGCGCATCGCGGTTGTGGGTGGGCCCCCAGATCTCGGTCAGGATGACCGGCTGGGTCACCAGCCGCCCCGCATTGCGCGCCAGCAGCAGAAGCAGGGCGTACTCCTTGCGCGACAGCGCCAGGGGGGCGCCCTCGTAGGTCACGGCGTGGGTCTGGTCGTCGATGCAGAGGCAACCGTCATCGAAGCGGAACGGCGCATCGCCGCTACGGCTGGCCGAGCGCAGCAGAACGCGGATGCGCGCCATCAGTTCATCGATGCCGAACGGCTTGGTGACATAGTCGTGGGCGCCGGCATCGAGCGCGGCGACCTTGTCCCGCTCACCCGCGCGGGCGGTCAGCATGATCACCGGCACCAGCGAAAACGTGCGCAGCTGGGCCAGTACTGCCTGCCCATCCATGTCCGGCAGGCCGACATCCAGCACGATGATGTCCACCCGGCAGCTGCGCGCCACGTCCAGCCCGCCCTGCCCATCGTCGGCCATCAGCACCGTGTACCCCTGGGCACGCAGGCTGATCTGCAGGAACCGGCGGATGTGCGGCTCATCATCGATCACCAGCACGCTGACACCGGATTCGGCTGTTGCAGGTTGCATCACCTCAGGCCCCTCCTGACGCCGTCGGCCGCAGCATCGGCAGGGTGATGCGGATGACCGTGCCCACCCCGTCCGGCCCGGGAAATGCTTCGACCGATCCACCATGCGCACCGATCATGCCCTGCGCGATGGTCAGGCCCAGCCCGGTGCCCTTGCGGTTCCTGTCACCGCGCTCGACGCTGTAGAACATGTCGAAGATGCGCTTGCGCTCGTCCTCGGGAATGCCAGGACCACGATCGCGCACATCGATCTGCAGGTTGCCGCCCAGCAGGCGTGCCGACACATCCCCCGCCGCCCCCGGCGGTGAGAACTTCGCGGCGTTTTCCAGCACATTGAACAGGCCCTGTTCGACCAGGGCCGGATGCACCCAGATCGGCGGCACGTCGGCGGCGATGGCCACATCCAGCTTGACCCCCGGCTGGTACCGGCGCAGACGCTCCGATGCCGACCCGATCAATTCATCCACGCCCACCCAGTCGCGATTCAGGGTCAGCCCGTCGTGGCCCAGCCGGGTCATGTCCAGCAGATTCTGGATGTAACGGTCCAGCCGGTCGCCTTCCTCCAGAATGGTGTCGAGCAGGTTGGCCTTGTCCTCGGCCGACAGCGCATCGGGATAGCTGACCAGGCTGCTGGCCGAACCAATCATCGACGCCAGCGGCGAGCGCAGGTCGTGCGACACCGACGACAACAGCGCCGAGCGCAGGCGCTCGGTTTCATTGCTGACCCGCGCGCCTTCCAGATCCGCCACCAGACGGGTGCGCATGATGGCCTGGGTCACATCGTCGATCATCGCTTCGGCCAGGCGGCGTTGTTCGGGCGCCAGGCGCCCCGCGTCCTCGCCCCAGCGCAGCCCCATCACGCCCACCACGGTGCGGTTGGCCAGCAGCGGAACGAACCACCACGGCGAGGCGGCCAGCGTATCGGTGAAGCGCCCGGCCTGCTGGCGGTGCGCCAACGACCAGTCCGCCGCCGCCCGATCGGTGGCCTGCAGTACGGTGCCGGGCGACTGCTCGGTGCGATCGGCAGACTGGATCCAGACCGACACCCCCAGGCTGCGTTCCATTGCAATGCGCCCCACGTGCAGCACCTGGCCCAGATCGGCGGCGCTGCTCAGGCCGCGCCCCAGTCGCTCCATCATCGTGGCCTGCGCATTGACCGCGCGCAGCGCCAGGATCTGTGCGCGCAGGCGCGTGGCCAGGCTGCCACACACCAGTGCGGCGACCAGGAAGATGACAACCGTGGCCACGCCGCGGTTGGCGCTGATGCTGAAGGTGAAGGTAGGCTCGATGAAGAAGAAGTTGTAGCTGACAAAGCACAGCGCCGCGGTGCCGACCACGCCCAGCATGCTGGTGCGGGTGGCCACCAGGATCACCGCCACGATGAACACCATCGACATATCGTCAATGCCGAGCCAGCGTTGCGCCATCCACGCGGCGACGATGGCGCCCACCGTCGCCAGCACCGCGGCACTCAGGTCGTGCCGCAGCAGCGAGCGGTCCGGAATGCGCAAGCGGCGGCGCGCACGCGCACGTGCTTCGGGCGAGCTGATGATGACCAGTTCGTAATGTGCACCGCGCTGCAGCAGCTGCTGGGTCAGCGTGCGATTGACCATGCGCGCCAGCGGCCGCTCGCGGGTGCGGCCCACGATCAGGGTGGACGCACCACAGCGCTCGGCATGGTCCAGCAGCGCATCGGCAACGTGGGTGCCATGCACCACCTCAGCCTCCGCACCCAGGCTGCGTGCCAGCGCGAAGGCGCGATCCAGCTCGGCCTGGCGTGTGGCCTCCACCGGCTTGCCGGACTGCACGGTCACCACCGTCCAGGGCGCATCACGGCGCTGGGCGATCCTGCGCCCCGCGCGCACCATGTATTCCGATGCGCCCATGCCATCGATGGCGATCAACACCCGGTTGCGCAGGGCGATGCCGGGCAGGCCACGCGCGATCTGCGATTCGCGCAGGTCTTCTTCCACATGGTCGGCGGCGGTCTGCATGGCCAGCTCGCGCAGCGCGGCCAGGTTGGACGGCGAGAAGAATGCCTGCAGTGCATGGGTCGCCTGTTCGGGCAGGTAGACCTTGCCCTGGTTCAGGCGTTCGATCAGTTCGCGCGCGGGCAGATCGACCAGGCGGATATCGCGCAGACGGTCGAACACTGCATCGGGCACGGTCTCGCTGACGCGGATGCCGGTGATGCGATGGACCACATCGTTCAAGCTTTCCAGGTGCTGGATGTTGACCGTCGTGTGGACGTCGATGCCGGCATCCAGCAGATCGATCACATCCTGCCAGCGGCGCTCATGGCGGCTGCCGGGCACGTTGCGATGGGCCAGTTCATCGATCAGCACCATCTGCGGACGGCGCGCCAGGATCGCATCGACATCCAGTTCCTGCAGCTTGCGGCCCTGGTATTCAATGCGCTTGCGTGGAATCAGTTCCAGCCCGTCCACCAGCGCGGCGGTTTCGGATCGGCCGTGCGTTTCGACGATCCCCACCACCAGGTCGATGCCCTGCCGGCGCAGTTCGCGCGCGCGCGACAGCATGGCGTAGGTCTTGCCCACGCCCGGTGCGGCGCCCAGGAATACGGTTAGGTGGCCGCTGTTCTGGCGGCGGAGTTCTCCGGCCAGGGCATCGGCCTTGGCGCTGCGGTCTTCGTTCATGGCCCGCTTCCATCAGGGTGGCGCACGCCCCTGTGCGTGCACAGGGGCGGCTCGATTCGCGCGTGTCGCGCTCAGTGCCTGGACGGTGCCGGTGCCACCTGGTCCAACGCCAGGTTCAGCTCCAGCACGTTCACGTGCGGCGCGCCGTAGAGGCCGAAGCGCATGCCCTCGGTGTGCTCGGCCAGCAGCGCCTGCACATCGACGACCTGCATGCCACGCGCTGTGGCCACGCGCTGCACCTGGATCTGCGCGGCCTGCGGCGAGATATGCGGATCGATACCGCCACCGGACTGGGTCACCAGATCGCTGGGCACCGCCTCCGGCGCCACGCCGTCGCGTGCAGCGACAGCCGCGCGGGCCTCGTCCACCCGTTTGCGCAGGTCCGGGTTGCTGCGGGCCTGGTTGCTGCCGGCCAGCGCCATCACGTCGTACGATGCCGCCGACGGGCGCGACTGGAAGTAGCGGTCATCGGCAAACGGCTGCGCCACCAGCGACGAGCCGACCACCTTGCCGTCGCGCTCGATCAGGCTGCCACTGGCGGCGGCGGGAAACATCAGTTTTCCCAGGCTTGTGGCCGCCAGCGAGTAGACGAACCCGAAGCCCAGCAGTGAAACGATCGCCAGGCCGATGGAAGCGCGCCAGACGCCGCTGCCGGTAGCGGTGGATCGGGACGGAGCGTGTTCAATGATGTTGTTCATGGCAGGTCCTCAGGCACCGGACACGGCGGCCAGCGCCATGTCGATCAGTTTGATGGCCGGGAACGGCAGCAACACACCGCCCACGCCGTACACCAGCACATTGCGGCGCAGCAGCGCGGTGGCACTGGCGGCACGGAAGCGCACACCGCGCAGGGCCAGCGGAATCAGGATCGGAATGATGATCGCGTTGAAGATCAGCGCGGCCACCACCGCATTGGTCGGGCTGGACAGGTGCATCACGTTCAGCGCGGCCATCGACGGCACGGCGGCAAACATCGCCGGCAGGATGGCGAAGTACTTGGACACGTCGTTGGCCAGCGAGAACGTGGTCAACGCGCCGCGGGTGATCAACTGCTGCTTGCCTACTTCCACCACCTGCAGCAGCTTGGCCGGATCCGAATCCAGGTCGACCATGTTGCCGGCTTCCTTGGCCGCCTGCGTGCCCGAATTCATTGCCAGGCCGACGTCGGCCTGCGCCAGCGCCGGCGCATCGTTGGTGCCGTCGCCCACCATCGCCACCAGTCGCCCCGAGGCCTGTTCCTGGCGGATGCGGGCCAGCTTGTCTTCCGGGCGTGCCTCGGCGATGTAGTCGTCCACGCCGGCTTCGGCGGCGATGGCCGCGGCGGTCAGCGGGTTGTCGCCGGTGATCATCACCGTCTTGATGCCCATCGCACGCAACTGCGCGAACTTTTCCTTGATGCCGTGCTTGACCACGTCAGACAGTTCGATCACCCCCAGCAGGTGGCGACCATCGACCACCACCAGCGGCGTCGCGCCATTGCGGGCCACCTGCTCCACGCGCGCGGACAGTTCCGGCGACGGTTCCGAGCCCAGCGACTGCGCGTACTTCACCATGGCGTCGATGGCGCCCTTGCGGATCGCACGCACCTGGCCATCGGCCAGGCGCAGATCGACGCCGGACATGCGGGTGTGTGCGCTGAACGGCACGAAGTGCGCGCTGGCCGGTTCCTCGATCGGCGTGTTCGGCTGGCGGGCCAGCCTCACGATCGACTTGCCTTCCGGGGTCGGGTCCGCCAGCGAGGACAGCAGCGCTGCTTCGCGCAGGCGCTCCATGTCCACGCCCGCCAGCGGATGGAACGCCGTAGCCTGGCGATCGCCGTGGGTGATGGTGCCGGTCTTGTCCAGCAGCAGCACGTCCACGTCACCGGCCACTTCCACTGCCTTGCCCGATTTGGCCAGCACGTTGGACGACAGCGCGCGGTTCATGCCGGCAATGCCGATGGCCGGCAGCAGGCCACCGATGGTGGTCGGGATCAGGCAGACCAGCAACGCGACCAGCAGCAGCGGGTCCAGCGAAATGCCGACGAAGCCGGCGATGGACGGCAGGGTCAGCACCACGATCAGGAACGTGAGCGTCATCGTGATCAGCAGCAGGCCCAGCGCGATCTCGTTGGGGGTCTTCTGCCGGTTGGCACCTTCCACCAGCGAGATCATGCGGTCCAGGAAACTGTTGCCGGGTTCGGCGGTCACCCGCACCACGATCTCGTCGGACAGCACCTTGGTGCCACCGATCACGCCGGAGCGGTCGGTACCGGCCTCACGCAGCACCGGTGCCGATTCGCCGGTCACCGCCGATTCGTTGATGGTGGCCAGGCCACGGATGATCTCTCCATCGGCGGGCACGATCTCGCCTGCCGACACCACCACCAGATCGTCCGGGCGCAGTTCGGCGGCCGGCAACGAGACCGCGCTGGCCGGCATGGCCGCGTCGCTGATTTTGCGTGCCACCAGATCCTTGCGTGCACGGCGCAGCGAGGCGGCCTGGCCGCGACCGCGCGCTTCGGCAACGGCCTCGGCGAAGTTGGCGAACAGCACCGTGACCAGCAGCAGTGCAGTGACCGCCCAACCGATGCCGGTGGTGGCCTTGCCGGCGATGGTCAGGCCCGCGGTGAGCAGGGTACCCAGCCACACCACGGCCATCACCGGGTTGCGGAAGGCGTGGCCAGGCGACAGCTTGGCGAAGGACGCAATGACGGCGGCCTTGAACCCGGCGGCATCAAGCAGCGCCGGGCGACCGGGGCGTTGCCCCGCATGCATGGAAGTATCAGTCATTGGGAAATCCTCAGAAGGCCTTGAGCGCCAGGTGATCGGCGATGGGGCCCAGCACCAGAACCGGCATGAACTGAAGCAGGGTCAGGATGACGACCACCGCGATCAGGGTGAGTGCGAAGGTCGGCGTTTCCACACGCAGCGTGCCCGGGCTTTCCGGAACGGCACGTTTGCGCGCCAGCATCGCCGAGATGACCAGCGGGATGATCAGTGCCGGGTAGCGGCCCAGCGCCAGCACCACCGCACAAGTCAGGTTCCACCAGTAGGTGGCATCGCCCAGTCCTTCGAAGCCGGAGCCGTTGTTGGCGAAGGCCGAGGTGAATTCATAGAACACCTGGCTGATGCCGTGGAAGGACGGGTTGGAATTTCCGGTCAGGCTGGGCACGGCCAGGGTGATCGCGGTGAGGGTCAACAGCACCAGCGGCTGCAGCAGCACCAGCACAGCCAGCAGTTTCACCTCGGGCGCCTCGATCTTGCGACCGAACAGTTCCGGGGTGCGGCCGGTCATCAGGCCGGCCAGGAACACGCTCAGCAACAGGTAGACGATGAACTGCTGCAGGCCACAGCCGATGCCACCCCAGATGGAATTGACCAGCATGTTGCTGATCGTGACCATGCCGGTAAGCGGCGCCAGCGAATCGTGCATCGCGTTCACCGAACCGTTGGAGGTCTGCGTGGTCAGTGCCGCCCACAGCGCCGATGCGTCGGCGCCGAAGCGCACTTCCTTGCCCTCCATCAGCGCAATGTCCGTACTGGTGGACGACAGCGATTCAGACCACAGGGCCATACCGGTGGAGATCAGCGACATCGCCAGCATGGTGCCCACCACCAAGGCGGTGAAGCGGCGGCGACCGGTGAAGGCACTGACCATGAAGGCGATGCTGACCGGAATCAGGATCAGGGCCAGGGTTTCCAGCAGGTTGGAAAGCGCGGTCGGGTTTTCCAGCGGCACCGCGCTGTTGGGGCCATACCAGCCACCGCCGTTGGTACCCAGCTGCTTGGCCGCCACCATCGAGGCCACCGGCCCCAACGGAATCTTCTGCTCAGCCATGCCCGCCGACGCATCAATGGGCGTAGCCACCGGTCCGCCATCGAACGTGGATGGCACGCCCTGCCAGGTCAGCAACAGTGACCACAGCAGGCACAGCGGCAGCATCAGGCGCATTGCCGGGCGGATGACATCGGCCCAGTAGTTGCCCAGGTCGGGTTCGCCATCGCTGGCAGCGACCGACGTCGCGCGATCGTTGCCCGCAGCGGCCAGCGCATCGCGCCTGCGCCCACCGAACAGGCCGCGCAGCGTCGCCACCACCAGGGCCAGGCCCATCATCGGGGTGATCACCTGCAGGCCAACGATGCCGGTCATCTGCGCGAAGTAGGACAGCTGCGCCTGGCCGGAATAGTGCTGCTGGTTGGTGTTGGTCAGGAACGAGACCATCGTGTGCAGCGCCAGATCCCAGCGCATGTTGGGCGCGTTGTTGGGGTTCAGCGGCAGCCACGCCTGGGTCATGAAGATGGCCAGGGTCAGCACGGCAAGCACCAGGTTGCTGACCAGGAAGGCCTTGACGTAGGTCTTCCAGCCCATGCCCTGGCCGGGTACAACGCCCAGGATGCGATAGAGCGGCCGTTCGATCAGGCCAAACACGCGGTCACCCCACATGGGTTGGCCACGCATCACCGCCGCCAGATAGCGGCCGATGGGCCAGCCCAGCAGCAGGGCCAGCGCAATTACGGAAAGGAACTCGAACATGGGATGTCCCACCTTGTTGTGGTTGGATCGCCGTGCGCGCGAAGGCGCACACCAGCGATGCCGGACTCAGTTCAGAACGACGCCTGCAGCGCGGCTTCGACGCGCGAATCTGCCAGATCGGGGAAGATGCGCTTGGCCGCCGAATCGGTGGCATGCGCGGTCACGCGCAGTTCGAACGGCACCTTGAAGGCCCAGATGCCGCTCAGCTGACCGTGCGTGTAGCTGTCGTTGTAGGCGTCTTCCAGCCAGTAGTGGCCGACGGCGGCCTCGAAGCGCACGCTGTCGCTGACCGGCAGTCGCGCACCCAGCTGCGCGTACACACCGCGCTCATCGGTGGCCAGTGCATCCGGCGAGTACGCCACCTGCAGCCAGTAGTTCTGCTTCCAGGTCACGGTGCTGTTCAACTCGGTCCAGTTCAGATCCACCGTGGTGGACGGGTACCGGTAATGGGTCAGGTTGACGTCCAGCGCCCAGTCGTCGGACAGGCCGCCGGACCAGCCGGCAACGAAATCCAGCTCGCTGCTGGCATGGGTTTCCGGCGCGAATTCGACATTGGAACCCCATACCGACGCATACCAGCCCGATTCGGCACTGGCCTTGAAGCCGGCCTGCACGGCCGCATCGCCCTGGGTCTGGCTGGAACCGCGCCACACATAATCATTGGCAATGGCGGCCGAGCCGGACACGCTGGCCGCGTGGCTGCTGAAGGCCGCGCCGGCGAACAGAATCAGACCGGCCAGGGTACGGGTGGCAATGACCTGGGCACTGATGGGCTGGCCCGGGAAGAGATGCAGAGACATGGAATGACAACTCACAGGATGGCTGTTCAGCCGATGCGGAATTGTCGAATCGATGCCTGTAAAAAGCCCATTCCCGCGCTGATACGCCGCGTAAAATCCGCATAAACTTTTCACGCCGGGCAGGCGGCGCTGCAGCGCGCAGCAGCGCATTACGCTGATTTTATGCCCGGCACGGAAAACACGGCTGGCGATTTTACGCAGCCCACCGCGAACATGGCATCACCGCACCGCAGGGTGTGAAACCAGAACTGCCATGACCGTGATTGTGATTCGCCACGCAACCCCCGCCAGTGTGCCGCCGAGCCTGCCCACGCAGTTGGGTAACCACCCCGTGGTGTGCAGGGACTGCCGTGGCGTGGAAGAGATTCGCCAATGTCTGTGCCAGATCGACGCCCAGCCCCGCGATTGGGTGGTACTCGAACTGGGCGCCGTGGACGAGCAGCAGTGGCGAGCACAGGCCGAGGCGCTGGGCCAGGCGCTGGACCAGTTGCCCGCGCAGTACATCGAAGTCCAGGCCACCTGCGAACTGGACTTGCACTCGCGGCTTCGCCTGCAGCATGCGCCCGCGGCCGTGGTGGTCGACCATCGCAACGCGCAGGGCGGCTACCCGCTTTCACTGGGCATCATCGGCCACCGTCTGGCCATGGAGGCCTGAGCCATGTCGATCTTCATCATTCGCGGCCCGGAAGCCAGTGGTCGCCTGATCCGCACCGCTGCTCCGCTGCCCAGCCCGGTATTGAAGGCCCTGGTGGAGCGCGCCATCGACGCCGGCACCACCCTCGCCATCCGCGCGTGCGGTTCCGAACAGGAACTGCTGGACGCACTGCGCGTGGCCGACCACAGCCGCGGCGAGATCACCCTGCTCGACCCGGGTGCATGCGCCGACAGCGCGCGCCTGCAGCGCCTGCTGCCGCATCTGCATAACGCCTATGTGGAAGTGCACGACGATGGCGCGCAGCGCGAGGCCTGCATTCCCGCCGGTGCGGGACGCCGGCTGGCGGTGGCCAGTGGCTACGGTGCGCAGAGCTATGCGCTGGGGCTGGAGATCGCGCTGGAACACCTGGGGCTGGCCGAAGAAAGCAACCGCTTCCACGTGGGCACGTGAGCTGCGACCGCTTCGATGCGCCCATCGGGCCGGACGTATCGCAGCGGACCTGGCGCGCGCGAACTGATGCCACGCTGTGATGCAGCAGGAGCCCTGCGGGTCGATCTAATGGGCGCAGCAGGCGTTGTAGATCTCTGCCGAGGCGGACCTGGCCGATGCCTGCTGCTGCACGGAAAGGTCCGTTTGCAGCGACACCATGAACGCAGCATCGAACGTGCCCGGTTTCATCCTGTTCGCCGCAAGCGCATAGGCATAGGACATCTCACTGCTGCGCTGGACGAATACACCCTTCGCGTAGGCATTCGACAGCCGGACCATCGCATCGAGGTTTCCCGTTGCCACGACCTGTTCCAGGTACGACCGGGCCGTGTCTTTCCATTCCAGCGTTTTTTCCGGATTGGCCAGTCGCTGCGAAGACGGGCCCAGCACCGATGTGACATCCACTGCATACATCAGCTGGGCCTCGATCGAGCCTTGGTGCGCGGCCATTTCCAGCCAGTGCTCGTTCCAGAGGGCAGCATTGCCTGCAAGCGAAGTGCATTCTGCGAGCTTGCGCTCCGAAGTGCTCAACTCCCGCGGATCCACCCCGCCCCGCACCTCCAGCGCGAGCGCCGTGTCGGCGTCACCGCTGATGTAGTTCTGGCAATCGCGGACAGCGAGGTAGATCTCGAACGTGGCACTGAAATCACCCGCGCGAGCGCGCTGCACGCGGCTGTGCACGAACGCGAGCGCGTCGCCGGGCGGACGGGCCGCACCCAGCCTGATGATCTGATAGACGCCAGGCCCGACGGACTGGAAGACCTGGGGATCGATCCCGCGCCTGGCCTGTTCGTAGGGGGTGAGGCGTGCCGATGCCGGCAGTACAGCGTCATCAGACGCGGCGCGGGCGGTCGTTCGGGGCGGCGCGGCCGGTGGCTCGATGTGGTCACGCGTACTGAACATCACCAGTGCGCAGAGTGCCGCTGCCAGCAGTGCCACGGCGCCAGCCAGCATCCACCCGCGTTGCGCCCGTGCATCCCTGCTTCCCTTCATTCCTTGATCACCACTCGCTAAATGCAAATCGTTCGCAACAAAGCTACGCGTGCGTGGACGATGACGCAACGGCGTTCGCGTCGTCTGTAGCGTCGAGCCATGCTCGAAGGACCGTCGGCAATCGGTGTCGCAATCGGCAGGTAGACGCTGCCGACGGCCAACCGCTGCAGCGCAAGGGGCGCAGCACCGGCCAGTGCATGGCGCTGGCGCGCATCAACCGCGCCAACGCAGGGCTGACTCTGCTGCTGGAACTGCTGCACGCCAGCGAGCGCGTGCGCGTGGATGGCGACGAAGCGCAGCAGGTTGGCAACGATGTGCGCGAGGGCCTGCTGCCGGCCTGCCGTGGCCTGGCTGAATATGTTGATGTGCAGGTGCACGCGGCCTGAGGCATGTCGCCGGGCATGGCCCGGCGCTACCGATGGTGGCCGACCATGCCCCGCGGCGCCGGTGCTGCCCGGTCCCTGGTAGCGCCGGGCCATGCCCGGCGACCATTGGCCCTTCGGGCTTATTCCACCGTAACGCTCTTGGCCAGATTGCGCGGCTTGTCCACGTCGGTGCCGCGTGCCAGCGCGGTGTGGTAAGCCAGCAGCTGCACCGGAATGGTGTGCACCACCGGGCTGAGCACGCCGGCATGGCGCGGCGTGCGGATCACGTGCACGCCTTCGGACTCGTTGAAGTTGCTGTCCTGGTCGGCGAACACGAACAGCTCGCCGCCGCGCGCGCGCACTTCCTGCATGTTCGACTTCACCTTTTCCAGCAGGCTGTCATTGGGCGCGATCACCACCACCGGCATGTCTTCGTCCACCAGCGCCAACGGGCCGTGCTTCAGCTCACCGGCCGGGTAGGCCTCGGCATGGATGTAGGTGATTTCCTTCAACTTGAGCGCGCCTTCCAGTGCGATCGGGTAATGCAGGCCACGGCCCAGGAACAGCGCGCTGCTCTTGCGCGCGAAGCGCTCGGCCCAGGCCGCAATCTGCGGTTCCATGTTCAGCGCGTGCTGCACGCTGCCCGGCAGGAAGCGCAGCTGCTCCAGGTATTCGGCTTCCTGTGCTGCATCCACCCGGCCGTGCAGCTTGCCCAGCACCACGGTCAGCTGGAACAGCGCGGCCAGCTGCGTGGTGAAGGCCTTGGTCGACGCCACGCCGATCTCGGCGCCAGCACGCGTGTAGCAGACCAGTTCGCTGGCGCGCGGAATCGCGCTTTCCGGCACGTTGCAGATCGACAGCGTGTGGGTGTGGCCCAGTGACTTGGCGTACTTCAGCGCCTCCATCGTATCCAGCGTTTCGCCGGACTGGGAAATGGTCACGATCAGGTGCTTGGGATTGGCATACGCCGCGCGGTAACGGTACTCGCTGGCGATTTCCACGCTGCACGGCAGGCCGGCGATGGATTCGATCCAGTAACGCGCGGTCAGGCCCGAGTAGTAGCTGGTACCGCAGGCCAGGATCTGCACGCCTTCAATGCCGGCCAGCACGGTTTCGGCATTCTTGCCGAACAGCTCGGCCGGGAAACCACCGGCGTCGATCGCCGCTTCGATGGTGTCACCCAGCGCGCGCGGCTGCTCGTGGATTTCCTTCTGCATGAAGTGGCGGTACGGGCCCAGCTCCAGCGAGGCCAGCGATACGTCGGACAAGTGGGTGTCGCGCTGCACCGGCTGGTCATGCTCGTCAAACACCTGCACGCCATCGCGGCGGATGTCGGCGGTGTCGCCCTCTTCCAGGAAGATGACCTTGCGCGTGGCCGAGATCACCGCCGAGACATCGGACGCGACGAAGTTCTCGCCCTCGCCCAGGCCCACCAGCAGCGGGCAGCCCATGCGCGCGCAGACGAAGTGGTCCGGCTCGGCGCGGCTGACCACGGCCAGGGCGTAGGCGCCGGTCAGTTCCTTCACCGTGCGCTGCAGCGCGCCCAACAGACTGTCGCCGCCCTTCAGGTGGTGGTGCATCAGGTGCGCGATCACTTCGGTATCGGTCTGCGACTCGAAGGTGTAGCCCAGCGCACGCAGCTTCTCGCGCTGCTCTTCGTGGTTTTCGATGATGCCGTTGTGCACCAGCGCCACACCGTGGCTGATGTGCGGGTGCGCGTTGGCCTCGGTCACCCCGCCATGGGTGGCCCATCGGGTGTGGCCGATGCCCAGGCTGGCGTTGAAGCCTTCGGCCTCGGCGGCGTTGGCCATTTCCGAAACGCGGCCGGTACGCCGCACGCGGCGCACGTCCGCGCGCTCGCCCTGGTCGATTACCGCAATACCGGAGGAATCGTAACCGCGGTATTCCAGTCGTTTCAGTCCTTCGATCAGCACCGGCACCACATCGCGATCAGCGATCGCACCAACGATTCCACACATGTCGCGTTTCCTTGAAGACGGTGTCGGCATTCTAGCGTGGGTGCCCGCCCTCCCCCGCCTGTCCGCTTAACGAAAGTGTCCGCCACAGTGTCCGCGGACACCCGGACACCGATGCCGCATCGCTAGATCATTGATTCATAAAATCAAAAAGTTGGCACGCGACGTGCTTGGTACTGGCTACCACCGACAGGCACGTACCCGATGATCCGCGACACCTCTGCCCAGGACCAGATCGTTTCCCCCGCCCCGGCCGGCACCTCGCGCTCGGGCGCCGCCCTGCGCCGTTACCGCTGGCCGGTGCTGGGCGGGCTCGCCCTGCTGGCCGCCATCGGCTGGGCGGTGCATGCCTGGTCCAATGCCAGCCGCTCTTTCGACAGCAGCCGGGTGCGCATTGCCGAAGTGCAGCGCGGCGACCTGGTGCGCGACATCGCCGCCGACGGCCGCGTCATCGCCGCCAACAGCCCCACTCTGTACGCCATCTCGGCCGGCACCGTGGACCTGAAGGTGGTGGCCGGTGACGTGGTGAAGAAGGGCCAGGAGCTGGCGATCATTGACAGCCCGGAACTGCGCAGCAAGCTGGCCCAGGAACAGGCCACCCTGGCCGGCCTGGAAGCCGAAGCCAGCCGCGCCGCGCTGGATGCCACCCTGGCCCGCGCCAAGTCGCGCAAGGAAACCGACCAG
>PJTS01000383.1_pt1 | contig 29970 bp, 24 predicted proteins | sample 1512251 | NCBI WGS metagenome assembly PJTS01 (sample SAMN08177686, study PRJNA422409) | Soil metagenome, whole genome shotgun sequencing project. | isolation source: Soil (2) enriched on wood chips: alkali lignin treatment | place: USA: Madison | collected 2015-01-15 | reverse complement strand
CGACTTCCAGCACGATCAACGCGGCAGCGGTCTTGTGCCGGCGCAGGGTGCTGAGGATGGGGCGGATGTCCATGGGAGTCCTCGTTCCGGTACTTACTGCGACTTGAGCTGGATGGCCGGGGTGACCTGCATCGCGCGCCAGGCCGGCAGGAAACCAGCGGCCACGCTGGCAAACAGGGTCAGGCCGATGGCCAGCAGCAGCATGCTGCCGTCCAGGTGGGCCAGCTTGGCGTAGTCCACCGGCTGCTGGCGCACGGCAAACAGGCCGAGCAGGGCCACGCCGATGCCCAGCACGCCACCGACCACGCCCACCGCACCGGCTTCCACCAGGCACTGCAGGAAGATCTGGCCGCGGCTGGCACCCAGTGCGCGGCGCACGCCGATCTCGCCACTGCGGCGCAGGAACTTGGCCAGCAGCAGGCCCACGGTGTTGACCAGGCACACGCCCAGGAAGCCCAGCGCCAGCCACAGCTGCAGGCGCACATCGCTGGGCACCGCACCGTTGAAGTCCAGCCACTGCATCACGTTGCGCAGGCGCACGTTCGGCGGGCGCTCGAAGCGGCCGGCCTCACGCTGCTGGCTGGAATAGTTTTCCAGGTAGCGGCGGTAGTCATCGGCCTTGCCCGGATCCATCTCGGCCCAGTACTGCAGCCAGGTGCAGGGCGCGTTCAAGGTGTAGCTGTCGCCGTCGGGGTTTTCGCCGAAGCAGTTCATGTTGCCGCTGCTGCCCAGCTTCAGGTCCATCGACGTGGACATCGGCAGCAGCAGATCCTCGTCCTTGCCGTAGCTGCCGGTGGTGAGGTCGAAGAACTGCGGCTCGGGGTTCCATTCCTTCATCACGCCGACGATGCGGAAGCTCTGGCCATCCATGCGGATGTCCTTGCCCACGCTGTTGCCGCCCTGGTAGAGCTTGTCGTTCAGCGCCTTGGAGATGACCACCACGCGCGCACGGCCATCGTCATCCTGGCGGGTCCAGGCACGGCCGTACTGCATCGGCACGTTGAACATCGGGAAGAAGTCGGCCGAGGTCCAGCGGGTGTCGATCGAGAACGGCTGCAGGGTGCTGCTTTCCGGCTCGATGGTGCCGCCACCGCCGCTCATCAGCGCTTGCCGCTCGGCCTTGGCTTCGCGCAGCAGCGCCTCGCCATCGAAGCGGGTCATCTGCGTATTGGGTTCCTCGCCGGGCACGTAGCCGCCACGGGGGCCCGGGTCCAGCTGCACATAGAACAGGCGGTCGCTCTTGTCCGGGATCGGATCGCCGGAGAGCACGTGGAAGACGGTCAGGGTGGTCATCGAGGCACCGATGCCCAGCGCGATGGCGACCACCATCAGCGCGGTCAGGACCTTGTTGCGGCGGAAGCTGCGCGCCGCCAGACGGGCGTAGTAGGCGAACATGGTCGGGCCCTCACTCGTTGACGGCGACGATGCGGCGCGGCGTGGCCAGCACCGGCTCACGCACCAGGTCGGTCACCTGGCCATCGACGATGTGCACGTTGCGCTGCGCGCGCGCGGCCAGTTCCGGGTCATGGGTGACCATGACGATGGTGGTGCCGGCCGCGTTGATCTCTTCCAGCAGCTCCATCACGCCACGCGCCATCTGCGTGTCCAGGTTGCCGGTCGGTTCGTCGGCCAGCAGCAGGCGCGGGCTGCCGGCCAGGGCGCGGGCGATGGCAGCGCGCTGCTGCTGGCCGCCGGACAGTTCGTTGGGGTAGTGCTTCATGCGCGAGCCCAGGCCCACCTGGTTCAGCGCCTTCTCGATGCGCTCGCGGCGCTCGCCGGCGCCCATCCTGCGGTAGCGCAGCGGCACGTCCACGTTGTCGAACAGGTTCAGGTCGGGGATCAGGTTGAAGCCCTGGAAGATGAAACCGATCTTCTGGTTGCGCATGCGGCTGCGCGCATCATCGCCCAGCGTGCTCACGTCCTCGCCGTCCAGCAGGTAGGTGCCGCTGGTGAAGGTTTCCAGCAGGCCGGCGATGTTGAGGAAGGTGGTCTTGCCGGAGCCGGACGGGCCGGTGACGGCGACGAATTCGCCTTCCTTGACCTGCAGTTCCAGCGAGCGCAGTGCGTGGGTTTCCACCTGTTCGGTACGGAAGACCTTGGCGACCGAACGCATTTCGAGCATGTACATGGGGTGTCCTCTCTCCAGGATGTGTCAGTTGACGGAGACGCGTTCGGCGTCCTTGAACAGGTCGCTGCCCGAGACCACGATGCGGTCACCCGGCTGCACACCCGACTTGATTTCCACTTCGCCCAGGCTGCTGACGCCCAGTTCCACCGGCCGGCGCACGGCAGTGCGGCCGTCCATCACGTAGGCCACGCCGTTGCCCTGTTCCACGAACGGGCCACGCTCGACCTTCATCACGTTGCGGCGGGTATCGAGCAGCACGCGCACCGACATGCGCTGGCTCTGGCGCAGGCCTTCCGGCTGCGCGGCGGCAAAGCGCACGCGGGCGTTGACCTCGCCGTTGACCACTTCCGGCGAGACCGCGCTGATCTCGCCCGGGAACGGCTTGCCGTTGCCGCCGGTCAGCTGTGCGGGCATGCCGATCGCCAGGTCACGGGCGAAGCTCTCCGGCACCTTGATCTCCACCTCGAACTTGGACAGGTCGACCACGCCCAGCACCGGCGCGTTGGACGCCAGGTTGGTGGCCTGGGTGGCCTGCACCTGGCCGACCTGGCCGTCGAACGGCGCGCGCAGGGTCAGCGCATCCACCTGGCGCTGCACTTCGGCCACCACCGCCTTCTGGCGGTCGGCCAGCAGGCGCTTGTTGCGTGCATCCAGGTCGGCGCCCTGGCTCTGCAGGCGCGCATCGGTGGTGGCGTTGGCCAGGGTGATGTCGGCCTTCTTCAGGGTGTCCTGGGCCTTGGCCAGGTCGATCTGCGGCACTGCGCCGCCGTCGTAGCCGCGCTGGTAGCGCTGCAGGTCGCGGTCGGCGGCCTGACGTTCGATGCTGGCCTGGTCGGTTTCCTTGCGCGACTTGGCGCGGGCCAGGGTGGCGTCCAGCGCCGCGCGGCTGGCTTCGGCTTCCAGGCCGGCCAGGGTGGCCTGTTCCTGGGCCAGCTTGCTGCGCAGTTCCGGGCTGTCGATGATCGCCAGCTCCTGGCCCTTCTTGACCACGTCACCGGCCACCACCTTCAGGTCCACCGTACCTGCGGAGATGGCGTACAGAGTGGGGCTGTTGGCGGCGATGACGCGGCCATCGGCGGCGATGTCGCGCACCAGGTCACCACGCTGCACTTCGGCGATGCGCACCCGGCTGCTGTCGAAGGAGCGGCTGGCGTTGGACCAGGCATGCACGGCCCAGCCGATGGCCGCCAGCAGGGCAATGGCGCCCAGGGCCGGCCAGCGGTAGCGCTGCCAGGCCGCACGGGGAGCGCCGGCAGAGGGGGTGGAAACGATCTGGTCCTGGGCAGAGGTGTCGCGGATCATCGGGAGCATGCCTTTCGGTGGTGCCAAAGACCAAGCACGCTCCGTGCCAACTTTTTTTCACGCTTTTTCAATGGCTTGCGATCGGGTTCCGCGTGTCCGGGTGTCCGCGGACACTGCTGCGGACACTTTCATTAAGCGGACAGGAGGGACGGCACGGGCACCCACGCTAGAATGCGGCGACCGTCTTCAAGGAAAAGCGCGACATGTGTGGAATCGTGGGTGCGATCGCTGATCGCGATGTGGTGCCGGTGCTGATCGAAGGACTGAAGCGGCTGGAGTATCGCGGCTACGATTCCTCAGGGATCGCGGTGATCGACCGTGCAGAGCGCCCGGACGTGCGCCGCGTGCGCCGTACCGGCCGTGTCTCGGAAATGGCTACCGCCGCCGAAGCTGAAGGCTTCCATTCCCAGCTGGGCATCGGCCACACCCGCTGGGCCACCCATGGCGGGGTGACCGAGGCCAACGCGCACCCGCACATCAGTGCCGGCGTGGCGCTGGTGCACAACGGCATCATCGAGAACCATGAAGAACAGCGCGAGAAGCTGCGCGCGCTGGGCTACACCTTCGAGTCGCAGACCGACACCGAAGTGATCGCCCACCTCATGCACCACCACCTGAAGGGCGGCGACAGCCTGCTGGGCGCGCTGCAGCGCACGGTGAAGGAACTGACCGGTGCCTACGCGCTGGCCGTGGTCAGCCGTGCCGAGCCGGACCATTTCGTCTGCGCACGCATGGGCTGCCCGCTGCTGGTGGGCCTGGGCGAAGGCGAGAACTTCGTTGCTTCCGATGTCTCGGCGGTGATCTCGGCCACCCGCAAGGTCATCTTCCTGGAAGAGGGCGACACCGCCGACGTCCGCCGCGACGGCGTGCAGGTGTTCGACGAGCACGACCAGCCGGTCGACCGTGACGTGCATCTGTCCGACGTCTCGCTGGCCTCGCTGGAGCTGGGCCCGTACCGCCACTTCATGCAGAAGGAAATCCACGAGCAGCCGCGCGCGCTGGGCGACACCATCGAAGCGGCCATCGACGCCGGTGGTTTCCCGGCCGAGCTGTTCGGCAAGAATGCGCAGGCCGTGCTGGCCGGCATCGAAGGCGTGCAGATCCTGGCCTGTGGCACCAGCTACTACTCCGGCCTGACCGCGCGCTACTGGATCGAATCCATCGCCGGCCTGCCGTGCAGCGTGGAAATCGCCAGCGAGTACCGCTACCGCGCGGCGTACGCCAACCCCAAGCACCTGATCGTGACCATTTCCCAGTCCGGCGAAACGCTGGATACGATGGAAGCGCTGAAGTACGCCAAGTCGCTGGGCCACGCGCACACGCTGTCGATCTGCAACGTGCCGGAAAGCGCGATCCCGCGTGCCAGCGAACTGGTCTGCTACACCCGTGCCGGCGCCGAGATCGGCGTGGCCTCGACCAAGGCCTTCACCACCCAGCTGGCCGCGCTGTTCCAGCTGACCGTGGTGCTGGGCAAGCTGCACGGCCGCGTCGATGCCGCCCAGGAAGCCGATTACCTGGAGCAGCTGCGCTTCCTGCCGGGCAGCGTGCAGCACGCGCTGAACATGGAACCGCAGATTGCCGCCTGGGCCGAGCGCTTTGCGCGCAAGAGCAGCGCGCTGTTCCTGGGCCGCGGCCTGCATTACCCGATCGCACTGGAAGGCGCGCTCAAGCTCAAGGAAATCTCCTACATCCACGCCGAGGCCTACCCGGCCGGTGAACTGAAGCACGGCCCGCTGGCGCTGGTGGACGAGGACATGCCGGTGGTGGTGATCGCGCCCAACGACAGCCTGCTGGAAAAGGTGAAGTCGAACATGCAGGAAGTGCGCGCCCGCGGCGGCGAGCTGTTCGTGTTTGCCGACCAGGACAGCAATTTCAGCGAGTCCGAAGGCGTGCATGTCATCCGCACCCCGCGCCACGCCGGCGTGCTCAGCCCGATCGTGCACACCATTCCGGTGCAGCTGCTGGCCTACCACACGGCGCTGGCGCGCGGCACCGATGTGGACAAGCCGCGCAACCTGGCCAAGAGCGTTACGGTGGAGTAAGGGCAGGGCCCGGGTTCTCCGGTCCGGCAGCTGGGCCATGGTGGATGAAGAAGGCGGGGCGCGCAGGCGTTCCCGCCTTTTTTTTGTTTCCTCCACGTAGCAGTTGACAGGGTAGAACGATCGTTCTACCTTGGCGTCGTGGACACCATCACCAACGACACCAAGCAGAAGATCCTGGCGACCGCCGAGGCCCTGATCTACCAGAACGGCATCCATGCCACCGGCATGGATCTTCTGGTGAAGACCTCCGGCGTGGCGCGCAAGAGCATCTACCGCCATTTCGAAAACAAGGACCAGGTCGCCGCCGAGGCGCTGAGCGCGCGCGATGTGCGCTGGCTGGACTGGTTCAGGCACGAATGCGAGAAGGCCGACAACGCCGAAGCGCGCATCCTGCGCATGTTCACGGTACTCAAGGGCTGGTTTGAATCCGAGGATTACCGTGGCTGCGCGTTCATCAACACAGCGGGCGAGGTCGGCAACCCCGACGATCCGATCCGCCGGATCGCCAGGCATCACAAACAGAAGCTGCTCGATTACACGCTGGAGCTGACCGGGCAACTGGGTATCGAGCAGCCAGCCGCCCTGGCGCGGCAGTTGCTGGTTCTCATGGAAGGTGCCATCACCGTATCGCGTGTCATGGGCGACTACGGCGCTGCAGACAATGCCAAGGACGTGGCGCAGGTGTTGTTGAAACAAGCCCGGCGCTAGCGCCCGGGCAACGCCCATCCCCTGAAGTAACCCGCGTATCCATCCCCATTGGAGGCCCCACCGTGTCCGCTGAACCGTCCCGTCCGCCGCTTCCTCCGTTCACTCTTGAATCGGCCACCCAGAAAGTCCGTCTGGCCGAAGACGGCTGGAATTCCCGCGATGCCGACAACGTCTCGCTCGCCTATTCGCTCGACACCCAGTGGCGCAACCGTGCCGAATTCACCAGCGGCCGCGAAGAAGCCCGTCAGTTCCTCGCGCGCAAGTGGAAGAAAGAGCTTGAGTACCGCCTGATCAAGGAGCTGTGGGCCTTCACCGAAAACCGCATTGCCGTGCGCTACGCCTACGAATGGCATGACGACTCGGGCAACTGGTTCCGTTCCTATGGCAACGAGAACTGGGAGTTTGGTGCAGATGGCCTGATGGAGCGCCGGTTCTCGTGCATCAACGACATGCCGATCAAGGAGAGCGAGCGCAGGTTCCATTGGCCGCTGGGGCGTCGCCCGGATGATCACCCGGGGCTGTCCGATCTGGGCATGTAAGGGTGGCTGACCGTTGAAAGCTCCCCGGCCACGCACCGGCGGGGGGCATTCATTCGACCGCACCTACCTGCGTACTTCGAAGATCCGCGCCGTCGTCATACTGATGTGGCATTCGATGGTATCGATGCGTTCGAACGAGTCGTTCTCATCCTCTGGCCGGGTGTTGATGGGGCCGCATCGATCTGTCTTTGAACGGATCCAGCTTCGCTGCGCGTCAAGCTCCCTTGCCTGCTCATCCTTCGGCAGCTTCTTCCAGAGTCTGTTGAGCTCGGCATCTTCAGCGCGGTAGCGCTTGAGTGCGTCTTCCAGTATCAGGTGGCGGCCACTGACCGCGAGTGTTGTGATGACATGCAGCGACCACGCGCCATTGAAGCTGGAAAGGTCTGCCTTGATCGAGCCGTCGTCAGTCTCGTGGATCTTGTACGCGAGATTCTCAAAATGGATTCGGCTCCCGCCAAATCGTCCCCTGCCGTTGTCCAGGACGCGCATCTTCTGGTACTGGCTCCGCTTCATTACCTCAGCGACTTCGGCGGGGATCTCAATAGCGAGCGTTGCCTGGCATCGAAGTGGGTTTCCGCTGCGGAACGGACCTGAGCTGCCACTTTCTGTTGTCTCACTGTGGTCCAGCGAAATCGGAATGCCCGCAAGCTGGTCCGTGTACGCCGCGAAAGGCCTGTAGTCGAGCTTTCGCGGTGGATAGATATAGTCGCTGTAGGTATAGCCACTGGCCGTGCGACGAATCGTCTCCAGCGCTGCAACGACCACGTCTTCGCGACTGCACGAGACTTCACGCGGTGTTTCGCTCGTCGCGGTGCATCCGGTGGAAAGGGTGGTGCCTGCAAGGGTAATTGCCAGGAGGAACGTGGGGGTTTTCATGGTCGGGTTGCTGATCTTCTTCAAGCGGAATCGCTGGCGGACTGACGTGCGCCCTGAAAGGCCGTTCTGGCGCGGAATGACGCATCCTGCGATAACACTTGACCCATCGGTGCCTGGTGGAGCGCTGTGCCGATGACAAGCCGTACCACCTTGCGTGAAGCAGCATCTGGCCGCCACTGGCCAGCAGCCACGGGGCGGCGCTGCGCGACGCTGCGAAGCGCAGGGAAGGGCTCAGCCGTGTTGGAGCTGCCAGCGCGGCGCTCCAGGCGAGCTGTGAAATTCCGTGTTGAAGACGACAGAATGCGCCGTTGATCGAAACGTCGCACTGTCAGCGCCGGGGTGCCCAGATGCCCCGACGCCACGCAAAGCGCCCCGGCGCGGCGCACGGTAACCCGCACGCCGCGCCGGGGCACTACGGCTTACCAGCCGATACCCACACCCACGCCCATGCTGCGTTCACCACTGTTGGTGAAGGCACCATTGAGGCTGAAGGTGGCCGAGCCCTTCTCGTTCAGCACGCGCTGGTAGCCCACCGCCATGGCCGATTCGCTTTCGGCATAGCCCACGCCCGCACCCAGGCGGTTGTAGGTGGCCAGGCCGGCGGTGTTCATCGCCATCGCGGTCTGCGCGCTGCTCATCGCCGCCATGCGGTTGAAGCGCTTGTCCATCTTGTTCAGGCGCGCATCCACTTCACGGGCGATGCCATCGCTGTAGTCGTTGGCGCGGGCCAGCATCTTCTCCAGCTCGGCGGTGTCGACCTGCGGCTTCGGCGATTCCGGCGCTTCCGCCTTGGGCTGCGGCGAGGACTTCGGCGCGTTGCCGGTGCTGGTGGCGACCTTGTCGTCCTTGCTGGCGGGCGGCGCCGGCTCTTCAGCCACGGGCGGGGTGGCAGGCGTGCCCGACTCATTGGAAGCCAGCGCCATCATGCGCGACTGCGGCTGGCCGTCGATGCGCTGTTCCAGGCCATCCATGCGGCCGTTGAGCTGCTGCTGCATGGAATGCAGCTGGCCACCGTTGACCGCATCGCGGCTGCCGGCTGCGATCAGGCCGTTGCCCACGTTGGACAGGATCATGCCGTTGGCACCGGCCAAGGTGATCTGGTTCAAGCCGTCGGCGCGGGCGGTGGGGGTGTCCTGGAAGACGGAGCGGAGCTGGCCTTCGACGCGGTCCATGCGGGAGGAAGTGCGCACCACCGCACCATCGAGGACGGTGAGTGCGTCGCCTACAGTGTGCTGGCGGGTGTTCTGTACGGTGTAGGTGGGGGCGGTCACGTTGCCAGTTGCGTCGAGCTTCGCGCCGCCGCCGAGGGTGGCGAGGGTGTCGTTCAGCTGGCCGACGGTGGTGGCGTTGTGGTCGGCTGTGCCTCGGGCGAGGTTGGTTAGGCGGCGTTGGAGTGCGTCATTGCCCATCGATACGGTGCGGCTCTCAGATGCGATCGAGCCATCACCGATTGCTGCTGAATTGCTGGCCCCCTTCTTGACCACGCTCGAGGTGCCAAGCGCGAGGCCCCGTGTCTCCTCAACCACCGAACCAGTACCCAGTGCGAATCCGCCTGAGGCATCGTCGTGGACCCACGCCGCTCGACCAAGTGCGACAGAATTTGTTGCTAGCGCGCGGGAGTAACTACCCAACGCAACGGCACCATCCTTGGTTGGTGCAGCCGTTGCCGAGTCTCCCATTGCGATGCCAAGACGCCCCGCCTGGGCCTTCTCGTCATCCAAAGGCGCACCTACTGCGATGTGTCTGGATGCGGCCTCCAGGCGCGCCTCCACGTCAGCGATCAACTTCTCCGCGCCAGCCACGCTCGCGTTGGTTGCCGCCAACTGCCCGCCCGTCACCGCATCCGTGCTGCCAGCAACAAGCGCGCCATCCGCAACACCGCTGATCTTTCGCCTGCCATCACTCTTGTTACGAACATCCAGCACGGAACCGGAGTTGTTCCCACCCAGGCGAACACTGCCCGACGGTCCATCCTCTCGCACCAGCCCCTCCAGCACCGTTACCTTGGCCACTGCATTGTCCGCAGCGGTTGCCGCGCCCTGCGCCAGGGTTTCGGCACCACGGGCCATCTCGTCGGTGGCGAACAGCTGCGCGCCGGTTACCGCTTCGTTGCTGGTAGCCGACAGCGTGCCCTGAGCCACACTCACAATCTTTCGGAGCCTGTTGGTGCGGCTGTTGCCCACCGAGACCTGATCCTCGGCGGTAGTTTCCGAACCGCTACCCAGCGCAACCGATCGGCTATGTGTGGCGCTGGCAGATGCGCCCAGCGCCGAAGAGTACGCGCCTGTACCTTTAGCTTCATAGCCAAGGCTGACCGCATTGGTGCCTGCGGCACTCGCTATGTAGCCGACGGCCGTGCTGCCTGCGCCACTCGCGCCGCTATTGTTGCCCAGCGCAGTTGCTCCTCTTGATCCTGCATTCGCAGAGCGGCCCAATGCCGTTGAATACATTTCCTTGGCCTGCGCTTGGTTGCCGACGGCCACGGCGTAATCACCTGCGCTGGCGTTGCCACCAACGGCAGTGCCGTAAGTCGCGCTGGCGCTCGCGCTCTGGCCAATCGCAAGCGTAGCGCTGCTCAGCTGAGTGGCTGTTGCCTCTGCCTTGCTCATCGCCGCCTTGGCGGAAGCCGCAGCGCCCGAAGCGACGCCATGGGTGTCGTTCAGCTGTTGGCCGTTTACCGCATCAGTGCTGGTGGAATCGATCTTGCCCTTGGCCACGCCCGTGATACGGCGATTGCTGCTGCTGCTGTTGCGGACGTCTAGGGTCGTGCCACCGCTCCCACCGCCGATGCGGACGTCGCCGCTGCTGCCCGTCTGATTAACAAGCTGTCGCAGTGCGTTCGTGCTGTTCAGGGCAGTACTGGCCCTCGACAGCGCATCATTGGCCGTGCCTTGAGCAGTTCCCGCATTCGAGTAGGCCACATCGGCACGATTCTGCGCCGCGGTGATCTTTTCAGTCGTCATGAAAAGCTGATGACCTGTCACGCCATCGCTGCTTCCCCTCTCAACCCGCCCTTCGCTCATGTTGATGATGCGTCGCTTCAGGTTCTCATTGCCCACCGTAACCACGCCATGCTCCGTGGAGCGGGACTCGCTGCCGAGCGCAACCGACCAGCCACCGGTGGCAGAAGCTTTGTAGCCAACCGCAACAGAGTCGTACGTCGCCCGGGAACTTGCTCCTACCGCAATTCCGCCTGCGGTACTGCTGGTGTTGACATTTGCGTTATAGCCAATGGCGATGGCACCCTCCGAAGAGGTTCCATAAACGTTGGCCTTACGCCCCACTGCAATGCTGCCAACCGATCGTGCATATGCATCGGCACCTATCGCAGTGGCGCTTGCCGCCATGGCTCCCGCCGCATACCCCACTGCAGTGCCGTAGCCTTTTGCTTGGGCCACGCGTCCGAGGATGGAGTTGTAGTCGCCACTGTAGGTGTTCGCATCACCGTAGATGGTGTCATGTACGGCGAGTACACCGATGCCACGCAGGTCCGGCACGGATGGGAACAAGGCGGGAACGTACGTATCACTGGTTTCGGTGGTGCACGAATCGGTACTGCGATCGCACTCCTGCATCGTATCAGCGGCGGCTCCGAAGGATGCAAGGAGAAGCACGACCTGTCCGCCGGCAATCGCCAGGTGGGCAGAACCGGCTCTCTTCCCACGGGAGGATGATAGTTCACTTGCTACCGTCCAGCATTGGCGGCTCGCATTCCAGATACGTCGATAGATGCGGTTCATTGAGACTCCTTAACAACACGGGGAAAGAGTGCCCAGCCCGCGTGCACGGGCCAGGAAATGGACGGGGATCAGCCTGCCGAGGCGGAGACGGTCTGCACGTGCTCGCGGTAGCCGTCGCGGGTGAGGCGATAGCGCAGCTGCAGGGTGTTGCCGGGCTTCGGCTGGAAGGGCAGTTCCAGTGCGGCATCCGGGTACAGGCTGTGGGTGATGTCGTGGGCGGTGCAGGCACCCGCGCGGGTGCACTCGGCCACGCTGGTAATGCCCACGCGCAGGCTGCCGGTGTTATGCAGGGTGTTGCCCTGCAGCTGCAGCGCTACCTCGCCATCGGTGGGCAGTACGTTCACCAGGGCGCCCCAGACCAGGCTGACGCCTACATTGGCCTGGGAGCCGGCTTCGCCTTCCACTGTGGTTTCTTCCGGCCCACGCACGCCCTCGAAGTACACGCGGTAGGCGGTTTCCTTCTGCACGGGCTGCAGCGGAATGACGCGGATCAGGCGGTTGCCGCCGCCAGCCAATGCGAACTTGCCAGGCGTCACGGCGATGGCGGCTTCGTGCGGCTCAACTTCGGATTCCTGCTCGTTGGCGCTGGCAGGGTTGTCGATGCGACGTAGCGTGGCCTGCACGTATTGCGCCTGGGTGGACTGCGAGTACACGCGGATCTGCGTGCTGCGCTTGCCTTCCACCGACGAGCGCATGGGGTGGACGGTCAGGTTGGCGTGGACCGGGGCTGCAAGCAGCAGCGCTACCGGCAGCAACAGGTAGACGAACTTGTTCATGAGTATCTCCGTGGGAATCAGGGCCGGACGGTGGGCACGCGCAGTTCCACCTTCAGCTCACCGGTGTAGACGCCTTCGCGCTTGGTGCTGGCGGTAAAGGGCGGCGTTTCCAGGGTGATGGGCGTGGGGACGCAGTAGACCGGCTGGTCGAGCTTGGGCAGTTTCACCAGCCGTAGCGCGGTCTTGTCGACGCCCAGCAGTTGCTCTTCCACGCCGTTGCGCATGCGGCGCTTGCTGCCGGCATAGTTCAACCAGACGTTGAAGCTCACGCGCTCGCGGTCATCGCCGGTCGCATCACGGTGCCAGAGGGAGTAGTCGTCGCCGACGCTGGGCCGTGAGCCTGTGTCCCGCACCGTGACACCGAGATATCCGCTCTGCGAACCCAGGCCGTCGTACAGGCACATGTCGAGGTCTTTGCTGCCGGCGATGTACCCGCCGTTACGTGGGTCGTAACGGAGGTCCATGTTGACGTTGGCATTGCCGTTTTCGAACGCCGGCAGGTAGATCGCGACTGCGTCGTAGTCTGTGATCGTGAAATCGAAGTTGAAGATATAGGTGGCGAGGTACTCGGCAGGCGGTCGGCGCAGGCGAAGTTCGAGAGTTCCTTTCCAGTGGCCGGCAGTGAGCTGTTGAAGTGCATTTTGGGGCAGCGAGATCACGCCTCCGGTGCCTACGGCGCCCCCAGAAAAGCAACCATCGGAAAACGACGAGTGTGCTGTCTGGATTTGATCCAGCCAGTAGTCTGCGTAGCAACTGCGGCTGGAATCGATTCGTTCGAGCGCGGCTGACAACCCCACTTCCGCGCGAGCGCCGGTACGCTGTTCAATGAAAGCCGTGGGTACAGTTGTAGAGCTTCCTGTGGCCTGCGAGTGTGTGTCTTCAACTGGGCAGCGTCCTGTGCTTGAGTCACTACCCGATATGCAAGTAAAGAACAGCGCGCCGTACTGTTTCGACAGGTCAAGATGATCGTGCGCGATCAGCGTCCTTCGCGGCCACACCTCGATGCTTGCCGGAATCGCCGAGCGATCCCAACTCATCACCACGTCCTGGGTAATCACTCCGCTCGGCGGGTCCATCTGCGGCGGCCTCTGCGCCCACGCCTTCGGTACCACCACTGCCAGCGCGCACACCAGCATCCACACAAACAACACGCGCCGGCTCATGGCGTCTCTCCTGCAGCAGCGGTCTGGGGCACAACGGCAATCAGCGCCTGTTCCTGCAGCAGGCGGGTCACGCGTGCCTGCTGGCGTATTTCCGGCGGCAACAACGCCACGGCAAGCGGTTCGCACTGCACCGCGCCCACCAGCAGCACCACGCTGCGGCGTTCGCGTATCTGCAGCGGGCACTGCAGCAGGCGGTCGTCCTGCAGCAGGTACAGGGTTTTCTCAAAGCGCGGGAACTCGGCCACGAAGCCGCCGTTGGCACTGGTACCCGGCACCGGCGCGTTGAGGATGCGGGCGCCGCCCAGCGGCAGGCCGGCCACGTCGCGCGCGCTGCCAATGAAGGTGTAGGTCACTTCAATCGGCACCGGCATGCGCACCAGCCGGCCCGGCGAGAGGAACAGCGGCCGCATGCCCGAAGCACCGGTCACCCGCACCGAGGCGATGCCCTCCAGTGCGCTGGCATCCTGCAGCTCGGCACGGTGGCTCTGGTAGGCCTGCAGCGGCATCAGCCGGCGCTCGCCCAGCTTCAGCCGCTGGCGCCGTGCGCCGCCCACCTGCAGCTCGGCGGCCAGGCCGCTCAGGTCCAGGTCGTCGGTGTCATCCACCTGCACGGCCAGGCCGGCATCGGCGGTGGCACCGCCGCCCCAATAGAAACCGCGGCGGCTCAGGGCAAAGCTGGAGGCGTGGTTGGCGCTATAGGAATACGTGTTGCTGCCTGGCTGCCGGTAACCGGCCAGCGTGGCGCCGGTCTGGCCCCACGGGTTCTGCAGCTGCGCGCCCAGCGTGGCGCTGTAGCGGTCGTTGTTGGTGGCGCGCAGTTCGCCGGTCACTTCGCGGTAGTTGGCGTCCACGTCCTGGCGCAGGCTCTGGGCCACGCTGTAGGTCACGTCGGGGCGCTGGTGTTCGGGTTGGCGCGCATCCACGGCGTAGCGGCGCTGCGAGTTGCCGCGCTCGCCCTGCTGCAGCCGGCTCAGGCTGAGGCTGAGGAATACGCCGCGGTCGCGCGTTGCCGCTGCACCCACAGCGGCGTCGTTGCGCTGCTGCCACACGCCCGTGCGGGTGGAGACGGTGAATTCGCCCCAGCGATGGGTACGGCTGAAACTGGCCTGCCAGGTGCGGCTGCGCTGGGCTTCGCGCTGCGGGCGCATCGGATCCGGCGGCAGCCATGGCAACAGCCCGTCCAGCGGGTCATCGCCAAAGCCGGGCAGGTCGCGCGCGGGCCGCCAGGTCTGCCGGCGGGTATAGCCCACGTAGGCACTGCCGCCGGCCACCGGCAGCGACATCGACGCGCTGAGCGAATCGCTGCAGCCCAGCCGGTCGCGCGTATCGTCCTGGAAGCGGCAGGCGTTGCCGCGCATGCGTTGCTGGTAGACGTTCCATGCCGCCGTGCGGCGGTAGGACAGCTGATGCTGCTGGCCACTGCTGCCATCGCTGCCGCGCAGTACGCTGAACGCACCGCGCACATCCTGGGTGGAGAACTGGCGCCGTACATCCAGCCGCACTTCGCCATAGGTGAAGCCGGCAATGTCGGCCATGCCCGCGGTGACGGCCATATCGCGCACCAGCGGTACGCGTACGCCGGCATGCAGGGCCTGGTCGCCGTCAAACGTGTTCCTGCGGCGCTCATCGCGCTGGCCCAGCTGCACGAACCACTGCATGCGGCTGTCGGTCCAGTCGCCGCCCTTGTCGAACGGTGCATCTTCGCTGCGCACCAGGATGCCGTCCTCGTACACGCGCAGGGTGACGGTGTAGCTGCCCATCGGGAAGTTGCGGGTATCGAGCTGGTTCACGCCCGCCTGCAGGTAGAAGGTCTGCAGCAGGCGCTCGCCATCGAAGGCATCCACGCGTGCATCGCGCGCCAGCAGCACGGTCAGGGGGGACGCCTGCACGGCGCCGTCGGCATCCACGTAGGCGTAGGTGGTGCCGAAGCGCACGCCGCGGAAGCGGTCCAGCGGCAGCATGCCGAAGGCGAAGGTGCCGCCCTGGGTGCTGGACAGGTTGCGGCGGTCCATCAGGCCGGCCTGCACGTAGTGCTCCTGGCCGAGGTCGTGCCGGTAATACGCGCTGTCCAGCTGGAAATCATCGCTGCTGCCACCGCGACGGTATTGCTGGCGGTTGTAGTTCCACTCGCCTGCCAGGTGGCCACGCTCGAACACGCCCAGCGTGCCTGCGCCCTGTGCGCTCAACGATTGATAGTCGCGGCCGCCGCTCATGTTGAAGGTCTGCCGGTGCAGCCATGCGTTCTCGGCGTTGCTGCTGACACTGTGGAAGCGGTGATGCTCGCTCACCTCGCCGGGAATCCATTGGCGGGCAATGAACAGGCGCACCGTGCCTTCACCCTCGTCGTAGAGCGCGCTGACGGCAGCGGGCTCCTCGGGCGGTGCCATGTAGCCGCAGCCGGCCGCAGCGCCGCCGTAGCGGCAGGCCAGGTGGCTGTTGCGCGGCATCGGCTGCGAGAGCGCGGGAAGGAGGGCGGCCTGCGCTTCGGCGGACAGGCCCAGTGCCTCAGCAACGCGCTGTGGCTCCAGCAGCTGCACGTCCTCCAGCGTCACCCGCACCGGCGACAGCCCGGCTGACTGGCCAAACAGGCTGACGTCCAGTTGTTCGGTCTGGCCTTCAACCAGATCTTCGAATCCGGCGGGGACGTTATGCGCGTCGCTTAGCGCGGGGGCCAGCGCCAGGGCGAGCGCCATCGCCAGCCGGGTGACGGCGGGGGCGGGAGTTTTCATGCAGGCGGGAATCGAATTGGGGCCGGCCCGCGATCGCGGGCCGGCGGGGGGTGCTTACGGCTTGTGGCGCATCACGATGGTGGCCATGCCTTCATAGCTGCCGGTCGTCAGCGGGCCGGCGGTGGTCTGGGTGATTGCCAGTTCCAGCGGCTTCGACACGCCTTCGATGGCGCCATCGAACACATCCTTTGCGCTCAGATCCTGGCTGGTCGTGGTCAGCTCAACGCCATGCAGGCTGACGGTCATCGGCACCGGGGTGGCGCCGATGTGGCCGATGGTCGGCACCAGTTCCAGCGCGTTCTGCAGGCTGACTTCAATGTCCTTATCGGCGTCGTTAGTGAAAATGCGGGTGTTCAGCTTCCACGGCTCCAGGCCACCGGGGCGACCCGCCGTGCCCTTGAACTCCGGCAGGTAGTTCAGGGTGATGCTGTCCGGCAGCGGGCTGCCGTCTTCCTGCTGGAAGGCGAGGGTGGTGTCCACGTTGGCGTAGACGGAGATGCGGGTGTCGATGGCAAACGCAGACGACGATGCGGTGACCAGCGCTGCAGCGAGCGCGGCCTTCTTGATAATGGCGTGCATGGAGGTTGTCTCTCTCGGACAATGATTGGAATGGTTCCCGTCCTGCTGTGGAAGCGCAAAGAAGGGGCGTCGCCCGCGTGAGGGTGCGTGGCGACGGAGAGAATGTTAGGAGTCCATCAAACGAAAAACCATGCAAACATTCAGATAATTGAATACATCGTTGGTTTTTCCTGCCGCGTGGATTATCGCGCGTGTGGTTTTTTGAAACGTGTTGCATGCGTTGCGTACGACGGTCACATCATATTGTCGCTTTGTCGCTCTTCGCACGCCTCGAGCGGGGTGCATGGCAATCCTGTGCCCTCGGGCTGCACAATGCAGTTTCATCCGTTTCATCAGGTGTCCCACGTGAGCCAGCGCACCATTGCCTGGGGGTTTGTCGGTTGCGGCAGCGTCACCGAGAGGAAGAGCGGGCCTGCTTTCAGCCAGGTGCCCGGCTCACGCGTGGTTGCCGTCATGCGTCGCGATGCCGCCAAGGCGCAGGACTACGCCCGGCGGCATGGCATCAGCCGCTGGTATGACGATGCCGACCGGCTGATCAATGACCCTGAGGTCAATGCGGTCTACGTCGCCACGCCACCTTCCACGCACATGCTGTATGCGCTGAAGGCCATCGCGGCGGGCAAGCCGGTCTACATCGAAAAGCCGATGGCGATGGATCACCGGCAGTGCGCCCGTATCCTGGCCGCCAGTGAGGAGGCTGGCGTGCCGGTCTTTGTGGCCTACTACCGGCGCGCGTTGCCCAGGTTTGTCCAGGTGCAGCAGCTGCTCAGCGCTGGCACCCTTGGCGCTCTCCGCACGGTTCGCACGGCGCTGTACCGCACGCACCATCCGGAGTCGCAGTCGCCATCGTTCTGGCGCACACAGCCCGGCATCGCTGGCGGCGGCCTGTTCATGGATCTGGGCTCGCACACGCTGGATCTGCTGGATTTCCTGCTGGGCCCGCTGACATTGCAGGGAAGCACCGCCGGCAATCTTGGCGGTTGGTACGAGGCGGAGGACACGGTGTCGCTGTGCTTCCAGGCGGCCAATGGCGTACAGGGCGTGGGTCAATGGGGATTCAGTTCGTTCCGGGCGCTGGATGAGGTCGAGATCACCGGCGATGCCGGTGTCATGACGTTTTCGACCTTCGGCGACGGCCCCGTAGTGGTGACAACCGCAGAAGGCACGCGGGTGCTTGAGTTCCTCAACCCGCAGGCAATACAGCAGCCGTTGATCACCCAGGTGGTGGCGGAGCTGCAGGGCGTCGGGCGCTCACCCTCCACGGGGTACTCGGCGGCACGGACCAGCGCGCTGATGGACGGCGTGCTTGCGGACTATCGCAGCGGGCGTTAGGCGGGGGGCAGTGCTGGCGGCACGAATGCAATCAATTGCATTGCAGGCGCGCGGATTGCTTGTAACGCTGGCCGGTCAATATGGCTACGTCACAGGAAATACGATGTTCATAGGCCTTCGGCGCATCACGCGCTGCGCTTTCATCGGGCTGCTGTCACTGCTTGGCAGTGGATGCTCACCGGCTGCGCAACCGGTCGTGGCGGTGCCCGGTTCGGTCGTCAGCCTCTCGCCACCGCCTGGGTTTGAGTTGGCGCCCAACTACTCGGGCTTTGTCAGTGAGGATGGGCGATCCAGCATCCTGATTGCCGAGCTGCCGGCCCAAGCCAGCGATGACGTTGGTGCGCTGTTTGCTGACGAAGCCACGGCGCGCGAGCGCTTTGCCGCCCAGGGCGTGCGCGTGGAGCGGCTGGAACTGCTCACGGTTGGCGGACAGGTCGTTCCTGTCGCCGTTGGCAGCCAGACCGCGCATGGCCATAGCTTTGATAAGTGGGTGGCCTTCTTCAGAGGGTCGCCGACGGTGCTGGTGACGCTCCAGGCAACGGCCGATCGCGAACTGACCCACAAGGAGGCCATGCGTGTCCTGGCGTCGGTTACGTTGCGGCAGCCAGCCACGCCCGAAGAGAAATTCGCCGAACTGCCTTTCACGGTCAGTACCGCGACACCGTTCCGGAGGATCGACACGCTGGCGGGCTCGTCAGTGATGTTCACTGCCGGCGCGCTGGATACCGACCCTGAGGGCACGCAGCCGTTGGTGGTTGTCGCGTCCCAGCTTTCGCTGCCTTTCAATTCGGATGATCTGGACGAGGTTTCCAGTCAGTTGATCGCGGGCAGCGTCAGAATCCAGGGCGGCACCGTGGTATCCCGCAATGAGGTGGACTTTGCCGGTATCCGCGGCTACCGCGTTGACGGCATTGCGCCCGAAGGAAGTCGTTACCGGCATTACCTGGCGCTGTGGCCGGGCGAGCGGTTTGTCCGCATGATCGCCATTCTCCCCGCAGGCAGCGGCCCCGAAGTGGAAGACGCCGTGGACGCGATGGCTGCTTCGGTTCGTTTCAAGGATTGAGCGCTACTGGGCCGGTTCCCCAGTAGATCCACGCCACGCGTGGATGAATTCCCGAACGGCACCCATGCACCTGGACACAGGCGTCGATTCAGTAGATCCACGCCATGCGTGGATGAGCCGCCGCCGAAGAGCATCCGCGCACCTGGATACCGACGTCGGTTCAGTAGATCCACGCCACGCGTGGATGAATCCCCAAACAGCATCCACGCACGGCGTGGATCCACCAAGGCAGTTGGACGCCGGATTGCTTCAGTAGATCCACGCCACGCGTGGATGAACCGCCCGTACCGCATCCACGCACGGCGTGGATCTACCTTGATACAACGAAGGCGGCCGGTGGCCGCCTTCGCAGGGTGCATCAGTACTCGATCCAGGCATCCCGCCAGGCCGAGCCGGTGCCCGGGCGGTAGGGCTCCGCATTGATGTTGCACCAGGCGCCCTCCGGGAACGGGCGGCAGGCGTACAGCTTGCCATCGGTTCCCTTCACCACCGTCTGGCCGGGGATATAGCTGCCAAGCCCGGCAGGGTAGACGTAGTCATAGTCACCCGGCGGCGGATCAATCGGATCGGGATCCGGCACGCGCGTATCGAGCTGGAAGCGATGGCCCGGCGTCAGGTACACACGGTTCTCGGTGGCCGATGCCACCGGCGTGATCACGCCGTTCTCCAGCACGCCGACGCGCGCGTGGCGGGCACTGGCATTGACCTTGCGGGCCAGCGCCAGCGGCCACTGCGTGGCACCGGTCTGGCCGGCCGCCAGGGTGATCTCCGGGCGTTCCACATCATTGCCGTTGGCATTGAACACGCGCAGGCTCAGGGTGGTGCCCACTTCCAGCGCGCCACGCGCGGTGACCGGGCCGGCATCCTGCCACTGCGGCGGCGGGTTGACGCCGCCACCGCCTTCAAAGCGGACATCGGCGCAGGTGTAGAACGCCTCGGCCGAATCCGAGCGCTGCCAGGTGTTGTAGATCACGTGCTGGCCGGTGCGCTTGGGCAGCGGGCAATCCAGCTTGTAGACATCACCAGAGAGCGGCACGTTGCCGAGGGTGCAGAATTCTTCCAGATCCGCCCAGCGCAGCGGGCTGCCCGGCTGCCAGCCTTCGCGGGTGACATAGAACTTCCAGTCGCGCGTGGCGTGCGGCGCCGGTGCCTTGTACTCGAAGGTGTAGCGGCCGCGCGCATCGCCACGGATGGGCGTGGTCTGCCAGTCGCTGCGGTTCAGGTCCAGGCCGCGGTACTTGCTGTTGCCGCCGCTGCACAGCTCGCCATCGGGCACGACCGCCTGGTGGTTGCCGTTGGCGGCGGCCTGGTTGATGCCTGCCCAGTCATAGAAAGGCTGTGCGCCGCCGATGGCCTTTGCCGCAGCACAGGCCGGGTTGGTCGGGTTTTCCGGGTTGCCCTGGTAGCAGGAATAGACGCGGCTGGAGGGCTTGGACAGGGTGCCGTGGGCGAAGGCGGTGCCGGAGGCGGCTACGCTGCCGAGGATGGCCAGCGCGAGAGCTGCCCGATGGGAGTGACGCATGGAGAATCTCCTGTGGGTGGTGGAACCCCACGGAGTGTCAATGCGAGCATCTGCGCTTGCCATGCAACTACTTGGATAGTTGCAGGCTATTTCTCTTGTATGGAATGCGCGGCTCAGAAGAGCGTGTCGACCAACGGTCGACACCTACCAGAGCAGAGCTCGACGCATTGCGTATGGCACGGGCGACACCCAGTACAGCGGGGCTGATCCATCGCTTCTGGTAGGTGTCGACCGTTGGTCGACACCCACCAGCACGCCGTTAGACGTGCGAAGCCTGCGCGCCGAAGCGGTTGCCGCCCGGGGTGCCCGGCAGCAGCATGAACACCAGCACCGCCAGGTTCGCAAACGGTACGAGCAGCAGCAGATACCACCAGCCGGAACGGTCGTGTCATGCAGGCGGCGCACAGTCACCGAGACCAGCGGCACCAGGAGCGCCAGCCACACCACCACGCCCAGGCCCATCGATACCCATGCCAGCGCCTCCGAGCCGGTATAGCCGGCAATGAAGCTCAGCACATGCAGCGGCATGAACACGATGAGGATGAACAACTGGAACCACCAGAATTCACTGCGGCTGGCACGCCCGCTGAACTGCGCGTAGCGGGTGAGGGGAATCATCATCTTGTGCATGGGTACGCTCTCCAAAAAGAAGCGCGCACTATCGCCGCGTGGGCGCGTGTTCTCCATGCAATTTATTGCAATTGCAGCGCGAGAATATGTAGATCCGAGCGCATGGTCGGCACCGTGCGGAAGCGTGTGTCGACCAACGGTCGACATCTACCGGAGGTGCTGGGCGTGTCGACCAACGGTCGACACCTACCGGGGGTGCTGGGCGTGTCGACCAACGGTCGACACCTACCGGGGGTGCTGGGCGTGTCGACCAACGGTCGACACCTACCGGGGGTGCTGGGCGTGTCGACCAACGGTCGACACCTATCGGGGTGCTGGGCGTGTCGACCAACGGTCGACACCTACCGGGGTGCTCGGAGTGTCGACCAACGGTCGACACCTACCGGGGTGCTGGGCGTGTCGACCAACGGTCGACACTACTGCGTGACTTTCGCCTCGGCATCGCGCGCGGTGCCGTAATCGTCCAGCCACTGGAATTTCAGGCTTCCGGGCACGGATGCGCCCGACGGCAGCGGCAGGTTCAAGCGCTCGCCCGGTGCCACCATGTCCACTTCGACCACCTTGCCATCGGGCAGCGTCAGCCGGCTCAACGTCACGTGGTAGGCGCTCGGGTTGTACACCTGCAGTGCCTGCCCTTCGGCACGCCACTGCAACCCAGCCGCCGCGTCACGCGCATGGCCAGGCAGGCCGGCGGGACGATAGAACAACTTCACCCGCGTGCGGATGGCGAACTGCAGCAGGTTCTGGCCTTCCGCCGCTTCGGGCTTGGGCGGAATATCCAGCAGGTTGAAGTACAGCAGCGACTCGCGGTCGCTGGGTAGCGCGGCCCCGGCCATTGGCGCATATGTCAGCCGGAACGCCTGTGCGTGGCCCGCCTCGATGCGGCGCGTGGTGGGTGTCAGCACGAACGGCAGTTTCTGGCTGCCGGCCTTGGCACTGGCATCGCCATCGTCCAGCCACACCTGGGCCAGGGCGACCTTGTCGCCGCGGTTGTTGGCGTTCACCGTTACCGCACCCTTGCTGCCGTCGTAGACCACGCGGGTGCCCTGCAGGGTCACGGCCGCTGCAGCGGGCAGCGCGGTGCCTGCGCAACCCAGCGCCAGCATCAATGCGCATGCGCGAATGTTCATAGGGAATTCCTCGGGAAGAACCGCCCGGCAGCACGCCGCCGGGCGGGGTGCGCTTACTTGTAGATGATGTCCATCTGCGCGGTGGCGTTGGCCACACCGGCCCCGACATCGGTAGCTGCACCGGTCTTGGTGTACCAGACGCTGTGCTTGACGGTCTGCGGTGCAGTGTCGGTCACGTTGACGAACTGGGTCGGCGCGCTGTTGATCTTCAGCTGGGTATCGGTGGTGTCATAGATCTTGTAACCAACGCCCGCGGCGCCGCCAGCAGTCAGTTCCAGTGCACCATCGGCACTCGCCGGGCCGCTGAACTTCACGGCCACATCGTGCGAGCCCGTAGCGCCGGGGCAAGCCACTTCCACGTCCAGATCGCGGCGGCCAATGCGATCATTCTTCTTCAGTTCTTCCATGTCCATCTTGCCCATTGCCACGGCAACACCGCCGTTGATGGTGGCGGTGCAGGAGGTTGCAACGACCTCACCAGAAATGGTCAGGTCGGCGGCATTCACGGCCGGGGCGGCGGCCAGCAGGATGGCCAGCGCCATCGGGGTCTTCAGGTTCTTCATGGGTGTGCTCTTCTCTAGGTAATGGGGAGTCGGGAACGCTCCCGCCGCCAACGTGGCGACAGCAGCGGTGTGTGCGGGTTCAAGGGCGGTGCCGGCTTGCGATCCAGGAATCGGCGCGTGGTTCTACGTCCCTGTGGGTTCTCGCACCGGCGCATCATCCAGCAGCGTTGCCAAGCCAGCCATGCAACATGTTGCAAAATGCGGGTTGAGCACTGAAAAACCGAAAATTTGCAATAACTTGCATGTTCCAGAATGCGGCCGCCGCCTACGCTGCACGCCTCCCATCGCTACCGGGGCTGCACTGCGGCCACGCCCGACGCCATGCGCCTGTCTTCCCCAATCTGTTCCAGCGCTGCACCTAGCTGCCTGCGACGCACGACGCTTGCCGCTGCCATTGCGACCACGCTGGTGCTCGCGGGCGTGTCTGTTGCGCATGCGCGCACCGGTGGCGAAGTCGAGTTCAGCGAAGGCTTTGCCACCGGCTTCGGCAGTGACGACCTGGCGCGCTTCAGTGTGGGCAACCCGGTGGAGCCCGGTCACTACAACGTCGATATCCATCTCAACGGCGAGTTCGTGCGCCGCGATGACATCGAACTTGTCGAATCCGATACGCCCTATGTGGCCAAGCCCTGCGTGCCCGCGCAGCTGCTGCTTGCACTGGGATTGAGCGACGCCGCGCGCGAAGCCGTGGAAGCGGCCGAGAACCCGCAGTGCATCGATCTGCAGGCCGTCATCGATGGCGCACGGGTCACCTACGACGACAGCCAGTTGCGCCTGGATATCTCGTTGCCGCAGGTAGCACTGCAGCGCCAGGCGCGTGGCTTCGTTGCACCGGAACTGCGCGACCACGGCATCACCGCCGCGTTCTTCGGCTACACCGTCAACCACTACCGCAGCCAGGGCCAGCAGAACAGCTACGCCGGCATCACCAGTGGCGTAAACCTGGGGGCATGGCGGCTGCGCCACCGCAGCTCCATCAGCCACAACGCGCAGGGCACGCACTTCAGCACGCTCAACAGCTACCTGCAGCGCGACCTGCCGCGCTGGAACAGCCAGTTCACCCTGGGCCAGAGCAATACCGGTGGCGAGCTGTTCGACAGCGTCGGCTTCACCGGCGTGCGCGTGGCCACCGATGAACGCATGCTGCCTGATTCGCTGCGTGGCTATGCCCCGGTGGTGCGCGGTGTGGCGCAGAGCAACGCGCGCGTCACCATCCGCCAGAACGGCGCGGTGCTGTACGAAACCACCGTAGCGCCCGGCCCGTTCGCCATCGACGATCTCTACCCCAACGCCGGCAGCGGCGATCTGGAAGTGGCCGTCACCGAGGCCGACGGCCGCGAGGAGCGCTTCACCGTCGCGTTCTCCGCCGTGCCGCAGGCGCTGCGCGAAGGCAGCCAGCGTTTCAGCGTCACCGCCGGTGAGCTTCGCAACACGGGCCTGTACCAGCAGGCGCTGCGCTTCACCGAAGGCACCTATGCGCGCGGCATCAGCAATCGCATGACCCTGCTGGGCGGCGTGCAGGTGGCTGAGCACTACCAGGCCGGTCTGGCGGGCGCAGCGTTCAATACGCCGTTCGGCGCCATCGGTGCCGACGTCACCCATGCCCGCGCCAACGTACCGGGTCTGCCCGCGCAATCGGGCCGCAGCTACCGGCTGAACTACCAGCGCAGCGTGGCGCGTACCGGCACCAATCTGGGCCTGGCCGCCTACCGCTACAGCACCGAAGGCTTCCTGACCCTCACCGATGTCTCGCAACTGTCGTTCGACCGCCCGCAGGCGGCCGATGCGTTCGTGATGCGCACCCGCCAGCGCTTCCAGATGAACTTCTCGCAGCGCGTGGGCACGCGCGGCCAGCTCTACCTGGCCGGTGGTCATGTGACTTACTGGAACCGCGCCGGCAAGCACAACGATCTGCAGCTGGGCTTCCACAGCAGCTACCGCAGCGCCAACTACACGGTTTCCGCCACGCGCTATCGCATGGCCACCGGCGCACCCGATACGCGCCTGTCGTTCATGCTCAGCCTGCCGCTGGGCCGCAGCGCCAACGCGCCGCGCGCCACCGCCACCTACAACGACAGCCGCCTGGGCAGCCAGCAGCAGCTGGGCATCAACGGCAACCTGGGCGAAGACCGCGCGCTGTCCTACAGCCTGTCCGGCAACCGCGGCCAGGGCGGCAGCGGCTACAACGCCTATGCCAGCTACCAGGGCAGCCGTGCCGATCTCAGCGCCGGTTACAGCCATGCCAATGGCAGCAGCAGCTTCAATGCCGGCGCCACCGGCAGCGTGGTGCTGCACGGCGGTGGCATCAACTTCGGCCCGGCGTTGGGTGACAGCTTCGCGCTGGTGGATGCGCAGGGCGCACAGGGCGCCACGGTGGGCAGCGGCCGCAGCGTCACCGTGGCCGGCAATGGTTACGCCGTGCTGCCCTATACCAGCCCGTACCGCTGGAACCAGATCAACCTGGACACCGCGCACCTGCCGCTGGATGTGGAAGTACAGGCCAGCTCGCAGCGCGTGGCGCCCAGCGCCGGCAGCATCGTCAAGGTCAGTTTCCAGTCGCGCAACGAGCGCCTGTGGCTGATCGATGCCAGCCATGCCGACGGCACCCCGCTGCCCTATGGCGCGCAGATCATGCACGCCGATGGCCGCACGCTGGGCCAGGTGGGGCAGGGCGGCGTGGTGGCCGTGCGCGGCCTGGAGCCAACCGGCTTCGTGCACGTGCAGACCGAAGACGGCATGGCCTGCCGCCTGCACTACACCATGCCTGAAGTGCCGGATGCGCACGGCCAGTACTGGGCGCAGGCGCGGTGTGTGGCCATACCGCCGGAACTGCTCGCCGACGATGTTTCTTCCTCAGCTACGGGAGCGTCCCAATGAAGGCCCTGCACCTGGTGTTGGTTGCGCTGCTGTTCGGTGCCGCCACACGCGCCCACGCCGACTCGGCCACGCTTACTTTCACCGGCAACGTGTTGCCGGGAACCTGCACCGTGACGCCGAACGTGGCCGTCACGCTGGACAACATCCAGCTCCACGAGCTGCGCCCGGGGAACGTCAACCTCGGCTATCAGAAGCCTGCAGTACTGCATTTCACCAACTGCGTAGGCGTGAGCACCGTTGAGGTGTCCTTCGATGGCACGGCAGACCCTACGCAGGGAAACCAGTGGAGAAACCTGGCCGTGGATGGCGCCGCCAATGTGGCCGTCATATTGCTGGAAGGCGCCAGCGGCAACACAACGCTGCAGAAAGGCATGAAGAGGACGGTCGCCATCGGCGGCGCAGCCACCGGTCGCCTGGATATGCGTACCAGCTACTACAACCACCCCGGAACCGTGCCTACGCAAGGTGATGTCAGTACGCAGATCACGGTGATCGCTGATTACAGATGAGGAATGCGTGCGCTGCGGCAGCGCGACCCACGGTCATCCCATCCAACGACCCTCTTTCTTCAACTCTTGGAGTCTCCCCATGAAAACCCAACCCATCATCCTGGCTGTGCTGATGCTTGCCGCTGTCGGCCAGGTCCATGCCGATTCGGCCACCATCGACGTGACCGGCAAGGTGTTGCCCGGCACCTGCACCGTGGCCAACGTACCGGTCGTGCTGGACGAGATCGATGCCACCGATCTGAAGGCCGGGCATGACAATGGCCTGAAGCTGGCAGTGCTGGAGTTCATCAATTGCGTGGGCGTCAGCAGCATTGACCTGACGTTCGACGGTACCGATGACCCTGATCAGGACAATCAGTGGAAGAATCTGGCCGCGGCCAATGCCGCCACCGGTGTGGCGGTGACGCTGCTGGAGGGCACCACCGGCGATGTGTACCTGCTCAAGGGCGCAAAGAAGACCATTGCAGTCAATGGTGCGGCTACTGGCAGGTTTGACATGCGCACGGGCTACTACCGCACGGCCGGCACGCTGCTGAAGGCGGGTGACGTCAGTACGCAGATCACCGTGACGGCCGGTTACAGGTAACACAGGAGCCCAGCATGATGCGCTCAACAACCGGTGAACAGAGAAACGCCAAGGCGCTGGCAACCTGCCTGGGCCTTTTGCTCGCCGCCTTGGCAGCCCCTGCGCTGGCCTGCACCTCTTCTGATGTGGGCACGGTGTACCTGACGGCGGACTTCAAGGCGTCCGATCCGCCGGGTCGAGTCGTGATTGTCAGTGGCCAGGCTGCCTGGATGCGCGAGTGCGATATCGCGCGTGCACATCCTGTGGAGGTATCACTGGAGCCTAATGGGCTGACGCCGGTATCCACCATCGACTATGGTGGAAAGACCTACGTGACCTATCAGCTGAGCGCAACGTCGCCGCTGTTCTTCTTCCCGGTCAATGTAAAGACCTCTGATCCAGGGGTCGGCGGAGGATACGAGCGCATTCCCGCCAGCGATGGTACGGTGACGCCGGTCGTGTCCTATGCAACGGGGGGCAAGGAGTTGTTGACCTACCCGCACCTGGGCGTGGTGGCGCGCACGGGTATGCAGTCGGTGCCGCGGACGCTGCTGGGCGTGGAGGTGGTGCAGCACACGCAGTTTCCGCACTCCAACCGCCATACCGTCTTTGTCACGGTGAACGTTGAGCAACCCACCTGCGCGCTCCGCAGTGCAGGCTTCAGCCTTGCCGGAGTTTCAGCCGACGTGCTGGCTGCGCCGAGCAGCAGCAGCCGCGAACAGACCTTCCAGGTAGCCATGCGCTGCGATGCTGCAGGCGTACCGGTGAAGCTGACACTGACCGACGCCAACGCGCCTACGGCCAACGGCAGCCTGTTGACGCCCACGGCCAATGCCACTGCGCAGGGCGTGCAGGTGGAGCTGCTGCGCAACGGTGTACCGGTCGTGCTGGGGCAACAGTGGAGCCACGGCGCGTCGAGCGCAGGCATGCAGAACATCGATCTGCAGGCGCGCTATACGCGTGTGGCCGGCAGCTTCAGCATTGGCGAAGTGGAAGGTCAGGCCGTGCTGACGGCGGATTACCGATGACGGCGCACGTGCGTGCGCGCCGCGCGAAAGGAACGTCTCTCATGAACATGAACCTCAACAAACGGCATGGTCGCGCAGCGGTGCTCGCGGTGCTGGGCCTGTTGTCTTCCGCTACGGCGATGGCATGCACCGAGCAGCGCTACGCAGGCGCATCCATCGGCCTCACCATTGATGCCTGGGACGATGTCGAGCCGGACAAGGTGATCGCCAGTTGGACTTGGGATGGCAATGCAACCTTTCTTGCCGGATGCGGGTTCGACGACATTCCATTTGACATAACGCCCTCGCTGGCCGGGCTGGAGTTTGTACGCAATGTCATGGTTGATGGTCAGGTCTACCCGGCCTTTGGACTGACTGCCTACCCCCGCTCGCCCCTGCTGATCTTCAAACACCTGATCTGGCCAGGCATCAGTGGGATACCCGAGGTTGAAACGCCATTGGATGTCCGCAAGGTGAACCACGTCTCATCCGGCCCCATGGTGAGCCTTCATCGCGGTTCAATAGTGCATATTGCTGCAGTATCCCGCGGCGGCATCATGCAGCCAGTTCCCACGACACTGCTGGGACCAATCAGTCGCGTCTCGCCGCTCTACCCGATGTGGGTGAAAACCGACACCTTTTCCATCACCGCCAACCTGAAGGTGCCGACCTGCTCGTTTGCCAATACTGCTTTCACCCTGAAGGACGTGGCGGCCGCGGATCTGCCCGCAGCAGACACCGCTGCAGGCGAAGAGACCTTCAACGTGGTGATGAACTGCAACGGCCAGTTCCCGGTCACGATGAAACTGACCGATGCCAACGCAGCGGGCAACACCGGCAGCCGCCTGACGCCCACCGGCAATGCCACCGCGGGCAGCGTGCGCGTGCAGTTGCTGCGTGAGGGCGCGCCGGTGGTGCTGGGCCAGACCTGGTCCATCGCGCAGAGCCAGATGGGCGACCAGAACATCGCGCTGTCGGCGCGCTATTACCGCGAAGCGGGCACGTTTCATGCCGGTGTAGTGGAAGGCCAGGCGGTGATCGAGGCGACGTACCGCTGACGGGATGCTTCAACGGCCGCCGGGCATGGCCCGGCGCTACCAAACGTCGGTTGCGCCGGGCCATGGCGGTGGCAGATCGAAGCCGGGCGGGGTGCCCCGGTAGCGCCGGGCCACGCCCGGCGGAATGGCCTCAGGCCACCTGCACCTGCTCATCCACATATTCAGACAAGCCACGGCAGGCCAGCAGCAGGCCCTCACGCACGTCGTTGCCGATCTGCTGCGCCTCATCGCCATCCTCGCGCACGCGTTCGCTGGCATGCAGCAGCTCCAGCAGCACGGTCAGCCCGGCGTTTGCCCGGTTGATGCGAGCCAGGGCCATGCACTGCGCCGTGTTGCGCCCTTTGCGCCGCAGCGGCTGGCCATCGGCGCCTTCCACCTGGCGGATGCGTTGCAGGCTGCCCAGCAGGGTGATGCCTTCGCCAGACTGCTGGGCGGACAAGGTGGTTTCCAACGGCTGGGCGAGTTCATCGGGCAGCGTGTTGGCGGCTTCGCCCAGGGTGGCGAAGAGGTAGGGGTAACGTGTAGTGCTCATGACGGCTTCCTTATGCATGTAGCGAAGAAGCCGCCCCGCTTGAGAGCGAGGGCGGCGGACGGTGCGTGGTTGCAATACCGGTGGTAACTCCAGTGAAACGCCGGCGGGCACGAGGCCCCCACGCACCGCCCGCCATAGATAGGGGGGCAGAATGCCTGCCGGCGCCACCCACAGGGGAGGGGCGACGCCGGCAGACAAGCGTAACTGGTGTTACCAAACGGGATTGCAAGCCCGTGCCACCCGTTTTCGGTGGCGGTACATGATTCGCACTGGGCGCCCGTGCTGCCAATGAGGAAAGTTTCAAAATAGAAAAAATGCGAATGTTTGCAGCGACGTTGCGAAAGCTGTCAATGCGTGCAGTTTGCGACATTCTCTGTAGAGCCGAGCCCATGCTCGGCTGCTTCATCACGGTAGAGTCGAGCTTGCTCGACTATTGTCGGCCGCAGTCGAGCAAGCTCGACTCTACAGAAAGGAAGAGGCGCCGGATTGCTCCGGCGCCGTTTCAGTTCTGCCTTACCACTTGTACGCCACGCTCAGGTTGGCGGTGGTTTCGCGGTACCCATGGTCACCGCGCATCACGCCCAGCCCACCCCAGGCACT
>PJTS01000382.1_pt1 | contig 30034 bp, 23 predicted proteins | sample 1512251 | NCBI WGS metagenome assembly PJTS01 (sample SAMN08177686, study PRJNA422409) | Soil metagenome, whole genome shotgun sequencing project. | isolation source: Soil (2) enriched on wood chips: alkali lignin treatment | place: USA: Madison | collected 2015-01-15 | reverse complement strand
TCCTCCAGGCTTTCGGGTCGGGCACCAGCCTGCATCCCTGCAGGCTATGCCCTCTCGGCGCGTCCCTGCGCCTCGCCCCGGCCTTACGGAAACGCTTCGTCGATTTTCAGCCGGACAGGGGAGCCGCTGTAAGTCTTTTAAAATATTTTGATTATTTCATTGCTTTAAGGGCAATTAAATTACCAGGTATCCCTTAGCTCTGTGGGAGAGGGCCGGGATGAGGGGCTTAACTTTGCAGCATTTTAACAACAACTTTTCTGACCTGCGCAGGCGCGCCCACCGCGCACAGCGGTTTGTGCACTTCGCCTGGGTAGAAGACCACGAAGTCGCCCTCGCTTAACACCAGGGTTTTCTCCTGCTCGCCTTCCGGCAGAAACGCAATGTCTTTATCCGCCAGCCAGTCGGTGTCCGGCGTGCCATTTGGCAGGGTGCTGAAGGTCATCCCTTCCTGGCCTTTCAGCACGATCTGGATATCCAGATAGCGGGCGTGATACTCGGCGCGACGCTCTTCAAATGGCTGGGTCATGTCTTCGGAGACCAGATAGAACAGGTTGTTGCCGTCGATGTCGTGCTTACCGGTTGGGGTCGCGTCTGACACATGCGTTTTAACATGTTCGATCGCCTGACGCAGCGGGTGTGGCAGCCAGGACTGGAGGTTGTGAATGTTGCCAACGATCATGGTGATATCCTCAATATAAAACATCGTTTCATTTTAAGCTTTTATACGAGAATTTTAGCTGCCATACCACTTCTTTTTGTGTGTGCTTTGCATTAGCGCATAACCATGCACACCTAACCGTTTACGTTGCGTAAAGTGTGCATTATTCGCTTGATCCGCCAATCAGGCTGCGTATAATGCCCCACAATTTGCCGGGAGGAAGCATGGTCAAACAGTGTCTACAGAGTGTCGTAGCGCGTCTTAAAAAAGACGCTGGCCTGCCGTTTTTCTTCCCGTTGCAGTCCCTATTCCAGAAGCCCCTCATTTGAGGGGCTTTTTTTTGCCCGGCGTCAGGAGATAAAAATGAATCCGCTTTATCAAAAACACATCATTTCCATCAACGACCTCAGCCGTGAAGAGCTGGAGCTGGTTCTTGAAACCGCGGCAAAACTGAAAGCCAACCCGCAGCCGGAGTTGCTGAAGCACAAGGTGATCGCCAGCTGCTTCTTTGAAGCCTCCACCCGTACCCGCCTGTCGTTCGAGACCTCCATCCACCGTCTGGGCGCAAGCGTCGTAGGCTTCTCCGACAGCAGCAACACCTCGCTGGGGAAAAAAGGCGAGACCCTCGCGGATACCATCTCAGTGATCAGCACCTACGTTGATGCCATCGTGATGCGTCACCCGCAGGAGGGCGCCGCGCGTCTGGCGACCGAGTTCTCAGGCGGCGTTCCGGTGCTGAACGCCGGGGATGGCGCTAACCAGCATCCGACCCAGACCCTGCTGGATCTGTTCACCATTCAGGAGACCCAGGGCCGTCTGGAGAACCTGAACATCGCCATGGTCGGCGACCTGAAATATGGCCGCACCGTCCACTCCCTGACGCAGGCGCTGGCGAAGTTCAACGGCAACCGCTTCTACTTCGTTGCCCCGGACGCGCTGGCGATGCCGCAATACATCCTCGATATGCTCGATGAGAAAGGCATCCCGTGGAGCCTGCACGCCAGCATCGAAGAGATGATGGCCGAGGTGGATATTCTGTATATGACCCGCGTGCAGAAAGAGCGTCTTGATCCGTCAGAGTACGCCAACGTCAAGGCGCAGTTCGTCCTGCGCGCCAGCGATCTTGAGGGCGCACGCAGTAACATGAAAGTGCTGCACCCGCTGCCGCGTATCGATGAGATCACCACCGACGTGGATAAGACGCCGCACGCCTGGTACTTCCAGCAGGCCGGGAACGGCATCTTCGCTCGCCAGGCGTTACTGGCACTGGTTCTGAATCGCGACTTAGCTCTGTAAGGGGAAATGACCATGACACACGATAACAAACTCCAGGTCGAAGCCATCAAACGTGGCACCGTAATTGACCATATCCCTGCGCAGGTGGGCTTTAAGCTGCTGACCCTGTTCAAACTGACCGAAACCGACCAGCGCATCACCATCGGCCTGAACCTGCCTTCTGGCGAGATGGGCCGTAAAGATCTGATTAAAATCGAGAACACCTTCCTGACCGACGAGCAGGTTAACCAACTGTCGCTGTACGCACCGGAAGCGACCGTCAACCGCATCGACGATTACGAAGTGGTGGGCAAATCCCGCCCGAGTCTGCCGGATCGTATTGAAAGCGTGCTGATCTGCCCGAACAGCAACTGCATCAGCCATGCTGAGCCGGTTAACTCCAGTTTTGCAGTGAAAAAGCGCGCCAACGACATCGCGCTCAAATGTAAATACTGCGAAAAAGAGTTTTCTCATAATGTGGTGCTGGCCAACTAATCGCGGTGGTAAAGCATGCCTGCCTCTTTATAATGGCAGGCATACTCATAACGCTGTAATTCAGGAGAAATCATGACCAAAGTACTCGCGACGGAAAATGCACCTGCAGCTATCGGCCCATACGTTCAGGGCGTTGATCTTGGCAGCATGATCATCACCTCCGGCCAGATTCCGGTGAACCCAAAAACCGGCGAAGTGGCGGAAGACGTCTCTGCCCAGGTGCGCCAGTCGCTGGAAAACGTTAAAGCGATCGTTGAATCTGCTGGCCTGAAAGTGGGCGATATCGTGAAAACGACCGTGTTCGTTAAAGATCTCAATGACTTTGCCACCGTTAACGCCACCTACGAAGCGTTCTTCACCGAGCACAATGCGGGCTTCCCGGCACGCTCCTGCGTGGAAGTGGCGCGTCTGCCAAAAGACGTGAAGATCGAAATTGAAGCGATTGCCGTGCGCCGCTAAATAATTATTTACTAAGTAAAAGGCAGCCTGGGCTGCCTTTTTTATTATCTGAATACACAGAGAGAAATATCCTTCAAGCATTTTCACTATTCTTTTTCATCTCTGCTTGAAATGACTAATTTTTTATTCCAGCCGACACTAGCCGTGCCCAAAACTCATTAATCATCTTTAATGGAATAAAAAATGAAATTGTCAAAAATTGCGTTGGCACTTGCCACACTCACGGTTGCTTCGTCGGCTTTAGCACATGGTTATGTGGAGTCTCCGGCCAGCCGCGCTTATATGTGTAAGCTCGGTAAAAATATCGACTGCGGTACCGTTCAATATGAACCACAGAGCGTGGAACGTACGTCTGGCTTCCCGACAGGTGCCCTGCCGCCAGATGGTCAGCTTGCCAGCGCCGGTATTTCGCAATATTCCCAGCTTGATCGCCAGAGCCTGAATGCCTGGACTAAAACACCAATCACCGCCGGTAAAAATACATTTACCTGGTATCACACTGCACCGCATAAAACCGTTAACTGGCGTTGGTATATTACCAAGCAAGACTGGAATCCAAATAAACCGCTGACCCGCGACCAATTTGAATCCACCCCATTCTGTACTGTTAACGGTAATGGCCAGGCACCGTCTCCACGTCAGGAAATGAGCTGTAATGTTCCTCAGCGTACCGGTTACCAGGTTATTTACGCGGTATGGGAAATTGCCGATACCACTAACAGCTTCTACCAGGCAATCGACGTTGATTTCGGCAACGGCGGCAATGTCACCCCTGACGAAACCCCGGCAGTAGTTTCCGAGTGGACCCATTCCCTGGACGGCCAGATCTCCGGTAACAACATCAACCCAGGCGACAAAGTGATCGCGCGCTTCTTCGATGCTAACGGTGAAGTTGCTTCCATGCGCACCGAACTGACTGTCTCCTCTGCATCTCAGGGCCAGGCAAATCAGTGGGCATTCGATCTGGCGCAGGCCATCAACGCAGCACACAGCGATGTACGTGTCGGGGTGAAAGATGAAAGCGGCGTGGTTAACCCGGTTCACGGCGCAAACAACGTCTACGTGAAAGACGGTAGCGCCCTGAAATCTGTCGCCATCTCTTATGAAGAGCAGCAGACTCAGGCCAGCGAAGATATCGCTGTGACCAACGTGCAGTTCAGCAAAGTTAAAGACGGCGCGGCAACCGTGACCTTCCACGTTAACACCCAGGGGGACGTCAACCTGGAAGCCCGTGTGATGAACCACGTCGGTGCAGAAAAAGGTTATGTGAAGCAGGACATGAACAACGCCAACCAGGACGTGACCATGAACCTGACTGACGTGACCCCTGGCCACCACATGCTGAAATACTTCGCGACCAACAAAGATGGCGTTATGTTCGCGCAGGACGTGATCGACATGATGCTGGAAGGCGAAGCCAGTGCGGATACCGGTGCTGCGGGTAAATACGACTTTACCTTCCCGCAGAATCTTTCGTCTTACAAAGCAGACACTGTGGTTCTGCAACCGAAGAATGGCAAAACTTACAAGTGTAAGAAAGCGCCATACAGCGGCTACTGCGTGCAGTACGCACCAACAGCTAACCAGTTCGAACCAGGTGTAGGTTCTCACTGGCAGATGGCGTGGACGCTGCAGAAATAGTGATGTAAACGCCCGGCATACAGAGGCGTTTACGCTGTTTGCCGGTGACGCTTCGTTTGCCGGGCCTGTAAGGTTATTCCCTCCGCAGGCCCGGCAGGCGCAGCGCCACCGGGCAGGTGTTTTACCCTACTGATTGCGCGTCGCGCGCAGCAGTTTCTCCAGCGGATACACCGCCGCAATCACCACCTCATCCTGAATCTGCGCCGCGTTATCTAACTCTCCCTGAATCGACGCAATCTCGGTATCATCCAGCGTCCCCTGTCGTGCCACCAGATCCGTCAGCCGCAGCCCAATCGCCGCCAGTTTATCCACCGTCAGAATCACCGGCTTCAGCGCTTTAAGCTGATAGTTGTTCCCCGCCAGCGCCAGCGCGTCCGGGGTGTTGGTCTGCCAGCGGGTAAACAGATGACGCAGCGATTCCGCGCTTTCGCTGTCTTCAGCATCGCTCACCAGGCGCTCGACCCAGTGATTCATCTGCCGCACCGTGTTACTTTCCGGTGCCAGCGCGTCGGCAAAACGGTTCAGCGGCTCAAACAGGTCGTAATTCCCGGCCTGGAACTTGAGATGGTTGCGGGTGTAATACTGGGCAGGCTCCAGCGCCTGGGCAAGGATGTTCAGCGCCAGCGTGTCGGTGGTATTCCCCAGACGCGTGAACTGCACCTGCTGGCGGGCGTGTTGCTGTAACCCTACCGACACCGTTGACCAGGTGTCCATCGCCTGCAGGCGGGTGTACATGTTCTCGACATCGTTCACCTCCTGCGCCGACCACAGCCGCTCCGCCACCGCAAACGCCCGTGGCCATAGCTTGATATCAAGCACCGGCGCCGCGACGTTTTCCGCCCACAGCGCCGCCTCGCCGCCAAGGAGATTGGCCTGCTGGCTGGCATCCGGCACTGCCGGAGCGATCCCTTCCGGCACCGCGTCCAGCCGCTGGCCCGTCACCGGATAGCGGCTGTTGCCCAGCAGGAAATAGCCTTCAATCTTGTCATCTTTCACCGTCACTACCGGGCGGGTCTCCCCCATCCAGGTATCGACGGTGAAGCTTACCTGGTTGTCGCTGCGCCAGTCGATGTCCTGCACTGCACGCCGCGATTTGCCGTTGAAATCGATAAACCCACGCCAGCCCGCGTCACCTTTTACCAGCGTGAAGCTCCCCTCCACCGGCTTGCCCTTCAGGCGCGGCAGGGTAAAGGACCAGCTCTGGGCGCTGTCGCGGTCGGTGATGACGTCCACATTGTTTAGCCCCTGGGGCACGATCTCATTGCGGTAGTGATAGGCGGTGTACTGGGGCTGATCGAGATAAAAGCCGGTGGAGAGGATCCCTTTGTAGCCCTGCTTCGCCACCTCACCCAACGCGTCCTGCCCTTGCCAGGAGTGGATCAGGATGCTTTTTGGCAGATCCGGGTGGAAGATCTCATCCCAGCCCACCATCTGGCGCTGGTTCTTCTCGAGGATCGTCTCCAGCTTGCGGTTGAAATACGCCTGCAACGCGTGGCTGTCGGCCAGTTTGTTGTCACGCATAAACTGCTGGATGGCAGGATTCGCTTTCCACTGGCTGTCGTCCACCTCATCGCCGCCGATGTGCAGATAAGGATCCGGGAAGATCGCCGCCAGTTCGGCGACCATCGCTCCGGCAAATGCATACGTAGCCTCTTTGGTAGGATCCATTACCGGCTTGAGCACGCCCCAGTGGCGCTCCATCTCATACGGCCCCGGCGCGCTCATCAGTTCCGGGTAGGCCACCGCAATGGCCGAGGCGTGGCCCGGCATGTCAATTTCAGGCACCACGCGAACACCACGCGCGGTGGCGTAGCGCACCACGTCGCGCATCTGATCCTGGGTGTAGAACAGCCCGTCGCTGGCAAGTTCGGTCAGTTTCGGGTAGCGCTTCGAGGCAAAACGCCAGCCCTGATCGTCGGTTAAGTGCCAGTGCAGCACGTTAAGCTTCGCCGCCGCCATGCCGTCGATCTGGCGTTTGATGTCGTCGAGCGGAATAAAGTGTCGGGCCGAATCGAGCAGCAGGCCACGCCACGGGAAGCGCGGGGCATCCTCAATGGCGACCCACGGCAGGGAAGTGTTTTCCGCACCGTTCTGGATCAGCTGGAGCAGGGTTTCCATCGCCCGTAGCGCGCCGAAGCGGGTATTGGCAGTGATATTTACCCCGCTGGCGTCCACGGTAAGTTTGTAGCTTTCATCGCTGTCCGGTTTGGGCTGCGGAGCCACTTTGCGGGCGATGGCGATGGTCACCGTCGGCTTCGCCGGTTTATCGGCCTGCGGCTGGAGCGTCCAGCCGGTCTGCTGCGCCACCCGCTGGCGCAGACGGGTCACCGCATCGCCGAGATCGTCCCCGGAGACGCTGACCGAGAAGTCATTGTTGATGACCAGCGCGCCCTGGGTGGCAGGACGTTCGACCTTTGCAGGCCAGGGCATCAGGGGAAGATCGCCTGCCGGGGCGGCAAACGCAGAAAAGCCGAGCATAAGCCCGGCGGTTAACAAGCTGTACCGTAACATGAATGTTCCTTATTTGACGGGCCGAAAAAAGGCAAAACATTCTGTTAACATGCGTACGAATTGTCGTCAAGCAAATGGCATGACGGGGATCACAGGTTGTTGAATTTGAGAGGAAAGCCAGTCCTCTTACCCCACAGGGAGGAAGGAGACAAGACTGCACCGAACTGTCCCCTCTCCCTTTCAGGGAGAGGGTTAGGGTGAGGGTAAAAACCCGCACCGAGCGGTCCCCCTCACCCCGGCCCTCTCCCCAAAGGGGCGAGGGAGAAAAACCGCACCGGGCTGTTCCTCTCCACGGCCCTCTCCCCACAGGGGCGAGGGGGAAAGACCGTACCGGGCTGTCTCCTCACCCCGGCCCTCTCCCCAAAGGGGCGAGGGGGAAAGACCGCACCGGGCGATCCCCTCACCCCGGCCCTCTCCCCTAAGGGGCGAGGGGAAAAAACCGCACCAGACTGTCCCCTCTCCCTTTCAGGGAGAGGGTTAGGGTGAGGGTGAAGGTGAAGGTGTGTAAAAACAAATCACTGCCACCCATACCGGCGGCTATAGAACCCCTTCACCATCTGCGTCAGCACCATATAACCCCCCAGGATCGCCACCAGCCACGGGAAGTAGCTCAGCGGTAGCGCCTGCAATTGCAGATAGCCTGCCAGCGGCGAGAACGGCAGCGCGATGCCGAGCACCATCACCAGCCCCGTCATCAGGATCAGCGGCCAGGCGGCGCGGCTCTGGAGGAACGGGATCCGCCGCGTGCGGATCATATGCACAATCAGCGTTTGCGACAGCAGCCCGACCACGAACCAGCCGGACTGGAACAGCGTCTGTTGTTCCGGGGTGGTGGCATGGAACACAAACCACATCAGGCAGAAGGTCAAAATGTCAAAGATCGAGCTGATTGGGCCGAAAAAGAGCATGAAACGGCCCAGTTCTGCCGGTTCCCAGCGCTGCGGCTTTTGGATCTGCTCATCATCGACATTATCAAACGGGATCGCCACCTGCGAGACGTCGTACATCAGGTTCTGGATCAGCAGGTGCAGCGGCAGCATCGGCAGGAAGGGCAGAAACGCGCTCGCCACCAGCACGCTGAAGACGTTGCCGAAGTTGGAGCTGGCGGTCATTTTGATGTACTTGAGCATGTTGGCGAAGGTGCGGCGGCCTTCGATCACCCCCTCTTCAAGCACCATCAGGCTCTTCTCCAGCAGAATGATGTCCGCCGCCTCCCGGGCGATATCCACCGCGCCATCCACCGAAATCCCGATATCCGCGGCACGCAGCGCGGGCGCATCGTTAATGCCATCTCCCATAAAGCCCACCACATGCCCTTCGCGCTTCAGCAGAGTGACAATGCGCTCTTTGTGCATCGGGGTCAGGCGCGCGAACAGCGTGGTGCGCTTCGCAAGGGTTGCCAGCTCGTCGTCGGAAAGCGTTTCGATCTCGCTGCCCGTCACCACCTTGCCCGCATCCAGGCCGACTTCGCGGCACACCTTTGCGGCCACCAGCTCGCTGTCGCCGGTGAGGATTTTCACCGTGATGCCGCTGTTTTTCAGCGCTTTGAGCGCCGGGGCGGTGGTCTCTTTCGGCGGATCGAGGAAGGCAATATAGCCTTCGAGGATCAGATCCGATTCGTCAATACGCTGGTAATCTCCTTCGCGGGCCGGCAAAAACTTGCTGGCGACCGCCACCACCCGCAGCCCCTGACGGTTGAGGTTGTCGGTGACGCGCCGGATGCGCCGCAACATGCTGTCGTCCAGCGGCACAATCTCGCCGTTATGCCACACCTGGGTCGACACGTTCAGGATCTCCTGCAGCGCCCCTTTACAGATCAGCTGATGGACGCCCTGCTCTTCACTTACCACCACCGACATGCGGCGGCGCTCAAAATCAAAGGGGATCTCATCCACTTTCTGCCAGCGCGTCGAGAGCGTGCGGGCGACGGCTTCATCCACCCCTTCCAGCACCGCGACGTCGAGCAGGTTCTTCAGCCCGGTCTGGTAGTGGCTGTTCAGCCAGGCAGTGTTCAGCACCCGCTCGCACTCCTTGCCCGAGACGTCGGTATGGTGCTCCAGCACAATTTTGTCCTGGGTCAGGGTGCCGGTTTTGTCGGTGCAGAGGATGTCCATGGCGCCAAAGTTCTGAATGGCGTCGAGGTGTTTGACGATCACCTTTTGCTTCGAGAGTTTGACTGCCCCACGCGCCAGGGTCGAGGTAACAATCATCGGCAGCATTTCCGGGGTCAGCCCCACCGCCACCGAGAGCGCAAACAGCGCCGCTTCCCACCAGTCACCTTTGGTGTAGCCGTTAATCAGCAGCACGATGGGCGTCATCACCAGCATAAAGCGGATCAGCAGCATGCTGATGCGGCCAATCCCCTGCTGGAAGGCGTTCGGCTCGCTCTCCTGCTCGCTGACGCGCCCGGCCAGTTGCCCGAACCAGGTATTGCCCCCGGTGGCGATCACCATCGCCTGCGCCGTGCCGCTCACCACCGTGGTGCCCATAAAGCACAGGGTATCGCACTCCAGCGGGTTGCTCTGCTGCGGATCGCGGCTGTGGGCCACCTTCTCCACCGGCAGGGATTCCCCGGTCAGCGAGGCCTGGGCCACAAACAGATCCCGCGCCTGGAGAAGACGTAAATCCGCCGGGATCATATCCCCGGCCGCCAGCTTAACCACATCGCCCACCACCAGCTGGTCAATGGGTAGCTCCTGCCAGCCGCTTTCGCCTTTATCGTTGATCGTCCGTAAGACGGTAGCGGTGTTGCTGACCATCGCCTTCAGAGCATCCGCCGCCCGGGTGGAGCGGGCCTCCTGGATAAAGTTCAGCAGCGTGGAGATGCCCACCATCAGGGCGATCACCCCGGCGGCAAACAGGTCTTCGGTGGCATAGGAGATAACGCCCAGCACCGTCAGCAGCAGGTTAAAGGGGTTGCGGTAGCAGACCCACAGATGCACCCACCAGCGGGCCGGTTTTTGTACCGGGATCTGATTTTCGCCATGCGTGGCGCGGGCGGTTTCGACCTCGGCAGCCGTCAGCCCTTCCGGGTGGCTGGCAAACGTCCGCCACAGGTCAGGCTCTTCCATCGCGGCGATTCGCAGACAGTGGGCGGCCAGTGCGCCGGGAATGACGGCATCGGTTTTGCCCGTTGCCATTGGGTCGCGCTGCACCAGACGGCGCGGCAGGTGGCGGCCCAGCCGGGCCAGCAGCTGTTGTGTGAAATTTTTGAACATAACACGTCCCCCGCACCCGTGAAGACGGGCGCAGTCTTGCCTTCAGACGTGACAAAGCCACGCCTGAGCGGCGGTATCAGTTATGCAGGAACGTTGAATAACGTCACTGCCTTACGCATCCGGTAAGACAGTGAGAACAGGCTTACCGGAAAGAAAGGGTTCTCCCTCGCGGGAGAGGGGTGGGATCGGGATCCATATCGCCTCCGGTAAGTAAAAAAAAGGTAAGTCGGCGCGCAGTATAGTGTTTTAGCCATACCGTTTGTGACAATTCGGGCGGTATGATAGCGCCCGGGCATTAAACCAAGCGTAAACCAGACTTTGCTCATTGCGGAACAAGCTCCCCGATTTAGGCTTATTGATTATTTCATCAATGCGTTACAGGAATGAAAGCATGCAGAACCGCCTCACCATTAAAGACATCGCGCGTCTGAGCGGCGTGGGTAAATCCACCGTCTCACGGGTGCTGAACAACGAAAGTGGTGTCAGCGAGCGCACCCGCGAACGCGTCGAGGCGGTAATGAATCAGCACGGCTTCTCCCCGTCGCGCTCGGCGCGCGCCATGCGGGGGCAGAGCGACAAAGTGGTAGCGATCATGGTCACCCGTCTGGATTCGCTGTCGGAAAACCTGGCCGTGCAGACCATGCTGCCCGTCTTCTACGAACAGGGTTACGATCCGATCATGATGGAGAGCAAGTTCTCGCCGCAGATGGTGGAAGAGCATCTCGGGATGCTGAAACGCCGCAACATCGACGGTGTGGTGCTGTTTGGCTTCACTGGCCTCAACGAGCAGATGCTCACGCCGTGGCAGTCGTCGCTGGTGCTGCTGGCGCGCGATGCCCGCGGTTTTGCCTCCGTATGCTACGACGATGAAGGGGCGATCCGCATTCTGATGCAGCGCCTGTATGACAGCGGCCATCGCCATATCAGCTATCTCGGCGTGCCGCACAGCGACGTCACCACCGGCCAGCGCCGCCACAATGCCTATCTGGAATTCTGCAAAAAGTATGCGTTACCTGCCGTGGCTGCGTTACCCGGTCTTGGGATGAAACAGGGCTATGAAAAGGTGGCTGACGTGCTGACCCCACAGACAACTGCCCTGGTATGTGCCACGGATACGCTGGCTCTTGGCGCAAGTAAGTACTTACAAGAACAGCGCCTCGACGGCCTGCAGCTGGCGAGCGTGGGTAACACGCCGCTGATGAAGTTTCTTCACCCGGAGATCATCACCGTCGATCCTGGCTACGCCGAATCCGGCCGCCAGACCGCTATGCAGTTGATTGAGCAGATCAACGGCCGCAGCGAACCTCGCCAGATCGTCATTCCCGCCACCCTCTCCTGAGCGTCAAAAGACGCTTTATTGTGATCCTCGCCCGATTTCGGGAACGTTCCCATTTTCGTTGTTACCGGTTCAGAGTAGGCTTGCCACCAGTCCATAACCCCCTACCATCTGTCATGAGGTTTCATGATGAGCAAAGTAAAACAAACGGATATCGACCAGTTAATCGTGCTGGTTGGCGGACGTGACAACATCGCCACGGTCAGCCACTGCATCACCCGCCTGCGCTTTGTGTTAAACGATCCGGCCAAAGCGAATCCCAAAGCCATCGAGGAGCTGTCGATGGTGAAAGGCTGCTTTACCAATGCCGGCCAGTTCCAGGTAGTGATCGGCACCGACGTGGGTGATTACTATAAGGCGCTGCTGGCCACCACCGGCCACTCGTCGGCGGATAAAGAGCAGGCCAAAAAAGCCGCGCGCCAGAACATGAAGTGGCATGAACAGCTCATTTCACATTTCGCGGAGATCTTCTTCCCGCTGCTGCCTGCGCTGATCAGCGGGGGCTTAATCCTCGGCTTCCGTAACGTGATTGGCGATGTGCCGATGAGCGGCGGCAAAACCCTGGCCCAGATGTATCCGGCCCTGCAAAGCATCTATGACTTCCTGTGGCTGATTGGCGAGGCGATCTTCTTCTATCTGCCGGTGGGGATCTGCTGGTCGGCGGTGCGCAAAATGGGCGGTACGCCGATTCTGGGTATCGTACTGGGCGTAACGCTGGTCTCTCCGCAGTTAATGAACGCTTACTTACTTGGACAGCAGGTGCCCGAAGTGTGGAACTTCGGCCTGTTTACTATCGCCAAAGTCGGCTATCAGGCCCAGGTGATCCCGGCCCTGCTGGCCGGTCTGGCGCTGGGGATGATTGAGACCCGCCTGAAGCGCATGGTGCCGGACTACCTCTATCTGGTGGTGGTGCCGGTGTGCTCCCTGATCCTCGCGGTGTTCCTCGCCCACGCCTTTATCGGTCCGTTTGGCCGCATGATCGGTGACGGCGTGGCCTACGCGGTGCGCCACCTGATGACCGGCAGCTTCGCCCCGATTGGTGCCGCGCTGTTTGGCTTCCTGTATGCCCCGCTGGTGATCACTGGCGTGCATCAGACCACCCTGGCGATTGATATGCAGATGATCCAGAGCCTCGGCGGCACCCCGGTATGGCCGCTCATCGCCCTGTCGAACATTGCCCAGGCCTCGGCGGTTACCGGCATCATTATCGTCAGCCGGAAGCATAACGAACGTGAAATCTCGGTTCCAGCGGCGATCTCCGCCTACCTCGGTGTCACCGAACCGGCGATGTACGGCATCAACCTGAAATACCGCTTCCCGATGCTGTGCGCCATGATCGGCTCCGGGCTGGCGGGCCTGCTGTGCGGCCTGAACAGCGTGATGGCTAACGGCATTGGTGTCGGCGGCCTGCCGGGTATCCTCTCCATCCAGCCGGGCTACTGGCAGGTGTTCTCCCTGGCGATGGCCATTGCGATTATCGTACCGATGGCACTGACCACCGTGATCTACCAGCGCAAATTCCGTCAGGGCGCGTTACAGATTGTTTAATTTTTTTCGGGGCGCCGTTGCGCCCCTTCGCATTTGCAGGAACGCAAGATGAATACCCTTCCTCATTGGTGGCAAAACGGCGTCATCTATCAGATCTACCCGAAGAGTTTCCAGGACACCACAGGGCGTGGCACCGGCGATTTACGCGGCGTGACCTCGCGTCTCGACTACCTCAACACCCTCGGCATCGACGCTATCTGGCTGACGCCGTTCTATATCTCCCCGCAGGTGGATAACGGCTACGATGTGGCGAACTACATCAGCATCGATCCGGCCTACGGCACGCTGGATGATTTTGACGAACTGGTGGCCGAGGCCCATAAACGCGAGATCCGCATCGTGCTGGATATGGTGTTTAACCATACCTCCACCCAGCATGCGTGGTTCCGTGAGTCGCTTAATAAAGAGAGTCCATACCGCGAGTTCTATATCTGGCGCGACGGCACCCCGGAGCAGCTGCCGAACAACTGGCGCTCCAAGTTTGGCGGTAACGCCTGGCGCTGGCATGCCGAAAGCGAGCAGTACTATCTGCACCTGTTTGCCCCGGAGCAGGCAGACCTGAACTGGGAAAACCCGCAGGTGCGCGCCGAGCTGAAAAAGGTGTGCGAATTCTGGGCCGATCGCGGCGTGGACGGCCTGCGTCTCGACGTGATTAACCTGGTGTCAAAAGACCAGGACTTCCCCGACGATGAGATCGGCGATGGCCGCCGCTTTTACACCGACGGGCCGCGCATTCACGACTATCTGCAGGAGATGAGCCGCGACGTCTTTACCCCGCGCAACCTGATGACGGTGGGTGAGATGTCCTCTACTCACCTGGCGCACTGTCAGCAGTACGCGGCGCTCGACGGGCGTGAGCTGTCGATGACCTTTAACTTCCACCATCTGAAGGTGGATTACCCCAACGGCGAGAAGTGGACGCTGGCCAAACCGGATTTTGTGGCGCTGAAGGCCCTCTTCAGCCACTGGCAGCAGGGTATGCACAATAAAGCCTGGAATGCGCTGTTCTGGTGTAACCACGACCAGCCGCGCATCGTCTCGCGTTTTGGCGACGAGGGGGAATACCGCGTTCCGGCGGCGAAGATGCTGGCGATGGTGCTGCACGGTATGCAGGGCACGCCTTATGTCTACCAGGGTGAAGAGATTGGCATGACCAACCCACACTTTAGCCGCATCACCGACTACCGCGACGTGGAGAGCCACAACATGTTCGCCGAGCTGCGCACGCAGGGGCGGGATGCCGACCAGCTGCTGGCGATCCTCGCAAGTAAGTCCCGCGACAACAGCCGCACGCCTATGCAGTGGGATGCCTCGGCCCATGCCGGGTTCACTACCGGCGAGCCGTGGATCGCCCTGGGAAATAACGCGGAAGCAATCAACGTCGAGGCGGCGCTGGCCGATCCCGACTCGGTGTTTTACGCCTACCAGGCGTTGATCCAACTGCGTAAAACCCTGCCGGTACTGACCTGGGGGGATTATCAGGATCTGCTCCCGGATCACCCGTCGCTGTGGTGCTATCGCCGACAGTGGCAGGGCCAGACACTGATGGTGGTCGCCAGCCTGAGCCGCGAGTGCCAGCCGTGGCATCCGCAGGCGGTGGAAGGCGACTGGCAGGTAGTGATGAGCAACTACAGCGAAGTCTCGCCGCAGCCTGGCGCCATGACCCTGCGACCGTTTGAAGCGGTATGGTGGCTACAGGCCTGACGCTATCCGCCGGGCCCGCACGGTTGCCCGGCGCACGCTTTTTTTGATGCAAAATCAACCAGATTAGCGCTTGAATAATTTACAAACCCCGGATCGCCCGTCATCTGTACACTCTGTTTTTTACCTTGTCCTGAATCAAATAAATCGCAAACTTGTTTGATGCAAATCACTATATATAGAACTTAGAATGCTCGCCGACCCAAGATGTTGTATTCATCGTCTATTATTGCCACAAGACGATGCAAACCACGCTGCTTAAAATTGTGGATAAAAAGGGTCGATATCAGGAGAAATCGCGCGCGTGTCGGCAGTTACGGCCCCGACCCTTTTCCCTGACTCTGTGGATAACCTGTAGTTATAAATAGATGAATGGAGTGATCATGACACCGCATGTGATGAAACGAGATGGCTGTAACGTGCCTTTCAAATCAGAGCGCATTCAGGAAGCGATTCTGCGTGCAGCTAAAGCAGCGGGAGTCGATGACGCAGATTACTGCGCCACCGTCGCAGACGTCGTCAGTAATCAGATGAAAAACTGCAGCAAGGTGGATATCAACGAGATCCAGACCGCGGTGGAAAACCAGCTGATGTCGGGTCCGTATAAACAGCTGGCTCGCGCCTACATTGAATACCGTCACGACCGGGATATCGAGCGTGAAAAACGCGGTCGCCTGAACCAGGAGATCCGCGGCCTGGTCGAACAGACCAACTCTGCGCTGCTCAACGAAAACGCCAATAAAGACAGCAAAGTGATCCCCACCCAGCGCGATCTGCTGGCCGGTATCGTCGCCAAACACTATGCCCGTCAGCACCTGCTGCCGCGTGACGTGGTGCAGGCGCACGAGCGCGGGGATATTCACTATCACGATCTCGACTATTCACCGTTCTTCCCGATGTTCAACTGCATGCTGATCGACCTGAAAGGCATGCTGACCCACGGCTTCAAGATGGGCAACGCCGAGATTGAACCGCCAAAATCCATTTCTACTGCCACCGCGGTCACGGCGCAGATCATCGCCCAGGTCGCCAGCCATATCTACGGCGGCACCACCATCAACCGTATCGACGAAGTGCTGGCCCCCTTTGTTGCCGCCAGCTTTGCCAAGCATCGCCAGGTGGCGGAAGAGTGGCAGATCCCGGATGCGGACGGCTATGCCCGCACCCGTACCGAGAAAGAGTGTTACGACGCCTTCCAGTCACTGGAGTATGAGGTGAACACCCTGCACACCGCCAACGGCCAGACGCCGTTTGTCACCTTTGGCTTCGGTCTGGGCACCAGCTGGGAATCACGTCTGATCCAGCAGTCCATTCTGCGTAACCGCATCTCGGGTCTTGGTAAAAATCGCAAAACCGCGGTGTTCCCGAAACTGGTATTCGCCATCCGCGATGGCCTGAACCATAAACCCGGCGATGCCAACTACGACATCAAACAGCTGGCATTAGAGTGCGCGAGCAAGCGCATGTACCCGGACATTCTGAACTATGACCAGGTGGTGAAAGTCACCGGTTCGTTCAAAACCCCGATGGGCTGCCGCAGCTTCCTTGGCGTGTACGAAGATGAAAACGGCGAGCAGATCCACGACGGGCGTAACAACCTGGGCGTGATCAGCCTGAACCTGCCGCGCATCGCGCTGGAAGCCAAAGGCGACGAGGCCGCCTTCTGGACGTTGCTGGACGAGCGCCTGCTGCTGGCGCGTAAGGCGCTGATGACCCGTATCGCCCGTCTGGAAGGGGTCAAAGCCCGTGTCGCCCCGATTTTATATATGGAAGGGGCCTGCGGCGTTCGTCTGAAAGCTGACGATGATGTGTCGGAGATCTTCAAAAACGGCCGCGCCTCTATCTCGCTGGGCTATATCGGCATCCACGAAACCATTAACGCCCTGTTTGGCGACCAGCATGTCTACGACAGCGAGGCGCTGCGTGCGAAAGGCATCGCTATCGTCCAGCGTCTGCGCGACGCGGTGGATCGCTGGAAAGATGAAACCGGCTACGGGTTCAGCCTCTACAGCACCCCGAGCGAAAACCTGTGCGACCGTTTCTGCCGTCTGGATACCGCCGAGTTTGGCGTGGTAGAGGGTGTGACCGATAAGGGTTACTACACCAACAGCTTCCACCTCGACGTGGAGAAGAAGGTGAACCCATACGATAAGATCGATTTTGAAGCGGCCTACCCACCGGTCGCGAGCGGCGGCTTTATCTGTTACGGCGAATACCCGAACATTCAGCACAACCTGAAGGCGCTGGAAGACGTGTGGGATTACAGCTATCAGCACGTGCCCTACTACGGGACTAACACGCCAATCGACGAGTGCTACGAGTGCGGCTTTACCGGTGAGTTCGAATGCACCAGCAAAGGCTTCACCTGCCCGAAATGCGGTAACCACGACGCCGCCCGCGTCTCCGTGACCCGCCGCGTGTGCGGTTATCTCGGCAGCCCGGACGCGCGCCCGTTCAACGCCGGTAAGCAGGAAGAGGTGAAGCGCCGCGTGAAGCATCTGGGAAATGGGCAGATCGGGTAAGTTCTGCGCAGGGTTTTTCCCCTCACCCTAACCCTCTCCCCTCAGGGGAGAGGGGATCGATCGAGCACACTGTTAAGCCTGCACCTGGTTTTCGCAAAGCACCTGACGTCAGGGCAAGGCGGCAAGCGAGCGAATCCCGGGAGCTTACATCAGTAAGTGACCCGGGTGAACGAGGGCAGCCAATGCCGTCATGGCGTCAAGTGAGAAGCAATGCTTTTCGCCATGCTTTTCGCAAAGCAATTGACGTCAGGACAAGACGGCAAGCGAGCGAATCCCGGGGAGCTTACATCAGTAAGTGACCCGGGTGAACGAGGGCAGCCAACGTAGTCATGGCGTCAATTGAGAAGCCATGCTTTTCGCAAAGCAATTGACGTCAGGACAAGGCGGCAAGCGAGCGAATCCCGGGGAGCTTACATCAGTAAGTGACCCGGGTGAACGAGGGCAGTCAACGTAGTCATGGCGCCAATTGAGAAGCGAAAATGAATTATCATCAGTACTATCCCGTCGACATCGTCAACGGCCCTGGCACCCGTTGCACTCTGTTTGTCTCCGGCTGCATTCACGAATGCCCCGGCTGCTACAACAAGAGCACCTGGCGGCTGAACTCCGGGATGCCGTTTACCGCAGAAATGGAGCAGCGGATCATCGACGATCTCAACGACACACGCATTAAACGCCAGGGGATCTCCCTCTCCGGCGGCGATCCCCTGCATCCGCAAAACGTCCCGGATATTCTGAAGCTGGTGCAGCGCATTCGCGCCGAGTGTGTGGGAAAGGATATCTGGGTGTGGACCGGCTACAAACTGGATGAATTAAACGACGCCCAGATGCAGGTGGTGGACCTGATCAACGTGCTGATCGACGGCAAATTTGTGCAGGATCTGAAAGATCCGATGCTTATCTGGCGCGGCAGCAGTAATCAGGTGGTGCATCAGTTACGTTAATTTAAAATCGGCTCAAACACTCCATCGCCACGGTTTTAAACCCGGCAAAGTCGCTGCAACCGCACAGCCGGGTCATTGCCCGCTCCCGCAGGAAGGTGACGAAAATATCGTAGATGGCCATCGCCTCTTCATACTCGCTTTTGCTGATGGCGAGCAGGAAGATCACGTGCGCAGTGTCGTCGCCCCACTGAATGCCGTGCGGGGCGAGCACGGTATAGACCACGGTTTTTTGCGCCAGCAACCCCAGGGAGTGCGGCAGCGCGATGCCGTCGCCGAGCAGGGTGCTGACGATGGCTTCACGTTCCACCACCGAGTCGAGAAACTCCGCGTCAACAAACCCCTCCTCCTGCAGCTGGCCGCACAGCTCCCGGAACAGCGTTTGCTGGTCGATGGGGCGATCGATGACGCGGAAATGGCTGGCGTCGAAGAACTTCTCCAGCATCCACGGGCGCGTTCGGTCCACCAGCACCAGCTTTCCGATCTGCTCGAGCTGGTAATCGGTCGGGAACGGGGCGATCAGCACCACCGGCTTGGCTTTCTCCGCGATCCGCGCGGTGGAAATGACAAAATCTTCGCTAATGTTCTCGCACTGCTCGTACTCCCGCAGCGTCAGGGTGCGCGTCACCTCGATTTGCGGGTACTTACGCTGCAACACCGCCTCGATCATCCGTACCATCGCGTTGCCCGCGTCGCAGACCAGCATCACCCGCGGCTGGCGCTGATAGCCAATGTTGTAGTGCCGCTCCAGTCCCACGCCGATGTGCAGCACCAGAAAACCGATCTCGTTTTCGCTGATCACATAGGGGGTGTATTTTCCCCAACTGGAGACCGCGGCGAGGGTCATATCCCACGCCATCGGGTAGTGCTGCTTGATGTTATCCAGCAGCGGATTGGGGATCATGATCTGGTAGCGCACGCGGGTGATCATGGTTTTTATGTGGGTCAGCAGATCCGCGTGTAGCTGGCTGTCGTCGAGCAGGTTGTAGTTAAAGTGGGTGTTGATGTAGCGCAGGATGTAGTTCACCAGCGCCTCTTCATCATCAGCGTTGATGGCGCTTGGGGAGATCTCCTGCACCTGGCGCGCGGCGATATGTACCCCCAGCCAGGTCTCTTCCGCAGGCGAAAGCGTCTTATCGGCCAGCCGGGCGATGGCGCTGGCGATATCCCGGGCGGCATCGCGCACGTTTTCCGCCACCTCTTCGGCGTTAAATTCCGGCAACGGATAACCTTCGCTGATACGCCGCACCGTCACCGCGCCGTAGAGGCGTAAAAACAATTCACCTTCATCGGTGAGGCGAATATGGTGTCGGGTAAAGGTCTCATGCAGGACGGCGGCGAGCTGTTCCGGGACGCCGGCGTTGAGCGCCACTTCCGTCACCAGCGGATTAAGGCTGTCCTGCTGCGCCAGCTGCCACAGCAGGTCGGTCAGGCAGGCGCGGATAGCCATTTCACTGCCAAACAGCTTCATGCCGTGGCGCGGGCGGGTCTCCAGCGTCAGGCGATAACGATGGAACCACTCGCGCACCTCCGCCATGTCGCTTTGCAGCGTGGCGCGGCTGACAAACCACTCATCGGCCAGATCTTCCAGCTTGAGAGAGAAAGCGGAGGTCAGAAAGCGCACCACCAGGTAGTACACCCGCTCCGGGCCGGTACGCGGAATACGCAGCATCCGCGGGTGGGAGTCCTGTAGCTGCTGATAGCGGGCCGGATCGTCGATTTTCAGCTGATAGCCGTTCCCGCGGCTGAGAATAAATTGCGCCCCGTTTCCTGCCAGCAGCGCATTGAGTGCGGTAATGTCAGCCCGGACGGTACGCGTGGATACCGACAACCGTTGCGCCAGTTCGTCCTGAGGCAGCGTTTCGTTTTGCAACAGGTCGAAAAGTTGCGCCAAACGTTGGTTGGGAAATCGCACGGGGTTTTCCTCTTACAGCTTAGGGTGAAATGACCATCTGGGATGGGCTGCCGACCGGCGTATAGTCTGGCTCGGCGTTCAGCTTGCCGTCCTGCGCCACGCGGAAACGGGTAATGTTGTCGCTGCGCTGGTTCATGACGTACAGCCAGCGCCCCTGTTTATCCAGCGTCAGGGTGCGCGGGTAATCGCCACGCGTCCAGACATCGTCCTGATGCGTCAGCGTGCCCTCCGCTGTTACGGTAAAGTGCCCGATGCTGTTATGCAAACGGTTAGCCACATACAGCTGTTTACCATCGGCACTTAATGCCAGCCCGGCGGCAAAACTGGTGCCTTTATAACCTGCTGGCAGGGAAGATATCGTTTTGCCCTCTTTCAGCCTGCCGTTGTTATGCAGTACGTAATGGGTCAGCGTAGAAGCCTCTTCGTTAATCAGCCAGAGGGCATCGCCTTTGGGCGTAAAGACGAAATGGCGCGGCCCGGCCCCTTTCGAGGAGGCGCTGATAAACGGCGGATCGTTCGGGATCAGCTTCCCGGCTTGATCGTCAAAACGGTACTGATAAATACGATCCAGGCCCAGATCGGTGGAGAATACGTATTTCCCGCTCGGATCGGCGGCGATCATGTGTGCATGTGGGCCATTATGATCGCTGATGGCAAAACTTCCTTCAGCGGTCGCCTCGGGTTTGGCGGCGCCCGGATCACCCTGATCCTGATGTTTGTCCGTGGCGTCTCCCAGGCTGCCGTCAGCGTTGATCGGCAGAACCGCAATCGAACCGCTGACGTAGTTCGCCACCAGCAGATGTTTGCCGTTCGGCGTTAGCGAGAGATAGACCGGCCCTGCACCACCGGAAGCCACTTGGTTAAGCTCACTCACCTCGCCGTTATCGCCCACGCGCAGCGCCTGCACCACGCCCTGCTCAACTTCGCTTGCCAGATAGAGCGTTTTGCCATCCTTTGAGGTGGTCAACTGCGCGGCGTTCGGCAGTTTGCTCACCAGGGTTTTGTTGGCGAGCGCGCCGGATTGCGGATCGACGGTAAAGCGATACAGCCCTTCGCCGTTGGGGTTGTAGGTGCCCACCCAGGCGTACTGCGTCTGGGCAACGGCAGCGGTGGCAAGTAAAGAGAGTGAAGCGACAAGCAGGTTACGTGTATGCATGGTGGCTCCTTTAGGTGTGTGCGGTTTGTTTCCCCTCACCCCAGCCCTCTCCCCATAGGGGCGAGGGGGTAATCGTGCCCTCTGCACTTTGGGGAGACGGAATAATCGTTCCCTCTCCCCTTTGGGGCGACGGAATAATCGTTCCCTCTCCCCTTTGAGGCGAGGGAGTCATCGTTCCCTCTCCCCTTTGAGGCGACGGAATAATCGTTCCCTCTCCTCTTTGAGGCGACGGAATAATCGTTCCCTCTCCTCTTTGAGGCGACGGATTAATCGTGCCCTCTGCCCTTTGGGGCGACGGATTAATCGTGCCCTCTCCCCTTTGAGGCGAGAGAGTAATCGTTCCCTCTCCTCAAAGGGGAGAGGGTCAGGGTGAGGGGTAAGGTTTTTATTACTTCACCAGCTTCTTCGTCATCTCCAGCAACGTGCGCACATCTTCCGGGCGCGTATCGCCGCTGGCTTTGTCGATAATTGAGCTGTAGATATGCGGGATGATCTTGCTGACACCTGCGTCCAGGGCGATCTGCAGGATCTCCTCGTAGTTTTCCAGATCGATACCGCCGGTCGGCTCCAGCCAGAAGTCGTGACGGGCGCAGGCTTCCGCCACCGCTTTGTATTCGTCACGGCACTTCAGGCCACCCATCGGGAAGTATTTGATCGAGCTGCCGCCGAAATCCTTCAGCAGGGCAATGGCGGTTTCCACCGGGACGATGCCGTCCGGCGCCTTGCTGCTCAGCGGGCCGGTGGAGATCTTGACCATGCCGACGGTGCCGGTCGGAGAGACCAGGCCGTTCACCACGGAATCATCTTGCCCCAGCAGCGCACGGCTGGTGGCGACACCGGTGAAGACCTGGTTGACGTGCTGCGGCTGCACCTGGCGGGAGATTTCGCTCACCATCGCCGACTGGTTCGGATCCCCCGCGCCGAGGCCCACGGAGAGCGCATTATCAATCAGTGCCGCGTATTCGCGCATATCCGCTACGGCGCTGTCCACGTCCGGGTAGTTTTTAGAGAGCACACCCACCAGCACATGACCTTCTGCCGCTTCATAGATGGCGCTGGCATTGGCTTTGGATCCGGCCAGCACGTTCAGGCAGACGCGGTCGCGGTAAAAATTGGGGGTCAGTTTCATGCCTTCTTCTCCTGGCCTAATACTTCGCTGATGCGGCGATAGACGATATTCAGTTGGTCTGCGCTGACGCTACGCACGTCGGCTTCGATGATCCCTTCGTTGGCCTTGTAGCCGCGGAAGTAAATCGCGTACTCGCCCTGCTTCAGGGCACTTACCAGATCGCCAGTGCCCACCCCGGTAGTTGCTTCGTCGAACTTAATCTCGGTGCGGGCGATGTCGCGACCAGCGCTGTCCCAGACCACGCGGGCCGTGACGCCGTTCAGAGTATTCAGGGCATCGATAAATGGCGTCATCTTCGCCACCATCTCGTCGCCGCTCTCTTTGGTCGCCGTCAGGTAGTGTTCGATGGCGCAGGTCAGGCCGAGAATGCCCTCTTTACCCACCTTCATGGCGCGGCCAATGCCCGCCGTCTGGCGTTTCACCCACTCAACGTACTGAGTTCTGCCGATCACCAGGCCGCTGGTTGGCCCTTCGATCGCCTTCGCGCCGCTGTAGATCACCAGATCCGCACCGGAACGGTAGTAAGTCTGGAGATCTTCTTCTGCCGCCGCATCGACGATCAGCGGCAGCTCGTGCTTACGCGCCACAACCGCCGCCTGCTCGACGCTGAGCATGCTTTTCTGCACGCAGTGGTGGGATTTGATGTAAAGGATCGCCGCGGTGCGCGGGGTGATCGCCGCCGCCAGCTGATCGGCGGAGCATTCGTTGGCGTAACCGGCTTCCACCAGCTTGCCGCCACCCAGCGCCACCATGGTGCCGACCGGCGCGCCAAAGTTGACGTTATGGCCTTTCGGCAGGACGATCTCGTTGTTTTCAATCGGGGTCACGTGCAGGTTTTCCAGCAGCCAGTCGCTGTCTTTGACCAGCACCGCCGCCACAGACTGGGCAATGCCCGCCGAGGCGCAGGAGACGACGGTCGCGCCTTCGACATCCAGCAGCTTCGCGATGTACTCACCGGTTTTGTTGACCAGATCTTTCATCTCGAAGTACTGGTTCATACCGTCCATGGCCGCCTGCACCACTTCCGGGCGCGGGGTAGAGACGCCGAGCGCGGTCATGCGCCCGGAGGTGTTAATCACCTGTTTTAAATTGTATTTCTCAAAAATTGAAGGCATGTTCCGTGCTCCCTTGTTCGGTCATGTAGCCCTTGCCCGCGCGGATCGCGGCAAGCGGCACCAGAATGTGTTCAGCCTGCAGGCTGTCGTTTTCGGCATCCACCAGCAGCGTGGGCTGGCGTTTCAGGGTGAACAGCGTCAGGTCGGCGTCGAGACCAGGCTGAATGCGGCCTTTATGGGCCAGGCGCAGGCCATCGGCGGCGTTGGCGGTGACACACTCAATCACCTGCGGCAGCGACATACCGATGGCGAGGAATTTCGACATCACGCTCGCCAGCGAGCCAACCGGGCCGTTGAGGCGGTTGCGGCAGTAGATATCCGAGCTGATGGTGTGCGGCAGAATGCCCATCGCGATGGCGCGCTTCGCCACCTCAAAGCTGAAACTCGCCGTACCGTGGCCGACGTCCAGCCGCACGCCGCGCTTCAGGGCAGACGTGATGGACGCGCGCAGCTCGCCGGACGGGGTGAGAATGCGGTTCGGTTTGCCGTTGTAGCAGTGGGTAATGATGTCGCCGGAACTCAGTAGCTCGGCGATTTCGTCGAGGTTTGGCGGGTTGTTGCCAATGTGCACCATCAGCGGCAGATCGCCGTTCTCTTTCTGGATGGTTTTGGCGCGTTCCAACGGGGTAATGCCGTTTTCACCCACCACGCTGCTGCTCATGCGTGCTTTCAGGCCGACGATAAAATTCGGATGGCGTTGTACCGCCTGTTTCACCGCATCGGCGTCGATGTTGGCCATATTGGCCAGTTCGTTCTGGGCAATCAGCCCGACGCGGGAGATGTTCAGCAGGGCAAACACCTCGGTGGAGGCTTTGCGGGTAATGTTGTAAAAGTCGTCCACGTCATCTGCCCCGGTGCTGCCCGCGTCCACTACAGAGGTGACGCCGGTGGCAATGCCTACGCTGTCCGGCTCGTCATGGTAAATCGGGGAGTTCGGGTAGCAGTGGACGTGGGAGTCAATCCAGCCCGCGCTGACGTAAGTGTCACCGTTCAACTCAACGGTGCGGTGTGCGGGATCGGTGATGTCGCCAACCGCCGCGATCTTCCCGTCCTGAATGGCGATATCGGTCAGGGTATCGTCGGTGAGGCGCGCACGGCGCAGGAGTAAATCAAACATGGGGTTCTCCTGATAAGGCGGGCGCCTGAGCGCCCGCGGGTATTAAAGGGCGACCGGGAACAGCCAGCCTAAAAGCATTGCACCGAGGATGGCACCACCGGTAATCGGCTTCTGCCAGATATAGAACAGCAGTGCGCCCAACAGTGAACCGATGCCGATGGGGATCGACGCGGTCATCGCGCTGAGGATAATCAACGGCCCAAGGAAGCGGCCGGAAGCGTTACCCGCCCCCATCATCACGTCAGCCCCGTAGGTGGAGTTGCTCTGATTGATGGTGAACTTACGCGCCAGGATGATGACGTAACCAATCGCCATACCAATGACCAGGCCGGTCGCCAGCGAGGCGACAAAGTTGGTCACCGGGAACATGATGCCCGCCCCCAGCAGCAGCGCCGGCACACCGAGGCCTACGCCGGTCTGGATCGCCCCGCCGATATCGAGGATCCCCACCAGGGAGCCTTCGATAATACGGGCGAACAGGAAGCTGGCGCCGAACGCCGCCACTGCGCCGTAGGCGCCGGTATCGATGCCCGCTTTCAGCATCGCCACAAAGGCCACTTCGTTAAACGCGCCAATGCCGTAGAGGTAGTACATGTGTGTCCCGGCGAAGACGCCGGAGGAGAGCAGGCCAACGAAGATCGGGAACGACCAGTCGGCATACCAAAAACCTTTATTTTGTTCCATTTAGAGGCTCCTGTTACTTGCCGCTGAGCGAGTTGTGGATCATGTCGAGCCAGTTCGGCACGGTCAGATGGAAGGATTCAATCATCTTCATGTCGAAGCCGCGGAAGAAGCCGCTCAGCACAAACAGCGCTACGATAGCGACCATCATCACTTTGGTGACATGGTTCCAGCCGCTCTCTTCCACGCCTTTGCCAATCAGGATCCCCAGCACCAGACCCGGTACGGCGTTACCCATGATCAGCTGCGCCGCGCCGCCAAAGACGGTGGCCCAGAAGCCGGATTTTTTGCCCGCGTCGATGGCAGCCAGCCAGAAGATCACCGGCATCACGGTGTTCACCAACAGGTTCGCCGCCGGAACCAGTACCTTCACGGCGGTGACCTGAAGGGCTGCCGGTACGGAAGAGGCGGTAAGGTTCAGGAAGGTGACGACCAGCATGCCGATCACGCCGCAGGCTATCGCCATTTTGCGTGGATCGTGCAGCGTCTCGCCGACGTTGCGGTTTTTGATCATCAGCGCCGCGGCACCCCAGTTCGGGATGATGCGGTGGTCAACGTCCTGGGTGAAGGAACCCGCCGCCACCGACGAGGCCCAGGCGTTGAAGAAGAAGCCTAACCCAAAGGAGAAGTGAGACGCCGGATCCCCTTCACAGGAGTTCAGCTCCCCCAACGTACGAAACGCGCCCATACCCTGTGTGGTAGGCGCATGAAACATGCGTGCAGCCCCGGCACCAACGCCGACGCCAACCAGGCCGCCGATGATGAGCGATTTTATTAAAATTATCAGGAACATTAGTCTGCCCTATTAGTAAGAATCAGCGTTGCGTGACAAAGTCCACCTGGTCCAGATTGATGGCAGTCACGTTGACGGTCACGTCCAGCTCCACGCTGTAGGTGCGTCTTTCCCGGCGCAAAAAGAAGAACAGAAACGCCTCTTTACGCACCGCTTCTTGCGCCTGAACAACCTGCACATCCTGTGGCTCAATACGCAGTAAGATATGCGGCGATGCTTTCATCACCGCGGCCTGAACATGGTTCAGCGCGTCGGCAAAGGCGCGCGCTTTGGCGTCACCCTTGCCTTTTACTCTCACCGTGGTGGTGAACTGTTCTTTCATGCTTATGCGCCGTGCTTCTTCTGCCACGCCTGGACCAGACGCTCACCCAGCTCTTCTTTATCCATAAAGCCAAAACCGAGCACGTTGCAGCCTTCGTTGATGGCGGTCACGCCCTCTTCCACGGAACGCATGCCGTACTTCGCTTTGTAGCCATATTTGGTCTGCGCGGTAATAGCACCTGCGCCACCGCTGCCGCAGAAGGAGATGCCGAAGGTCGCGTTTTCCGCCTTCATCACATCGCCCAGCTTCATGTCTGCCGCCATGCCTGGCACCACCACGGCGCGTCCACCTGCTTTTTCAACGCCTGCTGCAACCTTCTGACCTTTACCCAGGCGATCGCCGATAACGACTGTAATTTGTTCCATGATGTACTCCTTAAAGGTTGTCTTTTGCGACTTCAAAGTGAACGGAGAGCAGCCAGGCTTCTTCATCAGGAAGATTGCCAAACTGCGCCACAACGTCCCGGGCAAGCTGCATTGATTCAGGTGAAATTTCGTCGAACAGGTCAGCCTCAACCTCCGGCAGCGGCTCGCCGGTCACTGACCGGTGCGCCATGGCGCGAACGTGGGAGGTCAGCATCTGCTCCTGAACGGCATTGGGGATAATGTGGTGATGACTAAGCAGCGTGAACGTCTGCTTGAGCATGGTGTCGGCCAGCTGTTCAGTTTGCGCCGCCTGGTCTCCAGTGTCGTTTATTACCGTTCCGTTAATCACTCGTATTACCCCGTTATTGGCTCTGGGATAAAACTAACGCTGGCTGTTGCTGGTTTGTAGCGAGTTGTTTTCCACTTCGAAGTGGAAAGGAGAGCGGCGCCAGTGATCTGTGCCACATAATTACGCTGAATGATGATTTTCCGCTGGTTTTACGTGATGAATATCACGCTCCTGAACGGGAAAAGCGGCGTGGTGGAAGTGAAAAAGTTTACGAGCGGACTCGTAGAAATGTGAGCTGGATAAGGTTTTCTTATGGGGATTGGATAGAGTGGCTGCGGGTGCTTGAGACTGACCGTCTCATGCATGGGACGGGAAGTGGAAAGCCCCACCTGAATAAAAATCAGGGATGGGGCCCGAAACAACACGTCCGAACACGTGAAGTTCGCTGCCTTACCCGCTTAAGAAGCAAGGAGGCATCCATGAAACGCACACAACTTATTATCAGAGTCGCCACGATTGCCGCAATAACAGCAATTTTGTTGACGCTGATAACCCGTCGAACCCTTTGCGAAATTCACTATCGCAACGGTTCACTGGAAGTGACTGCCCGACTGGATTGCAGCTCTGGCAAGGAGTAGAGCTATTATGCAGGGGGAGAGCAATCCCCCTGCATTTTATGAGTGTATCAAGGACGTACGGCTCAGGCACCCATTAACGATATTTTTTGTGATAGGTATTACGTGTGGTCACAAATCCATCGGCCGCCGCCTGCGCCTCTTTTACTTTGCCTTCATTGGCCAGCTTCAGCGCGCCATCAATCTGCCCGACCAGCGTCTCCAGCCCGTGACGGTAATCTTTCATCTCCGCGCTGTTCTCCGCTTTACCTTCCAGCTTCGGCGGCGTCTCTTTTTGCGCGTCCACCGCGGCGGCACGCATTTTGGTCAGTGCGCCTTTCATTTCCGCCGCATTGTCCGTTTTCTGCACCACCTTCAGGTTTTCGCTGAGGGTGTCCATATTGTCTTCCAGGTCGGCAAAGACCGACGAACTCAATACCAGCGTTGAGGCTGCGAGGATAGCTAACAGATTTTTACGCATTGCTCACTTCCTTTTTTATTATTAAAAAAACCGACGAATACCCTGACTAATTCGCGTTGCAGGACAAGGCACTTGTGCCCTGAACAGCGCGCGCTAGCCCCAAAGGGGCGAATAACGCGGCAAGCGCGTGAACGCCCGGGAGCTTACAGAGTAAGTGCCGGGATGAACGCGCGCTGCCAACGCATCTGCAGCGTGAAGAATGGCGGGTATTACTGGCCGGCGATCTTCATCTCCGGTAACAGCACCGATCCGCACTGGATATTACTGCGCGTTTCGATATCGTTGCCTACCGTCACGATATTGCGCCACATATCTTTTAAGTTGCCGGCGATAGTAATTTCGCTCACCGGGTACTGAATTTCACCGTTTTCGACCCAGAAGCCAGACGCCCCGCGGGAGTAGTCACCGGTTACGCCACTGACGCCCTGGCCCATCAACTCTGTTACCACCAGCCCGGTGCCCATCTCTTTCAGCATCTGCTCAAAGCTCAGGCCGCGGCCAGGGATACGCCAGTTGTGGATGCCGCCCGCATGGCCGGTGCTTTGCAGCCCCAGTTTGCGCGCGGAATAGCTGGTCAGCAGCCACTGGGTCAGGATGCCGTCTTTAATGATATCGCGACGCTCCGTGCGCACGCCTTCGCTGTCGAACGGCGTGGAGGCCAGCCCTTTCAGCAGGTGCGGATGTTCTTCAATAGTCAGCCATTCCGGCAGGATCTGCGTGCCCAGCGCGTCGAGCAGGAAGGTCGATTTACGGTATACCGCGCCCCCTGCGATTGCCCCGACCAGATGCCCGAACAGCCCGGTCGCCACTTCATTGGCAAAAATAACCGGTGCTTTCATGGTAGACAATTTTCGTGGAGCCAACCGGGACAATGTGCGTTTTGCGCACTCCATCCCCACCCACTCTGGCGTCGCCAGATCGCCCATCGCACGGCCAATGGTATAGGCGTAATCACGCTCCATATCGCCGTTCTCCTCCGCAATCACGCAGCTGGAAAGCGAGTGACGGGTAGAGCTATAGCCCTGCAACATGCCGTGGCTGTTGCCAAAAACTTTAATGCCGTAGTGGCTGTTAAAGCTGCCGCCTTCGGTGTTGGTGATGCGCTTATCGGCATTAAGGGAGGCCTGTTCAGCGCGCGCCGCGAAATCAATGGCTTCGTCAGGGGTCACTTCTGCCGGGTGGAACAGATCCAGATCCGGGGCCTCAAAGGCCAGTAATTCTCTGTCTGCGACGCCTGCATAAGGGTCCGGGGAGGTGTAGCTGGCGATATCCAGCGCCGCCTGCACGGTGCGCGCAATGGCATCCGGGCTGAGGTCGGTGGAGGAGGCGCTGCCTTTACGGTTCTGGTGATAAACAGTAATCCCTAACGCGCCATCGCTATTAAATTCAACGGTTTCCACCTCGCCATAGCGGGTGCTGACACTCAGACCGGTGGTTTTGCTGACGGCGACTTCTGCCCCGTCGGATTTCGCTGACGCCAGCTCCAGAGCCATGGAGACAGCTTCTTCCAGTGCTTTACGCTGCGCTGCAACTTGTGAGATCACTTTCATCGTAAATGCCATAATGTAAGGTGTAGTTAGCTGAAGTCTAACAGAGAACCGTTTCTCAGTACGCGCCTAAACTGGTAAGATTAGCCTCTTTTTTTAAGGAGCCTGACATGACTAAGCAGCCCGAAGACTGGCTCGACGACGTTCCCGGTGATGACATCGAAGACGAAGATGATGAGATCATCTGGGTCAGTAAAAGTGAAAT
>PJTS01000366.1_pt1 | contig 31145 bp, 36 predicted proteins | sample 1512251 | NCBI WGS metagenome assembly PJTS01 (sample SAMN08177686, study PRJNA422409) | Soil metagenome, whole genome shotgun sequencing project. | isolation source: Soil (2) enriched on wood chips: alkali lignin treatment | place: USA: Madison | collected 2015-01-15 | reverse complement strand
CGGGTGACGCTCACCATTCAGCACACCATGCGCGCCGATCAACACCTCAAGCATTATGGGAGCTGCAGCAGCGAGTGCGGCATCGCGCTCATGTTCGAACCACGCCAGCGCATGGCCCCGGTCGTCGCAGACATAGTGCCCTGCCGGATTGCCATTGGTGCCAGGCTGGACGTGCCAGCTTTCAAGCTTGGGAGTGGGTTCACCGTCCGTGCCACGCATCACGCGACGTCCCGGCATTGCGTTTTGGTGCTGCGATCGCAGGGGACCAGAAGGTCGCCAATTGCCATATCAAGCGCAACGCTAATCTGAGAGTGAAAGCAATGAAGTGGAGCCGCGATAGGCGAAGGGTGCGAACTCATGCTCGAGCCCCTTGAATGCTAGGAATGCCAGAGCGCGCAAGAAAATCGGTTTCCCATTCGGAAAATGGGACCCCGCCGTCGGTGACCTTATCAATCAGCAGTGCTGTACGGGCATCAGGAAAGCGCTTGCCATTCCTATATCTGTTTACGGTAGCCTGAGAGCAATTGATCTTAGACGCCAATGCTGCCTGGCTGAGATCACCATGATCTAGATAGCGGGCGAGCTTGTTCCGAAAGTTCTCCATAGGACGCGCCGTATACCAAAGAGGTATTTATCGTCAATCGGATTTATACCGATACGGCTGTTCCATAGGCGGATTGATCAGGCAATTATTCCAATATGGCATTTTGCGATAATCTGAAGCGGTTCCGGCAGGAAGCGGGCCTCAAACAGTCTGAGATCGCTGAAAAACTGGATGTGGCTCAGCCGACCTACCAGCGATGGGAAAGCGGACTCAGAGAGCCGAGCTTTGCAGACATCGAAAATATCGCGAAGGCCCTGAACGTGAACGTGGCCGAACTGTTTCAGGATGGGGTCTTAGATCCCGATCCTACTGAAGTTGAGCTTGCAGGAATGATCGCGCAGGCGATGTCTGAACTGCCCGTGGGTTTAACTTTCGAGGACTATCCGAGAGCTGTATCATCAAGTTTGCATGAGCAGTTAAAGCGGTTTCGAGCTTCCCGCGGATTTCGACGCACAGAGGCTTGATCGTCAGCTCCACACAAAGCTGCTCAATCTCTTCTTTCCACCAAGAGATCCGTTCAGGAAGAATAGCGCACCGCAGGTAGCATGTGTCACATCCGACCTCACAGTCGGGCTCGGCTAGAACGTTACGATGCACTGCACCCCCAAGGACATTTGTCCTCTCTTTGTTCCAAATTTTCCAACATGTCGAGAGGGCGCTCTGAAAGCCTCTTAAACTTCAAACAGCAGAGCGCCACCAAGTTTGAAAATTCCGATTTGGTATTTCTGAGTGGATGATTATTCCAATGCGGAATAAATCCTCCTGGCTGCTCGAGGTCTCACAATGGGCGCGTGAATAAGTGGCGCTAGCCGGGTGCTGCATATGTCAATTCATTCGCCGCTAATCCGATGAGACCTAGCCTCTTGCCAATGACAAAAGGTTGGCGGGTGAGATAATGAAGCGGAACAGTTTGCTCTTTATAGGCGCATGCCTGCTTGGATCATGCACGAACGCCCAGTCCGAACTTGCAGGGCATCTTCCGCAAAATGTGACTTTGACATCGGCTGGCTTGGCGACTTTGCTATCAGCCCCTGCATCCCAGTCTGCAGGGGACGGGGCCCCACAGCCGGCAAATCCCACAGACGACGAAGCGTTGCGCAATCCGGATGCGGCAGCGAGCCAGGCAGCCGAGCTGCTGCATCAGCGCCTTATGTCTGCAGAGGCAGGAAACTATATCGGCCGCCATATCGTTCGCGACCCAGTTCCGCGCTTTGCCTTTCAGTTCCGCCGCAATGCGAAGGAAGCCCTCGCTCGGTACTCCACTGACAAACGTTTTGTTGCGCGGGAAGGGGGGCTGCCGCCGGAAGAGTTGCAACCCATCCTCGATGAATGGTTTCCGCGTCTGAGCGAACATCGCCTGGTTGGCGGAGGATCCGTTCAGGAGTTTGATGGTGTGGTCGCGTTCGACATGACCGTCGATGAGCCAACGTTTAAGAAGGTCGCTGGCGAGCAGGGGTGGACCATCCCGGAGCGGGTAAAACTCAATTTTGCCCCGCCGCCCAATCCTCAATCTATTGATCCTAGATTGTCGCCGCTCATCCGCATTTTTGCTCGATCTGACCGCCTTCCCGGAGCCGTCAATCAAGCGGCGTTGAGGGGGCGGATAATCCTGCGCGACGGCTGCTTCCGGGTTGCGGATCATCAGGAAGGACAAGAGCCGCTGGTGCTGTTCGATCGCGACGCCGAGCTCGGGTTGGACGAAGAGAATTACATTGTTTTGCGGGACGGCGGCGCAAATCCTGCCGTTAGGGTAGGGGAGCCGATCATATGGGCAGGGCCACGCAGCGCGAACGAGGCTGATGCGGGAGTTAAGGCTCTGAGGGCCCAGTGTGGTGCTGGGTTGATCATACCCATCGGCGCGCCTTCACGAGCTGTGGCGCTGCCAGATCCAAGTTAGCAACGAGGGCAATTTTTAAAGTGGTAGATTTACCTAGGCCGCGCGGACAAATTTGAGCCAGTATCTGGCGGTGGCAAGATGGACATGCCTAGGAAGCCCTTGGACAGTTCGTCATAGCGTATGGTGATGGCGCGGTTGATCTTGAGATGGCCGAACATGCGCTCGATCTTCAAGCGTCGGTTGGAGCGGCCAGGGATGACGGCTTAGACCTTCTTGCTGGCGAGGTCGGCTCGGATGGCTTCGGTGTCGTAGCGTTTGTGGGCGAGCAACGCGTTCGGCGCACGCTCGGGAAGGCCGATCAAAGCGTCTTGTGCTTTGCAATCTGCCGCTCCGCCAACCGTCAGATGGAAGGCAAGTGGCCTCCGAGGCTGATGTAATCAGCGCTATTCCTTTAAAAATACACCTGACTTCAAAGCTGGGTGGAATCGCTATGATAAAGGTTAAGTTTCGTCGGAGGGCGGGAACTTCACGTAACAGCCGTGTTGTAGGTTTGAATGCGGCGGCAGAAACGAACAATTTGGTCATGGCCAGTTGTGTCTCGGTCCCTCGCCTCTTCTCTCAATATCGACGAGGCATCTCCTTATGGTCAATAAATCTGCTCGCCCAAATCCTCTTTCGACTGACGGGATGATTACCGTGGCTGATCTGTCCGCCTCCGATATCGGAGGTGAATCCGTCCAAAAGGCACCACAGTTTCCGGCCGATGCAGACATCGCCTTTGCGTTTGACCAAGTGCTCCAACCTGGTGGTGACCTTCACCAGACGGCCGACCAAAATTTTGAGACCCTGACCACTCAGCAGGGTATCCCAGTGGCGGATGATCAAAATACCTTAACTCAAGGTTCTCGCGGCCCCGCGCTGCTGGAGGATTTCCATTTTCGCGAGAAAATCTTCCATTTTGACCATGAACGAATCCCCGAGCGCGTGGTCCACGCGCGGGGGTATGGCGCCCATGGGTTTTTCGAGCTGACGGATAATTTGGCCGATGTCAGTCGCGCCGATATTTTTCAGCGAGTGGGTGAGCGCACCCCTGCCTTTGTCCGATTCTCCACGGTGGCCGGGTCGAAGGGATCATTCGATCTCGCCCGCGATGTGCGCGGCTTCGCGGTTAAGATTTACACCCGGGAAGGCAATTGGGATCTTGTTGGCAACAACATCCCGGTGTTCTTCATTCAGGATGCCATCAAATTCCCGGATCTGGTCCATTCAGCCAAGCCGGAACCTGATCGGGCATTTCCGCAGGCGCAAACCGCGCATGACAATTTCTGGGATTTCATCAGCCTGACTCCGGAAAGCTTCCACATGATCATGTGGACGATGTCTGATCGAGCCATCCCACGATCTTATCGCACCATGGAAGGCTTCGGCGTTCACACCTTCCGCCTGCTTGATGCTGCTGGCAAATCCACGTTCGTCAAATTCCACTGGAAGCCCAAACAGGGTTTGCAGTCGGTTGTCTGGAACGAGGCAGTGAAGATCAACGGGGCGGATCCTGATTTCCATCGCCGCGACCTGTGGGATGCCATCAATTCAGGTGACTTCCCCGAATGGGAGCTGGGCGTGCAGCTGTTCGATGATGAATTTGCGGACAGTTTTGATTTTGACGTGCTGGATGCCACCAAGATTATTCCGGAAGAATTAGTGCCTATCCGGGTGGTGGGCAGGCTGGTGCTGGATCGGGTAGTCGACAATTTTTTTGCCGAAACGGAACAGGTTGCCTTCTGCACACAGAACGTGCCGCCCGGTATCGATTTTTCCAATGATCCACTGCTGCAGGGACGGAATTTTTCCTATCTGGACACGCAGATCAAGCGCCTGGGCGGTCCGAATTTCACACACATTCCGATCAACGCGCCTAAATGCCCGATGGCCCATTTCCAGCAGGACGGGCACATGGCGATGAAGAATCCCAAAGGTCGGGCCAATTACGAACCCAACAGCTGGGGCCCAACCCATGGAGGGCCGCGTGAAGATCCGGTGCGGGGCTTTACCAGCTTCGCAGAAGCTGCCGAGGGCCCCAAGCAACGGGTGCGTTCTGAAAGCTTTGCTGACCACTATAGTCAGGCCCGACAGTTCTATGTCAGCCAGACGCCGATTGAACAGAAACACATCGGCGATGCGCTGGTGTTCGAACTGTCAAAGGTCGAGCGGCCAGACATTCGGTCACGCACCGTTTCCCATCTACTGAATATCGACGCCACGCTTGCTGCCACCGTGGCGGATGGCCTTGGCATGTCGGTTCCCAACGCTGCTGCCGCCGCACGCGCAACTATTACCGATCTACCGCCATCGGACGCGCTCAGCATTGTCAAAAACGGTCCAGCCAGCTTTAAAGGCCGGAAATTGGGGATCATGCTAAGTGACGGAGCAGACGCAGCCCTTGTGACTGCCTTGATTGACGCCGTCGAAAGTGAAGGCGCTGTCTATGAAGTGATCGCCCCTAAAATCGGTGGTGTGACCTTGTCTGACGGGACGAAAATCGCCGCCAGGCACAAGATAGACGGGGCTCCTTCGGTGCTGTTTGACGCAGTGGCCATTGTGGTATCTCCCGAGGGTGGTGCCCTGCTGGCGCTTGACGCAGCAGCCAGAGATTTCGCCACCGATGCTTTCTCTCATTGCAAATATATTGGGGTGAACGCCGGAGCCGAAGCCATCTTCGCCAAAGCAGGAATCTCCGATGATTTCGATGAAGCCTGCATAGCCCTGGCTTCTGCAAAAGACGCTGCACCGTTCATCACAGCTTGCAGCGCCCTGCGCTTTTGGCCCCGAGAACTGCTGGTGGACCTGGATGCCTTGCCGGCCATTTGAGGTGAAGCCATCCAACTAACGTCAGTCTTCTAGCTGCCTGTCATTGCCGCTGCGAAACGATCGATCGCCGAATGGAGCGAGGGCATCAACAGCCCTCGCTCACTCGTAAGCGCGCCATTTGCAGGTCGCGAAGCGACCCAGCCCATTTCTGATGCAGGGCACGCCTTAATATGTCGCGTCGGCAGGCCACACGCTTCCCCCAACGCAAAAGCGAACCCAGCCCAAGACACTTGCCCGTCATTTACAATATGCCACAGACCATTTTCATCATCGATGATAAGGTCCAGCGTCACACGCACCAAGTCGGGTACATAGGTTGGCGAAGTAATGCAGTCTGTGGCTGCGAGAAACGGCTGCCCGTCTCTCAGCGCATTGATCAGGTGAACCGCGAAATTGTGCTGATCATCCGCAGAAAAGAATGAAGATGTTCGCACCGTCAGATTGCGACCATCCATCAGCGCCAGTTCCCGGTCAGCCTTTGCCTTACTGGTGCCATAGGCGCCCAATGGTGCCGTCACATCGTTTTCTGCATAACTATCGGGCTTGGTGCCGTCGAACACCAGATCACTGGAAAAACTGGTATAGTGGATGCTTCGCATGTGGCATGCTTGCGCAAGGCTGACAGAACCGTGATAATTGGCCTGCAGACAATCGTTTGCCCTGTTTTCAGCCTCATCTACCCGCACCCATCCGGCACAATTGATCACCGCCCATGGTTGGGTATCGTTCAATATGGAAGCGACAGATTGCGGCGAGGACAGGTCCAATGCGGCACGGTCTGTCAGCACATAGTCAAGGCCCCGCTGGCGGCAGGCGGCGGCAAATGCCTGACCTAGTGTACCAGTCGCGCCCGCTATCAACAGCGGCCGAACAGCATTGGTTCTAGAATGTTGCCGCCACCATCCGGTTCTGTTCAACACGGGATGGTCTGGTGCAGCGCCGGTAGCCAGTTGTCGCAGCAGCGGCGCAAGAGCCGTTTCACGCGGAACGGGGCTACGAATATCGAACACGCCGCTTTCATAATGACCAGACTGCAGGGTCAATAGGCTGTTCCAATCATACGACCCCATCAGGTTCCAGGCCGTAACCGCTTCAATCTCAATTCCGTCGGCGCGAAGCTTCGTGGCGCAATTCCAAGCTTCCATGATCCAGCGCAATTGGTCTTCCCGCGTGCAGCCGTTGTGAATTTCGGTGAGTGCAATCGGAATCCTATAGCGCTCCCAGCAGTCACGGATTGCCCCTTCCAGTCCCGCAGGACGTTCCAGAACGCGGACCGCAGCGACATCCGCCATCGGTCCGAAAAAACATTCCCCATGGCTCTCCACGGGATGCCTTTGCGTATCATGATCCAGAAACCGATCACTCGTCAGGTAATGATTAATCCCCATCACTGTCGGTGGGCATGGTGCTGAGCGCAGCGATTGTAACCGGGTATCAAAGCCCATCTCGGTCAATCGCCGCCACAGCGGTTCTTCGGGCGGCAAACGCCCGCTGAGCATATCCCAACTGGCCCATCGACGGGCATTATCGAAACCAGCCTGAGCCTGCCGCTCCGGCGTTGCTGAAGTAAAGCCCAGATCCTCTGTCTGAATCAGGCGGGCGGACGGTATAACCGCACGAATTTGCGCCATTGATGCCCGAATTGCATCGATTTGATTAATTAGGGCATTCCAGAAACTGCGTTCATCCCGGCGATGCGGATGCCAATGTCCGTAAAGTGCGGAAAACCGCGCCGTCGTCAGCGGTTCATTTACCGGTGTCCAATCCTGCACCCATGGATAACGCACAGCCGCCTGCCGGGCGTGCTCAGCCAATCCAGATGCAAAGCCATCTGCCAGCAGATCCGTATGGGCAGGGCCACTGCCATGATGGATCAGTCCTAAAATTGGCCGCACCCCCAAATCGCTCAACCTGGCCAAACGATGATCATGCCATGCCCACAACTGTTCCGGATCAGAAGAGGCGGCGAAGCTTTCCCACAGCAGCGGATACCGCAGAGCCTTGATGCCAAGACCCGCGATGCGTTCCAGATCATGGGGTCGACCGTCGTGCCCGCTCAGAACGGATTGATCGCGATACAGCGCTCCCACTCGATTGATGGTGCACTCTACCCCACCCCATAGCGCAAGTTGTTGAGAGGGGTGTAAAAATTCAGTCAACGAATACCTCCAAGCCGCCCTATATTTATGGATCATTACCGAGAAACTATAAACCCCCCTCAGGTCTGGTAAACGTATTGATATAAGTTAATTCAGTTGTTTATCAGGATCGTTATTCGGGACTCTTCGTTCCCTGAGGGACAATATTTCTCTGTCTCAAAGGCCAAACATGACGTTATTGGTTTGCTTTTCCCATCTTCGCTGGGATTTCGTTTTTCAGCGCCCACAGCATCTTATGACGCTTGTGAGCCACAAATGGCCCGTGCTGTATTGGGAAGAGCCTGTTGGTGGAGCAGGGCAACCTTGGCTGGAATTGCGCATGGCGGCAGAGCAAGTGACTGTGGCGGTGCCCCATCTGCCCGACGATATGACGCCAGCTGAACAGCAAGCGACGTTAAAACAGCTGCTGGACGTTCAATTAAAGGGGACCTCAGAAGGGGTCATTCGATGGTATTATACCCCCATGATGCTGGGCTTTTCCCGGCATCTTGCGACGTCCTGCACCGTTTATGATTGCATGGACGAACTCGCCAATTTTCGCTTTGCTCCGTCCGAACTGGCCGAGCTGGAAGCGGAACTGCTGGATTCAGCCGATTTGGTTTTCACCGGGGGTTATAGCCTTTACCAAGCCAAGCGCGAGTTGCACTCCGCTGTTCATCTGTTCCCCTCCAGCGTCGATACAGCACATTTTTCCCAGGCTCGCGCCGTAACTAAACTTCACGGTACAGCGGATACTGCGACGCTGGGTTTTTATGGTGTCATCGACGAGCGGATGGATCTGGCACTGCTCGCTGCACTGGCTGACGCCAGGCCAAACTGGTCAATTGTTCTGGTCGGCCCGGTGGCGAAAATCGATTGCCAGGATCTGCCCCAGCGCGCCAACATCACATATGCTGGCATTCGGCCCTATTCTGAATTGCCGGCCATCGCGGCGCAGTGGGATGTCGCCTTGATGCCTTTTGCCATCAACGCATCCACTCAATTCATCTCGCCGACCAAAACACCCGAATATTTGGCGGCAGGCTTGCCTGTGGTGTCCACCCCGATCGCAGATGTGATCCGGCATTACGGCAATTTGGGCGGTGTACACATCGCCGACGGGATACATCCGTTTGTGGAGGCATGCGAAGCCGCGCTAGCTCAGGCGCAAGAGCCGGCGGGCGCTCTCTGGCGTCAGATGGCAGACGCCGTCATCCGCGACCAGTCGTGGACCAGCGTTGCCGACGCGATGATCCAGTTGATCGAAGTCGTGCCTGCCACTCTGGCTTGCTCATCACCGACTAAGCCGCATTACGATTATCTGATTGTCGGGGCTGGTTTTGCCGGTTCTGTCATGGCCGAACGGTTGGCACAGGATAGCGGTATGCAGGTGATGGTCATAGATCGCCGAGATCACGTGGCAGGCAATGCCTTCGACCATTACGACGATGCTGGCATTCTGGTGCATCGTTACGGCCCGCATATCTTCCACACAAACAGTCAGGACATTGTCGATTATTTGTCACGGTTTACCGAGTGGCGCCCTTATGAACACCGCGTGCTCGCAGATGTGGATGGCCTGCAGGTTCCCATCCCGATCAACCGTACGACGCTCAATCGCCTGTACGGGCTTGATCTTCAAACGGACGAGGCTGCGGCTAGCTATCTTGCCGGGCGCGCGGAAACTGTCGACGTGATCGCAACATCTGCCGATGTGGTCATTTCCCAAGTCGGGCGCGAACTGTATGAAACCTTCTTCCGGGGCTACACCCGGAAGCAGTGGGGCATGGACCCGTCCGAGCTGGACAAATCGGTTACCGCGCGGGTGCCTACCCGTACAAACACCGATGATCGCTATTTCACTGATCGGTTCCAGGCGATGCCCGCAAAAGGCTATACGGCCATGTTTGCGGCGATGCTGGCCCATCCTCTGATTGATGTGAAGGTCGGTACTGAATTCAAGGATATCCAGTCAGAAATAACCTTTGATCGCCTGATATTTACCGGTCCGATCGATGAATTCTTCGACTTTCAATATGGGCGCTTGCCCTATCGATCCCTTCATTTTCGCCATGAAACGATCGATACCGAATGGGTGCAGTCTGTAGGGGTGGTCAATTATCCATCTGAAGGCGTGCCTTTCACCCGAATTACCGAATATAAACATCTCACTGGACAGAATGCCGATCGCACCAGTGTAACTTATGAATATCCCAGCGATGATGGCGATCCCTATTATCCAATTCCCAAGCCGGAAAATGAAGCTCTGTACAAACGTTATGCGGCGTTGGCTTCACAGACCCCCAATGTCATCTTTGCGGGTCGGCTAGCGACCTATCGCTATTATAATATGGATCAGGTCGTTGGTCAGGCCTTGGCGACCTACCGTCGCCACTCGGCCCAGATTGCAGAAGATTTTGCAGACGACCAGTCAGCAATTGCTGCGGAGTGAAGCCTGACATGATAATTGCTGCATCAGTGCCTGCGCTGGGGGCTGGGGACCGAAGCCAAGTTGGGCTTACCCGTTTCGTTGAAGCGCAGGCATCCACCTATTCGACCGCGCTTCTAGAAATTAGACGCGGTCGCAAACGAACCCATTGGATGTGGTATGTGTTTCCGCAGATTGCCGGACTTGGTCAGAGCGATAGGGCCAAAATCTACGCGATCGCCAATCTGGCGGAAGCCCGGGCCTATCTGGCGCATCCCATATTGGGGCCACGCCTACAGAAATGCGTGGCAGCGCTCCAGGACCTGGCTGGCAACGATGCGGAACAGGTGTTTGGGACTGTGGATGCCGCAAAATTGCGATCTTCGTTGACACTGTTCGTCGCCGCTGAGGGGGGCAGCATCTTTGATGCTGCCCTGCGCCGGTGGTTTGGCGATCCAGATGCTCTCACGCTCGAAATATTGGCGGGACAACAGCTTCAATCGTGACGAACCCTCAAACCATTCTATTTCGTGTTAAAAAAAGTTAATTCTTAATTTTCTTCTGGCACCCTGGATGATGTTCGGCGTTCTAAAATTCGAAGGGTTTTTAGGCCCAATGAACAGGAACGAACGATGGCAACGAACACACCGGTAGAAAAATCCGCAGATAAACCAACATCAAAGTCTGCGCGCAAAGCCGCGCGGTCGGAAGCGAAGCCTGCTGATGCTATCAAGCTTCTCAAAGCTGATCATAAAGAAGTAAAAGCATATTTCCAGGATTATGAAAAACTGGAGGAGGATGCAGAAAAGCAGGAACTGGCGGACAAGATCTGCCTGGCGCTGACCATCCATGCCCAGATCGAAGAAGAGATATTTTATCCAGCCGTGCGTGCCAGCATCGACGATGATGATTTGCTGGATGAAGCAGAAGTCGAACATGCCAGTGCCAAACAGCTCATCAGTGAAATACAGGCCATGAAAGCAGGTGATCGCCTGTTCGATGCCAAAGTCATGGTGCTAGGCGAGTATATCGATCATCATGTAGAAGAAGAAGAAAACGAGATGTTTCCTGAAAGCCGCGACAATGACGTCGACCTGAAGGAACTCGGCGTTCTGATGGCAAGCCGAAAGGAAGAGCTGCTGAAGCAGATCTAGCAACAATCATGCGATCGCGGGCGGTGGTAGCTATCGGGTTGCCGGACCACCCGCGATCTCGCCGTTCTCCGCGACGATCGTTAAAAAGAGAGAATGAACCCGTAAAAGTTGTTGGGTTTTCTGAATGTTGTTTGTTACTTTATTCGTCTGAAATGAGGCTGACAGCGCGGTCTGTGCCGTCTTCCTGCTCTTCCACTTCATAGGTCAGTCGCTGGTTAGCTGTGAGTTTAGACATGCCTGCCGCCTGCACAGCAATGATACTGACCTCAATGTCGGCCGAGCCGTCATCGGGCTGAACCCATCCATAGCCATCATCGACGCTAAACGTCTTTACGATGCCGGTTTCCGCCATGATTATACGCCTTTGAGATCTGCACTGCCCAAATGGCACTTTGCCATCATCAACGTACGGATCTGCGAATGGGTCCATCGTTAATGAGGCTTGTAAAATAGGTTTGGGGCGCATGAAGCGACCGAGCTGCAATCGAGTGTGCGACGCGAGGACTATCCGCCTGCAGAAGGAGGCGGCGCGGGCTCGATATCCAAGAAACGATCTTAAGGAACTTGGACGTCGGTCATCGCCTTCAGAGACCAGTCGCTTTTAACTCGTAGCTGATCACAGTCCTGGAAACGATCCGTTCTCCTGAGCCTAACTATAAGGAGCCCGGATGAGGTAGGATGAAGGCTTCAGGCCAAATTCTCCGGCATGTTGCTCTCGCCGGAAAATGTGTGGACTGAAAGGCCTGGTTGACCGATTACCACCCTGCCGGCCTCGAGAGCGCCGAGTGCCCGATGCAGATCATGGTATCCTGCCTGCCATCGCAACCGAGCAGATTCCGGTGAAAAGTCGAAAGCTTTTCCGCTGACCTCCCGCTTGTGATCGGAATAAGCCAAGAGCAGGATGTTAACGGACGCCGTCGCTCCATGGAGGGTTCGCTCATCAAATAACGCCTGCCATGCAGCAATCGTTCTTCTGGTTTGCGCTGCAAACATCAAATCCTGCATTCGGATTATGCTCTCGCCCAAGCTCGACGGACGTGGCCCGCGTAATGGAAGCAAGTCCACAGCGATGCACAGCAAGGGGTGATCAGATTCTCGGCCCAGCACTACATCCAGAGGAAGATTGGCCGAGATCCCTCCATCTACCAATAGCCGCCCATCTATCTCGACGGGTGAGAATGCAGGTAGCAGAGCGGAGCTGGCGCGCAGATGGTCGGGTCCGATCCGATGGCTGTCCGTATCGAACACGACATCTTCTCCGCTCTCTATATCGACTGCCGTCACCGACAAGCGCGGCGCGCCCTGATTGAGCAAATCGAAATCGATCAATCGTTCGAATGTGCTGCGCATCGGAGAGGAATCGTACAAGCTTGCAGGTTCTTGATTCCCGAAAGGGTTCCACCACGGACCAAGCAGGTTTCTTGGAACAAACAAGTCGGCACGACCGGCGGTGGCTGTGCAAAGCGATGCTATGGTGCGCCGCGCTTCATCCATAACCTTGAAGGCAGTATCTGCCTCAGCTTCGGTTGCAGGGGTCCACAACGCTTGCAGGCTGGTGAGGCGTTGCTCCGGCAGATTGCCGCAGATCATTGCGGCATTGATTGCCCCTGCTGATGTTCCTGCAACCCAATCCGGTTGCAGCCCATGTTCGTATAAGGCCTGAAATGCACCAGCTTGATATGCACCAAGAGCATTTCCACCACTCAAAACCAAAGCGACAGTGACATCGCCAAGGTAATCCGATCCTCGCGTCTGCGAAGCTGAGCGATTTCCTAAACCGTTATCTGTCGATGTGTTTCGGGACATGAGGCCTCTAGGGTGAATTGGTTCGGATTGAACTGCACGACGGTGCCATCGTTCCAATAGGCTTCAAGGATCGTACTGATAAAAGTTAACTCTCCGCGATTTCGGAGATTTTTCGATTTTCTCTACGTTGGTGGCTTGGGCTCTACAGCTCTACAATTATTTTGGCGAAGAGAGACGCAATGAAATCACACAAATGTTACTCTTGCAGGCCGGGACTTGGGCGTATTTGCGCACTGTGGCGATGAATCGGAGTAATCTAGAGGCCATTGTCGACTGTCTTGTGATAGGCGGCGGCCCGGCCGGGCTTGCAGCCGCGATATATCTTGCCAGGTTTCACCTGACAGTGGCTCTTATTGACCAAGGCAACGGCCGGGCAGCGCTCATCCCGATGACCCACAATCTTCCGGGATTTCCAGCGGGCATTGCGGGTTCTGCCTTGCTTGAACGGATGCGCCGTCAGGCTCGAAACTATGGGGCAGTTCTTCGTAGAGGAACCGTCGACACGCTTACGCCTGACCCGTTAGGCTTTCGAGCTAGTTCCGATCGTAGTTCGCTTCATGCGCGATCGGTCCTGCTTGCTACCGGAGTGGTCAACCATAGGCCAAGTATGATTTCCGATACCGATCACAGTATCGCGCTTGCCCGTGGACTTATTCGCTACTGCCCTATCTGCGACGGTTTTGAAGTGACTGACCGGCGTATAGCTGTGCTCGGCACGGGAGACGCAGGCTGCAAAGAAGCGCTATTTCTCAGATCTTATTCCGCCGGCATCGCACTCATAGCGACCGCTGAGGGGCATCGGCTTGATAAGGCGCAAGGCAAGAAGCTCGCTGACGCGGGGATAGACGTCCTCGGCAATTGTCGGACGATTTCGATAAAGGGCGAATTGCTGGAACTCGACATTGATGGAGTCGGATTGCAGTTTGACACGCTCTATCCAGCTCTGGGAACCGAGATGCGATCCGAACTGGCCGCTCAGATGCAGGCGGACCTTACAGAGGATCGCTGCCTGATCGTGGATGCCCACCAGCGCACCAGCATTCCTGGGCTTTATGCAGCTGGTGATGTTGTCGTGGGTCTGGACCAAATCAGTAATGCGATTGGTCAAGGAAGTGTTGCAGCTACGACAATCAGGAACGATCTGGCGAGGTTGGCTCCTCTCCAACGATAGCTACCGCGTTCACGATCACGTGAGATCTAAATTTCCTTCGCAGTCTGATTTCAAACGCCCGAATTTTTTATAGCGTGACGATAATAGTGCATGATTAATGTTAATTTACCTTAATATATTGATTTATTCAGGAACTACGCGCCAATAATTTAGTATCAATATAGGCCTCCAAAATTCTGGTTGCCAGAAATTGGAGTTATATGATGTCTATTATTGACCGTTTCATTGCTGCTGTGACCCCGCCAGAAAGCGAAGAGGCCAGGCTGGAGGCACGGACGAAGGCGACTCAGGCAGCATCATCCGGAGACTGGTTGGACCAGATCCTGCAACACCATATGGACATTGAAGATGCATTTTTGGCAGTTAAATCGGCGACCGATGAACAAGTCCGGTTGGCCGAACTGAAAGTGCTTGGAATTCTTTTGACCGGTCATGCAATTGCTGAAGAGTCAGTCATTTATCCTGCTCTGGCGCAACAGGGTGAAAAAACCCACGCCGGATTGGGGTATGACGAACAAGCTATGGTAAAGGTGCAGATGGCATTGCTCGAGCAGTTGCCTCCGCTGAGTCAAGATTTTCTCGATAAACTCGAACATATCGAGGGTGCAATCGCGCACCATGTTTATGCCGAGGAAGGCAACTGGTTTCTTGATCTCAAAGCAAAAGCTACACCGAGAGAGCAGGCAATACTGACCCGTCGTTATGCCGAGGAGTATAATCGTTACGTTGGGGCCGACGTTCCCGTCTGACCCTGTCTGCATGCTAATCTCGCCGGCGAAGCTGACAGCCGTCGGCGAGATTTAAATCCCCGCCTGAACGACATGCAACTCGCTCTTATCCTGACAGCTTTGTTAAGATTTGTAACGAAAGCTTGCGCTTTCTTTGATGAAAGTTTACGTTGCGGCCATTGCCAGCCCTTTAGAGGCACGCTGGTAACTGAGAGACAGCCGTTTTTGCGCTCCCGTCTGGTCGGAGCACAACCATGGCGATCTTTGCGATAATCCCCATCGATCCGGAGGCTGTCCACACCGAGGTGGCAGGGATGGGCCCGTCTTCTGTGTTGCATTCAATCGCAAGACTTGAGTGTCGCGAAGCGGATGTTTTCAAAGATGGAGCATACGATTTTTCGGCGAGATTGTCTGATAGGGGGGTGTGGCACATTTTCAGGCGAGAGAGCCGCGACGGTCGGTTAGAGCAGACCACGCTGCGGGTGTGCCGAACCATGACAAGGGCCGGGTAAGGCTGAGCCGCTATGCATTACGCGCACGCGGCGAGCTTCAGTGGTCTTTCGAGCCAGTCGAAAAGCGCTGATCACTGCATCAAGCCCTTTTCGCGCAGTCATGCCCTTAACCGGATCTGTAAGATCGGATGCCTCGATGTCGATCGCGCATCCCAACTGGTTGCTTCCGCCCGGCTCTGCGGGCGGCTGAATGTCGGCGTTGATCTGATGGTGCAATTGCCGCCTGGCGTCGATCCTGTGCTTGTGCTGACTGGTTGGGCAATGGCAGTTCGTTATATTGCAGACGGCCGGCGTCAGGTATTGAGATTTCTTCTGCCAGGCGATTTGATTGATAGAAGGGAAGGTGCTGCAGCATGGTGTGTTTCGCAGTACGTTTCCCTCACGCCAATGCATTGTTGCATACTGCCAGCGCAGCAAGATGTTGCAGACTTGGGCACCTTGATGGCAGCCGACCGCCTGATGCAAGAGGCATATCTTCACATGCAAATAGTGAGATTAGGCCGCTTCAATGCAGAAAGCCGAGTTGCAGATTTACTGTTAGAATTCCGCGATCGGCTGGCTCTCTGCGGCCTCATTCGAGAGCATCAGTTTTACTTTCCTGTACGACAGGACATTCTTGGTGATGCGACAGGGCTGACCAATGTCCACGTCAATCGCATGATTCAGATATTACGAACCAAAAACGAAATCACCCTTCATTCTCGTACTCTGACGATCAATGATCCGGCAGCCTTAGGCAAAAGGGTTGGGCACGCAGCCGTGCCCGTTCCCTCACGCGCTTCCGAACCGGGTTAAGAACGTGTTCCGGGAACCGGGTTCGGGGTAACCGAGCGAGGCATGCTGTTCGATGAGGCAGAGGCCGTCGGCACCGCTGAAGGGGTTACCCGCCAAACCGTATTCGAAAGGTCGTCCGCAATATAGAGGGCCGCGCGGGCGGGATCGAAAGCAACGCCAACGGGCCTCCCTCGAGCTTGGCCGTTGACCAGGAAGCCGTTGACAAAATCCTGCTTAGGTCCAGCGGGCCGGCCGCTGGCGAAAGGTATCCAACTCACCTTGTAGCCAGACAGATCCGGACGGTTCCAACTGCCATGCTCGCCGACGAAAGCGCCTTGGCCATAGCCGGGCATTGTTCCGTCACTGACAAAGGTGAGCCCCAATGCAGCCACATGCGCGCCAAGAGCATAATCAGGCGCAATTGCGCGTGCCACCATGTCAGGGCTTTTCGGGCGCACGCGCGGGTCGACATTCTTACCCCAATAGCTCCACGGCCAACCATAGAAGGCGCCGGGCTGCACGGATGTGAGGTAATCCGGCACCAATTGCGGTCCGATCTCGTCGCGTTCGTTCACGACGGCCCAAACACCTTGCGTCCACGGGTTGATTGCCAAGGCTGTTGGATTGCGCAAACCGGTCGCATAGGTGCGCCGCGCACCCGAAGTGCGATCAATCTCCCACACCACCGCGCGCTCTTCCTCAATCTCCATGCCCCGTTCGCCGACATTGCTGTTCGACCCGATGCCGACATAGAGCTTGCTACCATCCGCACTGGCAGTCAGCGCCTTGGTCCAGTGATGATTGACCTGCGATGGCAGCTTGGTGATTTCGACGCCGGTTGAGCGCGGGATGGCGGTCTGACCTTCGTTATAAGGAAAACGGAGCAGTGCGCCCTGATTGGCGACATATATTCCGCCATCGACGAAGGCGAGGCCATAGGGTGCGTCGAGCCCATCGATGAAAACAGTGCGCAACTCCGGCTGCCCATCGCCGTCTGCATCCCGCAGCAGAGTAATGCGGTTGCCGCTTTCCACACTGGTTGTGCCCAGCCCCTTGATGTAGCCGGCGATGACATCCTTGGGCCGCAGGCTCGGCGCATTGCCACCGCGCCCTTCCGATACCAGCAGATCGCCATTTGGAAGCACCAGCATTTGCCTGGGTATGAGCAGTTCGGTGGCTACAGGCACGATGGTGAAGCCGTCGGGAACGGTCGGCCGTTCACTTCCCCAACCGGCCGGCCGGGCGATCTTGATCGTGGGCATCAGACTTTGCTTGATTGCCGGCAGATCGGGCTGCGCCCCCGTTTCCTGCACTTCGTTCGAACCGCTGCAGCCAGCCAGCAGCAGCGAAACAGCGGCGGCGCAATACCAGCGGGCGCGGTTCATTTGGCTTCTCCGGCAAAAAGAGCGGAATGCGCGATCCAACCCGCGGCGATTGCCAGTCCCGAACAGATCAATGACATCAGCAAGCCGGTGGTTCCCACCGAACTCCAGGCGTCTTGGCTATGCTTGAAGGCATTGATCAGGCCCAGTAACCACATTGCCGCAACGATCCCGAGATAGATCGTAATCGGTGTTTTCCTCCCACATTGACTAAGCGCGAAAGATCGTACCGATTGTCATCGCTGGTTGATTGATGGCATGAATGCACCGACCGGGACGTGCCTTTGCGCGTTGATGAAGGAGCTGTTCCATCCCATCCCGGTCGTAAAGCTGCAAGCAAGCGGGGCCTGCAAGCAACCGATTCATAAGCACAGTGGTGCCGTCGTGGCTAAGCAACAGCGCCAGCGCATTTTCAGGGCCGCGCCTTCACCGGAAGTCGGAATGGCGCGCCTAGACGGTTGAAGGCGTTCATAGCTGCGATCGTGATTGTAAGATCTACCAAATCTTTAGGCCCGAAAACTGCCGAGACAGCAGCATAGGCTCGGTCAGAAGCATGTGTCTCGCTGACAAGCGTCACCTCCTCGGCCCAGGCCAGCGCCGCGCGGTACTGTTCGGAGAAAAGATACGGCACCTCTTCCCATACCGGGACCAGAGCGACCTTGTCGGCTGCCATGGTCTTCAGCAGATCGCGGGTGTGCAGGTCGATACAATGTGCGCAGCCGTTGATCTGCGATACGCGCAGGAACACGAGATGGATAAGTTCCTCAGGCAAATTCGTGTTGTGTGTGACGTAGTGATGGACGCCGAAAAGGGCCTTGGCTCCAGCGGGTGCTACCTCGTACCAGTTGAGGCGCGTTGTCTCATTCATGATGGTCTCCTGTGAGTTGCGCCAACAGCCGGCGCTGCTCGAGTGACGACGCGGCGATGGGAGGCGTGACATCTCGACCTGATTTTATTTTGGCATGTGCCATGTCACACTTGCACGAACTCGCTCGTCCACGAGTCAAGCGAGCGAGTGCGAGGAAAGTGGCATGTGGCACAACGGCAGGAACGCAACGAATCGGTCTCATGACATCCGCGAGGGGGTGATGGCCAATGAAGCGAGCGCTGATGTGCCGCTTAGCGACCAAAGAACCGTAGAATTCGAAATGGATCGCAAACGCTTGCTGCGTCTGAGCTACCGGATGCTAGGGTCGATCACGGAGGCGGAAGATGTCGTGCAGGATGCGTGGTTGCGTTGGGTACGCGTTGAAGACGAAGTCCGTACTCCGACCGCCTATCTCACTCGCATCGTCACCCGCCTATGCCTTGATCGGATGAAGTCGGCGCGAGCGCGCCGCGAGATCTATGTCGGCCCATGGCTACCAGAGCCTTTGGTCGAGCCTTTTGATGCGCAAGAAGCCATTGCTGACGATGTCACTGTGACGCTGATGTTAGCGTTGGAGCGACTTTCGCCGCTAGAACGAGCGGCCTTCCTGCTTCACGAAGTGTTCGACGTGGCGCTGACCGAGGTCGCGGTCGTGCTTCATCGTGAACCTGCCACCGTTCGGCAACTTGCTTCTCGCGCACGCAAGAATGTTCAGAATGCACGACCACGATACAGCGTCGGGGCGGCAGAGGCTGATGGAATTGCGCGCGCTTTTTTTGCGGCTTCGCGTGACGGCGATGTCACCGCGCTTTCGGCGTTGCTTGCGCGCGATGTCGAGATACATAGTGACGGCGGCGGCAAGGTGCTGGCGTTCCGAGAAGTCATCCGCGGCTTGGAACGTGCACTGCGACTCTTCGTTTCCGCTCAGCGAAAGGCCGCGACTCCGCCCACCTTGCTGCGAACCGCAACTATTGACGGCCTGCCCGGGTATGTAAGCCTTGATTCAAATGGTGGGCTGCAAACAACAGCTCTCGGCATTCGCGACGGTAAGATTTTCGCGATCTATATCGTCAAAAACCCGAATAAGCTGACGCATATTGACGTTTAAGATCGCCGCTGCGGCCTTCGAGCGCCCGGCCGCACAGCATTCATCTAAGCGGTATTCTCATGCCACGGGCTTGGTTTCTGGCTGGTCGGCGAAGGCCCAAGGCAACAGGTCGTCGAGCTGTCTATTCGGGTGGCCATTGACGATTTTGGTGATGACGTCGGCCAGATAGGCAAGTGGCTCAACGTCATTGAGCTTGGCCGTTTCGATGAGCGAGGCGATCGTTGCCCAGTGTTCGGCCCCGGCGTCGGAGCCTGCGAACAAGGCATTCTTCCGATTGAGGGCGATCGGCCTGATGGAACGCTCGACAGTGTTGGAGTCGATCTCGATGCGACCGTCATCGATGAAACGGGTCAACCCGTCCCAGCGTGAGAGCGTATAGCGGATGGCTTCGGCGAGCTTGGTCTTCTGGCTGATGAGGGAGAGTTGTTTGGTCAGCCAAGGCGCAAGACTGTCGATGATCGGACGGCTCGTTTCCTGTCGGACGGCGCGGCGTTCCTCATGGGTGATGCCGCGGATATCGTCCTCGATTTTGTAGAGTTCGGCGATACGCCTGAGCGCTTCGCTGGCAATGGGTGCATGACCGGCGGCCGACAGCTCATAGAAGCGCCGGCGCACGTGACTCCAGCAGAACGCCAGAGACACGCTGTTGCCGGCGGCGAGCGCGCGATAGCCCACGTACCCGTCCACCTGCAGGACACCGACGAATCCATCAAGATGCGCCATCGGGCGTTCGCTCTTGCGATCGGGCGCATAGACATAGACAACGCCGGGCGGATCGGCTCCCTGCCATGGCCTGTCGTCGCGAGCATAGGCCCAAAGCTGCCCAGTCTTCGTCTTTCCCCGACCCGGGTCGAGCACTGGAGCGGTCGTCTCGTCGGCGAAGAGCTTGGGCGAGACCTTCAGATGCTCGAGCAGCCTTTGGTGAACCGGGCGCAGATGCCAGGCGGCTCGACCGACCCAGTCAGCGAGTGTTGAACGGTCGAGATCGATCCCCTGTCGCTTGTAAATTTGCGCCTGCCTGTAGAGCGGTAAGTGGTGGGCATATTTAGAGACAAGCACCTGGGCAACGGTCGCCTCGGTCGGAATGCCACCCTCGATCAGCCGCGTGGGAGCTGGAGCCTGGACGACGACTTCCTCACAGGCGCGGCAAGCGTATTTGGGGCGGCGCGTCACCAGAACGCGGAACTGGGCCGGCACGATGTCGAGCTTCTCGCTGACGTCCTCGCCGATCCGGTGCAGGCCGTTGCCGCAGCAGGGGCAGTCATGGCTCTTGATGTCGATGACCACATCGATGCGCGGCAGATGGACAGGAAGTGAGCCGCGGTTTATCCGCCGTTTTGCGACCCGCTCCCGGTGCAGATCACTGGATGCATGCTCCTTCTCCTCCAGACCGTCCGTCTCGACCTGCTCGGCTTCTTCGAGCCCAAGGAGAAGCTGATCCTCCGGAAGCGTCTCGGCTCTGCGGCCGAAGCGGTGGCGCTGCAATTCCTTGATGATCTGGCGCAGCCGGGCATTCTCCGCCTCGCGCGAAAGCACCATGGCTCTGAGCGCGTTCAGGTCGTCCGGAAGCTCGTCGGCCGTCATCGTCATGGAGCGACAACAGCATAAACCGGCGACCAAAACGAGGGCGTGGGTGAGCCTGATTCAATTGGTCGCATTGGCTATCCAGCCTTCTCTGGGGCGCGCGTCTCGATGGGCGCATGAACGCGCTTCCAATCCAGCCCCTCGAACAATGCCGAGAACTGAGCGGCCGTCAGGCGCATCGCACCATCCTGCATCTTGGGCCAATGGAACTCGCCATCCTCAAGGCGTTTGGACACAAGGCACACCCCGCTGCCATCCCAGAAAACCAGCTTGATTCGGTCCGCGCGCTTGGCCCGGAACACGTAGATCGTGCCGGAGAACGGGTCAGCACCCATCTCGGCCTTTACCAGCGCAGCCAGGCCCTCCGCGCCTTTGCGGAAATCGACAGGCCGGGTGGCGACCATGACCTTTACCGCTCCCGACGGCCCGATCACGACTGTGCCTTCACGGCTTGAATGACGGCGGCAATCGTGGCCGCGTCCGCTCCGGATGCGATCCTGACGAGCGCCCCGCCGATCTCCAATTCGATTGCGCCGCTGCTCGACTTCTTTCTCGATGCACGGGCCGGTTCAGGCTCTTTCGCCACAGGCTTCGTCGGCACATCCAGGATCGCCGGCGCAAACATCGGAACATCCTCAACATCAGGTACAGTGTCCAGCGGCTTCCGGGCGAGCCGACGCCAGGTGAACAATTGCTGCGGGGTCAATCCATGACGCCGCGCCACGGAGCAGACCGTCACTCCCGGCTCATAACTCTCCGCGACGATCTGCGCCTTACGCTCGTCGCCCCACTCGCGCCGCCGGCCGCTGCCTGTGAAAACCTCGAACCGCCGCACCGGCTCTTCATCGCTAGATGTAAGCGTAAGCTGTGAAATCGACATATGTCCAAGCCCTTGTTCGGGGCTCAACATCGTCAATCACGCACTGATCCGGAAGGTGCGGTCAAAACACCGCTTACGATAGATCGCCATCCGGCGATGCAACACCGTGCGTTGGCTGCGCAACCAGTCCACCACCGCCCAGACAAGGACTGGTGCTCCGAAAAGAAGCGCCCCGGTGATCGCCCACTGTGACAGGTTCGACCACTGGATTTCTTCGCTGTTGAGATAGGTGATGTCGGATATCAGCGCAGAAGCGAAGAGAGCGATCGGAAATGACAGCAGGATCGCGTGGATGGGATGCAGGCTAGCGCGCACCAAAGGTGACAGGATCATCGGGACTCCAGCGCTGGATACAGGGGTATGGCCTGTCAATGAGCGAGATGCCTGATAGTTTCACGCTATGTTGCAGATGACAGGAGCGAGTTTCGTCAGCGTCCGTCGTGAACCCATGTCAGCCTTAGTTTCTCATTTGACAAACTCTGCCTTGGAACTGGCAGAAATCGAAAATCGACACACCTCTTAGGCCTAGCTTCCTCGTCGAGCTCAGAACTGGCGACTTCTGGAGCTGAGGCAACTCCGGCCAAGGCCAGTCTTCCGGACCGGTCTAAGTAGGTTTGAAACAAGGGGGAAGCTGCCTTCCAGCCTGGCACCAACAGCCGCGCTTCGCGTTCTTCGGTTCTCATCCCAGCTCTAGGAGTAGCGTGCTTGGAAGACCTAGCTGGTTGGATCGCCCCCGTCGCCACGATGATGGCCGCCATGATGACGGCGTCAAACCTTGGCGCGCGCGTCACTGGCTGGGGCTTCGTCGTCTTCACTGTGGGCTCAATTGCCTGGTCGCTGGTGGGCATTTCATCCGGCCAAACCAATCTTGTCGCTACCAATGGCTTTCTGACTCTTGTCAATCTGATCGGCGCATGGCGTTGGCTCGGCAAGCAGCGCGCCTACGAAGACGGCGGAAAATCCGCCACGGAGGCAAGCCTGCGCTCAACTTATTCAACTCTTTTCACTGCAACAGGTATTCCTGGCATGCCCGTCACGACCGCGGATGGCGAGACGATAGGAAAAGCCGTTGAAGCGCTGGTCACTTGCGAGAGCGGTACCGTGAGCTACGTCGTGGTGACCTCGAGCGGCGTGGGCGGACTCGGCGAAGAGCTTCGTGCGGTGGAGCGGGGGCAGATCGATTTCGCTTTTGACCAGCTAACGCTGCGGCAACCTCGTGCATGGTTCGAATGTCTCCCACTTCTTAGCCACGGAGACTGGCCGGCTGCACCAAGTGATATTGCCCCGCCTGCGACGAAATGACCAGGGCGCGCGAAGTGGAGATGTTCGGCGCGGACGCAACCAAAGGAGAATGTCATATTCGAGGGCAGGGGAGGGGTAAGCCTCCCTCATTGGAGACAAAGCCAGTTTGCGCATCAATAGGCCAAGCGTTTAAAACGCTAAGGACCGGACTGGATCGACACTCCGGGCTTGGCGCTGATCAAAGTCCATAAGCAGAGTTTCATAATTGGGACGGATGAGGGCGGGTGTCCTCGGTCCGATGCATACCTCAAGCATGACGAAATGAGCGCATGGCAAGGACAATCGCCCGCCACGCGCCATTTCGGCTACTAGAACTGAGAAAGATCGGCCCCGGCGTTGTTGCCCGGTTGAGCCCGTGCACCGGTAACGGACGATGTGTCTTCCGCCTCGCTCGTTTCTCCGCTTGCTTCCGCAGCCTGTTCATCGACACCATCCTTGGCGCCCTCTTTCGCGGCTTCCGTCACCGATTTTTCGAACAGCCGTTTCAGCACCAGGCCGACGGCGAAGGTGACGCTGGCGGTAATGACTGCCCGCACGGCGGTTTCCTTTAGAGATCTGACGAATACCTTGCGCTGCTGACGCCCGCTCTGCCCGGCGATGACATCTGCCACGCGTTCTCTGCTTCGCCTCATATGGTTACCTCATGATTGTTGAGAGTACATTTGGGGTAACGCGCGAAAGGGACGAGAGGCGCCTGGTTTTTTGCGGGAGTGGGGCGAATAGTTGCTAGGGTTGTGGTCAAATTGCGCCGACAAAGCGGCCTTTGAAGTGTGTGCATGCCCACCCTCCGCACCGCTGGATTGCGGGGTCATGGGAAGATCGAGTGGAAGAACCGCGCTGTCCGTACTCGTTTCGCCAATAGATAAAAAGGACATCGTTCGTCTCCATCATGAGCGGGAGCACGAACTATCTCTCGGCCGCATTCGAGCCCTGGGCATTGGAGTGCGGTAAATTCGATATGGGGTGTGCACTGCGAAATACCATGGGCGGAGAGGCCTTTTGGCAAGCCACCCTGTTATCCACCCGCGCATGCTGGTCAGCGCAGTTCGACTTCCACGCTCATATGGTCCAGCATGTTCGTTGGCCCCGCATAGCTGCCGCTGACCGGCGCGATCTGGTAGATACCGCGACCAGTCGCGACAGGCACAAGGTTGAAACCACCAACGCTGCGGTTGGTCGGGTCAAAGGTGATCCAGCCAGCGCCGGGTACAAAGACCTCCGCCCAGGCATGGGTGGACCCGGTCATATTCTGGCCGACGAGGTTTTCCTTCCGGTTGTCGAGATACCCCGAGACGATCCGCGCGCCGAAGCCGAGACTGCGCGCTGCCTCCACGAACAACACCGCGAAATCGCGGCATGATCCCCAGCCGCGGTTCAATGTCTCCACGGGGGACTGTGTGCCTTCATCCTCTCGCGCCTGATAAAAGATCCCGTTGCCAACGCCGGTGGTCAGGTCTTTTAGCAGTGCAAGCGTATCGGTCGGATTTCCAGCGACGAATCCTCGCGTCCAGTCACGCAACCGATGGGCCTCGTCCGGGTACTGCATGACGGTCAAACTGCCGAGGTCCGTCCAATCGTCTTCGCTGTATCGAAAAGGATAATTGATCGCCGATGCAGCGATATCGAACACTGGCCACGCGATTGCGCTTACGGCCAGCACCGATCTGCCTTCGACAATCAGGCTGTCGGTCATGACTGGAACGGTCGCTGTCGCAACCGCGTTGCCCGCGACGTCACGGATCCAGGAAATACTCGCCTCGGGCGTGACGTCCAGATCGAAAGACACAAGTTTTACATCATGTCCTTCGCGGGGACGCAGCATCAGCCGGTGGGGCCCAAGCTGGACCGCCTGCCGATAATGGTAGGATGTGCAGTGCCTGATGGTGAGCATGCTCAAATGGCGTCACCGGTCGTGCTGCGTTGCCGACGCAACCACATTGATGATGACCTCAGCGTATCGACCCGCGGCGGACCATGTTGACGATTGCGAGCAATATGACCGACCCCGCGAGCGAGACCAGAAATGTCGTAATCGTGAGCGGCGCATTGTTGATGTTGCCTCGCGCAAAAATCAGGCCGCCGATGAACGAACCAATGATGCCGACCACGATATTGAGAATGATGCCCTGCTGTCCATCCGTGCGCATGATGACGCTTGCAAGCCAGCCGATGACGCCGCCGACGACAAGCCAAATGATGATTCCCATGATCGTTCTCTCCTGTGATAATCCAGAAGACGATCTCGCCGCATTAGCATATCGTGCCCGGATCATGTAAAATCATCGGCCGGGGCATTCGTTCCATGATACTATATTTTACATGTAAACAATTATCAGTCGATAGGTGAATCACAGCGTCCCAGAAAATATAAATATGGAATATCTGCAACAATATCTAACCTCGATCGTTCCTTGATAGCTCCAAGCGATGCCTTTCCATCCTGGACGGTGCGTTTCCAGCCAAAGAGCGGACGTGCCTTTTCTTGCCAGCATAACCGGTAGATTTGGGTCCGCGAGGAACATAACATGAAATGTGCAATGATCTCCGTCCTGCTCGGGACGGCAATGCTCAGCGTCCCTACGGTCGCCCCAGCCCAGTCCACCATGCCTGCCATGACGGGCAGCTATTCCAGCGCGGACGTGGGCGCCGCACCCATCCATGGCCTCGACGGCCCAGCCTTCTCTGCCTCCGCATCCGATGCCAATCTGTTTCAGATAGCGGCAAGCCGGCTCAGCCTCGCGCGCTCACAGCGCAGCGACGTCAAGAACTATGCGCGCCGTATGATCTCGGAGGCGCAAACTTCCCAGCAGACGCTTCTCGCATCGCTGAACAACGACCAGCGCAGGATCGCCCGGCCGACCACCCGATTGTCGGCAGAACGAGCTTCGATGCTCAAGATGTTGCGGGGCACGCCGCGCGGATCGTTCGACAACCTCTATCTCACCCAGTCCGCACGCGTTCAGCAGGGCAATTGGGCCGCCTATAAGGGCTATGCCGAAGACGGCGCCGACCAGTCGCTGAAACAGGTTGCCGGCAACGGCGTGCCGATCATCGAGCAACAGCTCCAGCAGGGCGATGCGCTGTTGCCATCGGCCCTCTCGGCAAACTGAGCGTCACGAGGAGCCGGAGGGTGCCATCTCTTCCGGCTCTTAATACTACCCAAATCAAGGATACAAAACGTGAGTGACAAGCATGATATCTCGGTTCTGAACGGACTGATCACAACGACCCTCGACAGCCTGAAAGGCTTCGAGGATGCAGCCGAAGATGCGAAGAGTACGCGTTTTGAGACCCTGTTTGCCGGCTTTGCGCTTGATCGCAGACAGGTCGTCGCTTCCCTGCAGGCAGAAGTGCGCGGACTCGGAGGTGAGCCTGAGGACAGTTCCAGTTTCCTGGGCGCAGCGCATCGCAGCTTCATGGACCTCAAGCAGGCGTTTACCGGCAAAAACGATAAGGCGATCATCGACGAGGTCGAACGCGGCGAGGATCATATCAAGGCGAAGTTCGAAATCGCGTTGAGGGACACCGAACTGCAACCCGCAACGCGGGATGTCATTCGCGACGCCTTCACCTCTGTGAAGGCCGGGCACGACCAGACCAGTGCATTGAAGCACAGTCTTGCCTGAGGACGCTTGTCCAGTCCGGGGCGGCGCGTGCTGCTCCTGGCTTTCACTCAAAGGAGCCAAGCCATGGCCACCAATGCAGAAGCACCAGCCGCGCCCGTCGGCGCGGTTGTCCTGATCTCCGCCGACGACATTCGTGGCAAGGCGGTGCATGGCCGCGACGGAGACAATCTGGGTACGATCGCCAAGCTGATTCTGGATGAACGGACCGGACAGATCGCCTATGTCATCCTGTCCACCGGGGGATTTCTCGGATTGGGGCAGAGCTATCACCCCATTCCCTGGTCGGCGTTTCACTACAGCGAGACGGAGGGTGGATATGTGGCCGCCATCGACAAGCGCCTGTTGGAAGGCGCGCCCAGCTTCCGGCCGGATTCGGCGCCTCTATTTGACGAAACCTACGGCCGGCGCGTGACCGATTATTATAGGACAGCGCCATAGGCCAATGGCCGATCTGGACCGGTCTTGCCCGGAATCAGGGACGGCACCATCTGCCTGGCGTCGAATAGATGCCGGACCTGCGCACGATGATGCTATGATCCGGCTGCGGGTCTGCGCTCTCTCTGAAGAAGGGTCCGATCCGCGATTACCGGACACAGCTTTCATCACCGCGAGCTTTCCGGCTTTCCCCGGAAAGGGGCATTCATCATGAATCCGTCCGTCCAACCTGATGTTGCGCATGGCCTCGCGCTGGCGATCCTGACTTCTTCCGCCGCGCCCGCGTTGCTCCTCGACGGGGAGTTGACTGTTATAGCCGGCAGCACATCCTTTTACAGCGCATTCGGTCTTGATCCGCTGAATGGCAGCGGACAGTCAGTGTTTACGCTCGGCGCAGGGGAGTGGAACGTGCCGCAGCTTCGCTCGCTGCTCGACGCCACCCTTTCGGGCCATGTCAGGATCGAAGCCTATGAGATGGATCTCAAGGGTGGGCTGCCGCCCCGGCGCCTCGTTCTGAGTGCCCAGAAGCTCGACTATGGCGAACCGGAACTGGTCCGCCTGCTCCTGACCATCTCCGACGTGACGGAAGCCCGGCTCAGCGAGAAGCTCAAGGATGACTTACTGCGCGAAAAGGCGATCCTTCTCCAGGAGCTTCAGCACCGCGTCGCCAACAGTCTTCAGATCATTGCGAGTGTGCTGATGCAGAGCGCGCGGCGGGTCCAATCGGACGAAGCGCGGGGGCATCTTCACGACGCGCACAATCGGGTGATGTCGATCGCCACTTTGCAGCAGCAACTCGCGGCATCAAGGTTGGGCGAGGTCGAATTGCGGGAATATCTGACCCAATTGTGCAAAAGCCTGGGTGCTTCCATGATTCACGATCGCGACAAGGTGTCGATCGCGGTGACCGCGGACGGCACGAGCGTGAACGCCGACATCTCGGTCAGCCTGGGACTGATCGTCACCGAACTGGTCATCAATGCGCTCAAGCACGCGTTTCCCGGGGGGCGTGATGGCAGGATCCTTGTCGATTATCACATGCATGATGTCGGCTGGACCTTGTCGGTCAGCGACAACGGCATTGGCACGCCCGAGACGCTGGCCGATGCGAAGCCAGGCCTGGGTACCAGCATCGTCGAAGCGCTGGCCAGTCAGTTGCATGCGACCGTTGAGACCGAGGGCGGATACCCGGGGACGACCGTTTCAGTTACACATACGAAATCTCCGTCCTCATAAGCGACCTTCGCGGCGCAGGTTGAGATCGCACAACATGAGAATAACCTACGGCAAGCCGGCCTTGTTCGATGACAGGTTGACGTCCCCCGGTTGGAGGCGAAGCCGCGCGGGTGTCGACCGCCGGTCCGACTTCCCAGCGCCGGAAACTCGGACGTTTCTTCGCAACCGGACTGAAAGAAGTACTTGGGTGCCTTGCATCGATGGTCTGACACCCCATTTATTGTGCAGTGCAGCAAGATGGTCATAATCACGCCTGTGCAGGCTATCTTCATCCAAGGTGATTATCATGCGCAAGCTCTCCGACACTATAGCACGGCTTGCTTCACTGCGTAACGCAGCCGATATGAGTGCAGTGCCCGGCGGCCGCCTCGAAAGCCTTCCGAATTTCGGCTCGAACCCTGGGGCTCTCCAAGCCCATATCTATGTACCGCCAACTCTCTGCGATGGAGCAGCCCTCGTCGTCGTCATGCATGGTTGTACCCAGACGGCGGCCGGCTACGACGTGGGGGCGGGCTGGTCCGAGATGGCCGATCGGTACGGCTTTGCCCTCCTGTTTCCTGAGCAGCAGCGGCGTAACAACCCGAATCTGTGTTTCAACTGGTTCTCACCGGAGGACAGCCGCCGTGGTTCCGGCGAGGCGCTTTCGATCCGTCAGATGATCGACGCCGTCGCCGGTGCCCACCCGATCGATCCGGCGCGTATCTTCGTCACAGGCCTCTCCGCGGGAGGGGCGATGGCCTCGGTCATGCTGGCCACTTATCCGGAGGTGTTTGCCAGCGGGGCGATCATCGCCGGTCTGCCCTACGGCTGCGCGAGCACGATCCCGCAAGCTTTTGATTGCATGCGCGGGCACGACGTCCCGCGTGAGGCCGAGCTTGCAGCGCTGGTTCGCGGCGCCTCCGATCATTCGGGACCATGGCCTACCCTCTCGATCTGGCATGGCAGCGGCGACCCGACGGTGAACCCCACAAACGCCGACGCCATCATAGCCCAGTGGCGCGCTCTGCATGGGGTCGGCCTCGATCCCGCGCGGACCGAGGCCGTCGATGGATATCCCAGGCGCGTCTGGTGCAACGCCACTGGCCATGAGGTAATCGAGGAATACAGCATCACCGGCATGGGCCATGGTACACCGCTCGACACAGCGGGCGAGAACGGCTGCGGCAAGAGCGGTGCCTACATGCTCGAAGCCAGCATTTCCTCCACACGACACATCTGCCGATTCTGGGGCCTAGTGAATAGCGACAAGCATGCTGTTCATGTTAGACCTGCCGAGGCGGGACCTACGAGACAAAACCTCGCTCTCACATTTGGATCGAACACGGTGAATGAAACCCCAGGTGCCGGTGTCCCGACAGCGCGCCCGCTGATCGACGTGCCCGCAGTCGGCGGAGTGGGCAAAGTGATTGAGGATGCACTTCGGGCAGCCGGGCTCATGCGTTAGCGGCTCGCAAAACTCAACGCACGACATGACCCACGGGATCTGTGACGGTTTCGTGCCGGTCATCCATTCAAGCGGGCACGGGACGGCTTCAGGGGGTCGCCAGGCGCCGTGGGTCTTCCTGTTTATCGAGCGCCAAAGCGTTCTTCGAGCGGCCACTCCTCTGGCCATCGGAGAATGATCATGGAATTGCCTGAAACTGAACTCACCGCCACCAAGCGCCAGGTCTGGAATGCCGGAAGGGCCGTTGGCGCTAAGCGTGCGCTGAAACCGAAGCAGATTTGGGAGATCCGATTTTACCTAAATCAGCGCCGCCGTTTGCGAGATCGAGCGCTGTTCGATCTGGCGATCGACAGCAAACTCAGGGGCTGCGACTTGGTGCAGATGAAGATCGGCGACCTTGTCAGCGGCGGATAAATTCGAACGCGTGCGATCGTGATGCAGCAGAAAACAGGTCGGCCTGTTCAGTTCGAGCTGCTTCCAGACGCTAGGGCCAGTCTACTGGCCTGGCTTGAGCGGCGGGGCGGCACGGTGGACGACTATGTCTTTCCGAGCAGGGTTGATCATAATGGGCATCTCAGCACCCGACAGTATGCCCGGCTCGTCGATGAATGGGTGACAGGGGTCGGTCTGATGCGAAACGAGTACGGCACGCACTCACTTCGCCGGACGAAGGCATCAATAATCTACCGGGCAACCGGCAACCTTCGCGCCGTCCAGATCCTCCTCGGTCATAGCAAGATCGAGAATACGGTGCGCTATCTCGGGATCGACGTGGAAGACGCGCTCGCCTTAGCCGAAAACACCGAAATCTGACTCGTTGGCTCCTCGCGTCCGCGAGGAGCCATTTTAACGCGCTTGGGAAAATTGCTGCCCTTCCCAAGCCGCTTATCGAACGGCAGAGTTGGTCAAAAGCCGTCATTCACTGGAAGATCTGCGGAAGTCCGACTTTGGTCGGGAGCTGCCTTACGTCTGACGGCGCTTTCGATGTCATGGTTAAAACAGATTGCTCACTGATTTCGGGCAGTCTGGAGAGGCCGACAAGCGGGTCGATCGCTAAGACGTCTACAGGTGGAGGGGAGGGGTCAACTTCGCTAGGGACTGCCAGCCCCGCCGGCCGACCCTAACGCCACCACCCCACAGCGCGCGCTTTTCCCCCCGCCTCGCCCGCGCACTTTTTATGTCGGTTTTGATGAAAATTCGCAGGCCAGCGCGCCCGGCCGTTTTCTTGCGCCTGCAGCGCAAAATCCACGCACGCCCCGT
>PJTS01000364.1_pt1 | contig 31176 bp, 36 predicted proteins | sample 1512251 | NCBI WGS metagenome assembly PJTS01 (sample SAMN08177686, study PRJNA422409) | Soil metagenome, whole genome shotgun sequencing project. | isolation source: Soil (2) enriched on wood chips: alkali lignin treatment | place: USA: Madison | collected 2015-01-15 | reverse complement strand
GAAAGGACAACCGATAACAGTAAGAAAACAGACAATGACAACCATATTCAGTAGAAAGAAATATAATGTAAAATCTATATAGTAATCTGTTCGGTAGATGTAAACCTATTTCAGTATAAGACAGTGCCAACAACATGCGACAACAATTCGGGAATACTTCGATACAACTAGGGGACAACTTCGGGAATAGTCCGCCTACACTGCGCCTATTCTCCACCTGGACTCCGACAGCAACCCGAACAATATCCCTACAATAACCATAGCTAAGTCAAGCGAGCCCCAAACCAGTCCCGAGCCAGTCTCGAAGAACTACCGATAGATCTTCGAAGAAATTTCGACGACAGGTCAGAAGAAGCCCGATCAACTTTCAACGTTTCGATTCCCACCTTCCCCGTGCAGCTCAAAGGAAAATATAACCTGAAATCGGGTTTATGATAAAATAAAATACAATTTTATTATTTTTACAGCTAACTGTAGCAAAGTGTAGGTCATCTCCGTATAATAGACAACACAAGCGCAATGTGTTTTACACAAAAAAAGATTTTAATATTACACGGTTATGAAAAACTATAGATTATTTAATTTTATTGCCATCGCAGTAGCGACATTCCTCCTATCCAGTTGCTTAAAAGATAATGACGACCAAAGAATTCCAGGTGCGTTATTTACAATGGTCAATGGATACACTGACGCCAATGCGGTTGTATATTATGCCGACGGAGGACCCTTACAAAGTCCATATTATCCCTTGGATTTTAAAAGCTATAGCCAAGTTGGCCTATTTACGGGGGCTAGAAAAATAGCGATATCATCAGAGTATAACAATGTTTTGGTTGATACTACAGTTACTATCAAAGATAGTACAATTTATACGTCATTTGTTTATGGAAACAAAACAAAAGCCGTTCAGGTTATCACAACGGATAAAGTCAATAAAGATATTAAGAACACAGAATCTGGTGTACGTTTCTTTAATTTTGCTGAAGGAACCGATCAGGTAACCCTTCAAATCGGTAGCCAGACTTCACCTACAGAATGGACCAACCGTGCAAAAGAAACACAAAATTCAGCGACTGCACACCAAGGTTTTATCGCGCAAAAAAGTGGAACCTTTACTGTTATTGCGAAAGATAAAGCCGGAAAAACCATCGCTACTCGCAAGGATATCAAATTGGTTGAGAATTATTACTATTCATTGATATTAATCGGCAAGGTCAATGATGAGAAAAAACCACTATACCTTGGTTTGGTAGCGCAGGCCGCAAATTAGAATACCCCGTTTTCTATATACTGAAAAAGACCATCGCATTCATGTGATGGTCTTTATTTATTTGGTACAAGCCATCTCTATAATGGGATAGCTCTTTTCCGTTAAAAACTAAGGGGTTTCTTTGGGCGCAACTTTAGAGACCACATAGATATCCTCATTATCTTTCTTCATCTTATACTTCTCTCTTGCGATACGTTGCACCTCCTGCGGATTGGATCGAATGTCGTTTATTGTTTTTATAATCGCTGCATTCTCCTTCAGATAAAAAGACCGTTCTGTCTCCAGGTTGGCTCTTTGCTTTTGATAACTGTATTGTGTAGCAAAATCATTTCGATCAAAAAACAACATCCACACTAAAAAAGCCAAAGTGGCTAATAAATACTTATTTCTTATTAAAGACCATAATCGTTGCATAGGACAAAAATACTATTTAGCTTTTATACTCCTGATATTTTCTTCCAAAGTTAAACATCTTTAATAAAGATATGGAATAATGTACTCAAATTCATCATATACTTAGAATAATCTTATCTTTAACAATTCGAAACAACATTAATATTCCGATGAAATATCCGTATTTGAAAAGCATAAATAGCCTTAAAAATAAAGTGGATATTCCATCTGGCCATTAAAGAATAAATCATTTACATATGAAATACTATCTCATTGCTGGCGAAACATCAGGTGACCTACATGGAGCCAATCTCATCAAAGCACTTAAAATAGAGGATCCGACGGCTACATTCAAAATCGTTGGTGGTGATCTAATGCAGGAAGCCACTGGAGAAAAAGCATTGATACACACTTCAGCGATGGCTTTTATGGGTTTTGTGGAAGTTTTGAAAAACCTGGGCAAAATAGCTAAAAATTTGAAAGCAGTTAAAAGTGATCTGTTGAACGAAAAACCTGATGCTGTTATACTCATAGACTTTCCAGGCTTCAATTTAAAAATTGCCGAATTTGCCAAAAAGCATGGTATCAAAACATGTTATTATATTTCACCAAAGGTATGGGCGTGGAATCAGGGTCGTGTGAAAAAGATCAAAAAAATTGTCGACCATATGTTTTGTATTCTACCATTTGAAGTTGATTTCTACAAAAAATGGCGCATGCCGGTCGATTATGTGGGCAATCCGCTGCTCGATGCTATTTCAGCCTATTCTTTTAATCCGAAATTCAGGGATGAAAATGGTTTTACAGACAAACCACTAATTGCCTTATTGCCAGGCAGTAGAGAAATGGAGATTTCCAAACTTTTACCCATTATGGCCGAACTACCCTATTTTTTTCCTGTACATCAGTTTGTCATCGCCGGTGCGCCGAATTTTGACGAATCTTATTACAAACAGTTCATGAGGGGTATCGACATTACGGTTATTTTCAATCAAACATATGATATCCTAAACAATGCTGAAGCCGCAGTAGTCACCAGCGGTACCGCCACACTGGAAACAGGTATATTGAAAGTTCCGCAAGTTGTGGTATATAAAGCAAATGCAATATCGGTTTGGATCGCCAAATTAGTGGTTAAAGTAAAGTTTATTTCACTGGTAAACCTAATAAACAACTTTCTTTCTGTAAGAGAGTTAATTCAAGAAGATTGCACAGCATATGATATTTCCTATGAAGTGGGTGAATTGATCAACAACAAAGCGCATCGGGCAAGTGTATTAGAAAATTACGATATCCTCGCCGAAAAACTGGGCACACCGGGTGCCTCGGAGAAAACGGCTAAATTAATTGTAAAATATCTTAGTAAAAATTAAACTCTTTGGGCTTTCAATTGTCAAACTACTAATTAGTTACATATAATTAAAGCTTTATGAAATCGAAACTTATTTTAGGCTTTCTTTTTTGTGTCGCGTTTACCTTTGTTGGCAAAGCGCAAGAAACACAGCATTTTTCCAAGCTCGAAATTGGGAAAAAAGCCAAGAAAAATATTGACAGTAAAGACTCCACGGCAGTTATCCATATTGACACATTGATCATGAAGGATAACTCCACCTTGTCCTTTTACGGAAAGAAAAATGTAAAAATCACCATTGGTTACGCTGAGATCGGAAACAAAGCAACTTTCTATGGAACCGACGGAAAGAATAATGGTGCCAATTTTGATATTAACGTCAATTTTCAAAAATTGGGTTCACTGTATATTATCGCAAAAGGCGATGATGCCTTTAATGGAACCAAAACATTCCCCAACGGAAATGGTGGCAAAGTGAAAGTTACCCTGGCAACAGGAAGTATAAAACCGCAGGCGACAAATAAGAAGTCACCAAATTATATCTATGCCGATGTCGTAGCAGGCGGCAGAGCGGTCAATGCAAACACTGACTTGAGAAATATCTATGATCGGATCAAAACTGCACCGACAGGTCTTAGAGGTTTACCACAAGGGCAGATTTATTCCGGCAGTGCCGGTACGGAAGGTTCTTTTGAACTGATTTCTACCCAATAGGAAGACCGAAACAATATAACGCTAAAAAAGCATCAATGCTCACATTGATGCTTTTTTAGTGCTACGCGTTTTTATACTAACTTCAATGACAGCCTCTCTTTTTTAGTTCATAGGCTAACACCAATCTTGTCATCCGGTCATATCTCGCAATTCCCTCCTTCTGATTGTTATGTGTTAGGTATTGATTGTAAAACAATCCCATCAGATCGTTGATCCAACCGGTATAGTTGCTCCAAAATAAGCGTTCATCGGCTATATCCGCCAGCACCGGCTTGCTTAATCTTGTTTGATAATCCTTCGAAAGATCTGGGTACATGCCCCGCAATTCTCCCAGCATATATAAAGTTGTTTGCAAATAAGCTGAATAGCGATAAAAGGATTGCGGATGGTGCTGTAAGCGAACAAAAGCAATAAAATTAGCTTCATCCTCAAAACCTACCCCCTGTTGGTGGGCGAGCTCATGTATATAAGTAAACGGAAAAGATAAAGCTGGCATGGCATAATTTACCTGCGCTTCGTGTGTAAACGGATTGAAATAACCTGAAACACCGAAATACGAAACAACCACACTATTTAAAGGCGATTTGGCCTCCACCTGGCTTCTTGATAAAAAAGAAGAAAAAGTGGTATCCTTTTTTACCCAATTTGCCAAATCCGTCCGTATATCATCTTTCCGATCCGCCCACTGTGCAGGATTGACCTGTTCCCGCAAAGCATTTGTACTATCCAGGTATTCATCGAGTACCATGAGATAATCCGCAAGCTTCAGGCTATCAACCTGCAGGTGTGCATTCACACTGATCGGTTTCCGATAATAATTCAAACCCCAGGAGACATAAAAGAAGATATATAGCCCAAGCAATAGATTTACGATAGATAAAAAGGTTCGGCAAGCATCCGACCATTTTTTAGCCCAGACCTTGCGTATAAGATTAACTAGCCAATAGAGCAGAAAAATAATCGTGAAAGCGTAAAAAATATCTCCTATGCTAAAGGGAATATAACCAAAAATATACTTCGGGATATGGCCATAAAATCGATAAAATCCCTGTGCATAAAATTCCTCTATCCATAGGCTATTGCTTTCGATCAATGATAAAACGAATAGTAGGCCAATAAATGATCCAAAAATAAAAACAGCTATTTTATCGCGCTTAGTCATAAATTATTAGCTTTCGTTTTCGAAATAGACCTTATAATAGTTCATCCCTTTATCTTCATCAAATCCCTTCTCAAGGTATTCCCGTTTTCCGTGCACATAGATATGAAAGTTCTTATCCAATTTTAATACAGACTTGTAGGATGATTCCATCTTTTTGACGGCTTTATCCGCTATTTCAAAACTTGACTGGAAGGGTGAATCAAATTCATTTTCAAAACCAGCTTTATAATCCTGGAATATGGCTATCGCCTGGGGATTTCCCAATACTTCCTCTTCAAATTCCTCCTGAACGAAAGTTTCCTTTTCCTTAAAGTAGTTCATTGATTTATTCATCAAATCAATCTTATCGGCCTTCTCCAGTTCAAACGTTTCATCGAGTTTCTCCTGAACAAAATTCTTATAGACTTTTAAGTAGTTGCCTGTCTGATTGAAATTGTCATTACGCACGCGCAGTTTTAGGAACTCGTCTTTCCAATACACCGCTTCCTGCTGTCTATTGGTCTGATCCAGTACAAGCACCTTATACCCTTCCTCTTCCTCCACATTGATGATAATACATCCTTTGTCCAACTTGTTGATATTGATTGCCTCCTGCTCATATTCCAATGTGAAAGCCCCTTGTTCAGGATATACCTTTAGGTAAGTCTCTTTGTTTTCCGACTTGAATATACCAATAGCATCGTGTTCCTCGCCTTCAATCTGCACATTTTTTAGCGCCACCACATACACCTCTCCTGCTTTAATCTTAGGGTGGCTGGACACCTCATACAGATGCTTCGAAATCTGCTGGGAAAAATCGTGAAAAGGCAATTGTTCCTTAAAGTATTGGCGCACAAAATAAAATACTTCATTCAGATCCAGTTCTTCATTAGGATGATATAGACGATATACTTCGTTCACTTTCGCAAAGGGGCTCATAAAGTACTGCATCAAAAGTCCAGGCAATACTTCATCGCCTTCAAGAGATACTGGGGCGTCAGACAGGATATAAAATTCGTCCTGTGCTTTGTTTCCTACACGATGTATGGATAATGCTTCAAAAGTTGCGTCTTGGTGAAAAAACATATTCTTATTTTATAAATTATATAAATCTATTGCTATTTTAAATGTTTGGCAATGTGCATTGACAATATCTTTGATCTGCGGAGAATAACCGCCCCCCATACTTACCTGAACAGGAATGTGCTGCTGATGGCACAGTCCCAATACAAGTTCATCCCTTCGCGCACAGGTCGCTGGACTTAAATTCAATTTACCCAGTTTATCAGTCCCCAGTATATCTACACCTGCCTGGTAAAAAACAAAGTCAGGGCGGATACGTTCAAATAAATCCACTAGATTGTCTTTCAAAATTCCCAGATATTCTTTATCTGTTATATTTTCAGCAAGACCGATATCCAAGTGAGAACGCTGCTTGATAAAGGGATAATTCTTTTCCCCATGCATCGAAAAGGTAAACACTTGTTGATGTCCTTCAAAGATATGCGCTGTTCCATTCCCCTGGTGCACATCGAGATCAATGATGAGGATTCGATTTGCAAGTTTCTGTTGTAATAGATAACCCGCAGCGGTCGCTTGGTCGTTCATCAGGCAGAAGCCTTCACCAAAATCATAACCCGCGTGATGCGTTCCACCTGCAATCGTGAAAGCTATACCATATTTCAAGGCATAACCTGCAGCCTGAACAGTTCCATCCAAAATATAGCGTTCGCGGTCTACCAAGCTTTTACTCAAGGGGAATCCGATCCTACGCACCATTTTTGCATCTAAGGTCAAATCAAACAGTTTTGTCACATAAACCGGATCATGTACCAAACAACAGGTTTCAAAACTGGCCAGCTCGGGCCTGAAAAAATTAGCTTCTTTGGCCAATCCTTCATGCTTCAACTGCAGGGGGATCAACTCGTACTTTAACATCGGAAAACGATGTCCTTCCTTGACGGGATGGATAAATTCGGAATGAAAAGCTATCTTGAGCACTTTAAATCTTATTTTATTCATGCGAAGATAAGAAAAACTAAAGCAATCCTATTTTATCCAACAATATCAATCCGATATTTTGGAGTTGTATCGGAAAAAGGGCATCTTTGGGTAAGAACAAATCCTCAAGTTGATGTCGTTTGACATTAAACTTATATTCGATCATAAATAGATACATTAAAAATAACATGGAAACGACTAATTTGCCTCAATTGTCTGCAATGGAGCAGCGTGTCCTGGGTTCCCTGATTGAAAAATCAAAGGTGACCCCCGAATATTATCCCATGACGGTCAACAGCTTACAGGCTGCATGTAATCAAAAAACTTCACGTAAACCTGTTGTTCAATACAGCGAAGAGGACATCGTCAATACGCTAGATATCCTAAAAAAGAGAGGGTTGATTTCAACCGTTATCGGTGGTGGATCCAGGGTAACCAAGTATAAGCACAATTTTGCCATACAGTTTCCCCTTGTACCATCCGAACTGACTATTATTTGCCTATTACTTCTGCGTGGACCAATGACAGCCGGTGAAATCAATTCAAATGCCGGAAGATTATACGAATTTGACTCCTTAGGTGAAATTAATGAACAATTGGAGAAACTTGCTCAGGAGGGCTATCTGAAATCTCTTCCTAAACAAGCCGGACACAAAGAGGTACGTTATATCCACCTGTTGGGTGAAATAAACATGGAAGCTTTTGAAAATAGCAGCAGTGCAGCAAGCGGGGCAGCAGATCCGGCGCTTTTGGAACGTATCGGACGACTCGAACAGGAAGTCGCTGAATTAAAACAGAAGTTTCAAGAATTGTGGGACGAACTACATTAATCGATGACGTATAAAACTGATTCCAAAACAGAATTATCCCAAGCCACCTTATGGCTGATGACCATAGCCACAGGTCTGGTTGTCGCCAATAATTATTATAATCAGCCATTATTGGGACTGATTGCTAAAGACCTGCGTGTTAGCGAAGCCACAGTCAGCAATTCGGCCATGTTAACACAAATTGGTTATGCCTGTGGCCTTTTATTGATTGTTCCTTTGGGCGATATGTTTAAGAGAAAGAAAATGATCTTAATTGATTTTATATTCATTATTCTCTCTTTGGCCGGAATGGCACTTTCCCAGTCTATCACAGCCATCCTCATCTTTAGTTTTTTGATTGGCTTTACATCCGTGATTCCACAAGTTTTTGTACCCATGGCGGCGGAGCTTGCCCCGAAAGGGAAACAGGCAGCTGCAATAGGTATGGTCATGTCAGGATTATTGATCGGTATTCTATTGTCACGCGTGGTCAGCGGATTTGTCGGTTCCTACTTTGGCTGGCGCGAAATGTATTGGATCGCTACGCTGATCATGCTCATCACAGCAATGGCTATCGCCATCAAATTACCCGAAGTTAGGCCTAATTTTAAGGGTACTTATAAAGAATTGATGCTTTCGGTGTGGAACTTCGCCAAGAAACAACCTGTTCTGCAATTGGCGGCATTTCGTGGTGCGATGGGATTTGGGGCGTTTTCTGCCTTCTTTACAACCCTCGTTTTCCATATCGAAGGGCCACCATTTTTTGACGGCCCAGCTACCGCTGGTGCATTTGGTCTTGTGGGCGCCTGCGGTGCCCTTGCAGCTGCTTTTGTCAACCGTATGACCACATACATGGGTATCGCGAAAATTATCCGCTACGCGATATTATTGATGGTTTTTAGCTGGCTGCTTTTTGCGCTATTCGGAAATTATTACTGGGGACTAATCATTGGGGTGATCCTCATTGACCTTGGATTACAGTCGATGCACATCCTAAATCAGAGTGATTTCTATGCGCTCAATCTTGGCGCGAACAATCGTCTGAACACCGTTTATATGGTCAGCTATTTTATCGGTGGTTCAACAGGCACCTTTTTTGCGGCACAAGCATGGCAGCATTTCCAATGGCCGGGGGTTATTGCAGTTGGAACAACATACACCCTATTGGCATTGCTCGCACACTTATTATTTGATCATAAACTAAGAAAAAACTAATATGAAATTTGGCCAAGTAGATCATCCAGAAGAAGTGGACTTCACACTACCTTCTACGTCTCAGGAGACTTTAACCCTCCTACAACATTTCAAAAATAAAGAACCTTTTGAAGTATATGTCGGCTGTGCAAAATGGAACAAACAGGATTTAAAGGGTTTTTATCCCAGAGGAACAAAGGACGAGCTTGTTTACTATGCCAATCAGTTTAACAGCATCGAACTGAATGCCACCTTCTATAATTCACCGAGCCTGGAGCAGGTAGAAACCTGGAAAAAGAAAACTCCGGCAGATTTTAAATTCTTTCCAAAAGTTCCCCAGTCTATCAGTCATTTTAGCCGATTGCTTAACGCAACGGATAAAGTCAAGTTGTTTACAGATGCTGTTGTTCGATTTGATGAAAAATTAGGCATGGTCTTTCTACAAATGCACGACAACTACAGCCCAAAGGATATGGCGCGGTTAAAATTATTTTTGCACGACTGGCCGAAAGATGTTCCCTTAGCATTGGAAGTCCGAAATAAGGACTGGTTCTCAAAAGCCGAAGTAACGAATGAACTCTACACCTTATTGGAGGAGACCGGTGTGACCAATGTATTGGTGGATACGGCAGGCAGAAGGGATATGTTGCATATGCGTCTGACTACGCCTGTCGCCTTTATCCGTTATGTCGGTGCCAACCATGCATCGGATTATGCACGTCTGGATAATTGGATAGAAGTATTAAAACTCTGGCGAGATAATGGATTACAGAAACTGTATTTTTTCATCCATCAGAATGTTGAAATTGAATCCCCCTTACTAGCAACCCACTTTATTAAGAAAATGAATGAAACATTTGATTTGAATCTTAAATATCCAAATAAAGCAACAGGTAATACCTTATTTTAATTCATATAAATCTATGACAAAAATATTTATAGCATTTTCATTTATCCTAGTGATCTTCTTCTCATGTAGTGTCCAGCAGGCCATAATGAAAACCGATTCAAACATGAAAAAGATACAACTAGGCATGAGTAAAGAAGAAGTGATCAATACCATGGGGAAGCAATATAGAATCGCTGGTGCAGACCGCCTGAATGATAACTCGATAATGGAATTGATAACCTATGAAAATGCATACAATGAAGAGTATCAGCTATGGTTCAAAAATGAGGTACTCATGAAATGGAACAGAATATATAAATATGATCATGATCGAAGTAGAAGGGATACCATCCGTTAAACTGTAATTCTTATGCTCTTTCCATGATAAAACTATGCTAAAAAAATAAGGCCTAATCTACAGATTAGGCCTTATTTTTTTAGCATAATAGGGTAAACCTATTTTTTTGCATATTTAAAGTTTTTGCCGATGAAGCGAGCATTACCACCTAATTCTTCTTCGATACGCAACAACTGATTGTATTTAGCCATACGGTCAGAACGAGAAGCTGAACCTGTTTTGATTTGACCACAGTTCAACGCAACCGCCAAGTCAGCGATCGTCGCATCTTCTGTTTCACCTGAACGGTGAGACATTACTGAAGTGTAACCAGAATTTTGCGCTAAAGTCACTGCATTGATTGTTTCAGTCAATGAACCGATTTGGTTTACTTTGACTAAAATAGAATTTGCAGTATGGGTATCGATACCTTGTTGAAGACGTTTTGTATTTGTTACGAAAAGATCATCACCTACCAATTGAATGTGATCGCCAATTTTGTCAGTCAATGTTTTCCAGCCAGCCCAGTCATCTTCAGCCATACCATCTTCGATAGAGATAATAGGGTATTTCGCTGTTAATTCAGCTAAATAGCTTGCTTGTTCTTCGCTAGAACGCACTGCACCTTTATCACCTTCAAATTTAGCATAATCATATTTGCCATCTTTGTAGAATTCAGAAGAAGCACAATCTAATGCTAAACAGATGTCTTGACCTGGTTTGTAACCAGCGATTTCAATTGCTTTCAATACGGTCTCGATTGCATCTTCAGTTCCGTCAAATGTTGGTGCAAATCCACCTTCATCACCTACTGCAGTAGAAAGACCTCTATCGTGTAAGATTTTTTTCAATGTATGGAATACTTCTGTTCCCCAACGTAATGCTTCAGAAAAAGAAGGAGCACCTACAGGCATGATCATAAACTCTTGGAATGCGATAGGCGCATCGGAGTGAGATCCACCGTTGATGATGTTCATCATTGGAATAGGCAACGTATTCGCATTAACACCGCCAATATAACGGTATAAAGGTTGACGTGACTCTTGTGCAGCTGCTTTTGCTACCGCCAAAGAAACACCAAGGATAGCGTTTGCACCTAAATTACCTTTATTTTCACTACCGTCTAAATCAATCATGATTTTATCGATGGCATTTTGCTCGAAAACATCTACGCCTTCCAAAGCTTTCGCTATTTTGGTATTTACATTTTCAACAGCTTTCAAAACACCTTTACCTAAGTATTTTGACTTGTCGCCATCACGCAATTCTACTGCTTCGTGAACACCTGTTGAAGCACCTGAAGGAACAGCTGCACGACCAACAAAACCATTTTGTGTAGTAACATCTACTTCGATTGTAGGGTTACCGCGCGAATCCAAAATTTGACGCGCATGAACATCGATAATTAAACTCATCTCTTTATTAGACTATAATTTATTTTCATTACTTAGTGTAAATAAGACACACTCTTATCTACAGACATTTTTCACAACCAAATATAACAAAAAATGTATTTAATCCGTCATTTATTGTGAATAAAATATGACCAATCTGAATAATTGGTTCTGCAAATAGCATAAAAAACCCTCCACAATAGGGAGGGTTTTTTATGCTATGCTATGTTTGCTTAGTTTTTGATCATTGCAACGAAATCATCAAACAGGTAACGTGAATCGTGTGGACCTGGGGATGATTCAGGGTGATATTGAACTGAGAACGCTTTTTGCCCTTTGATACGGATCCCTTCGATAGATTGGTCGTTCAAATTGACGTGCGTTATCTCCACATTTTCCGAATTTTGGATATCTTCAGCTACAACACCAAAACCATGGTTTTGTGAAGTAATTTCACAACGGTTAGCGATAATATTTTTGACTGGGTGATTGATACCACGGTGTCCGTTATGCAATTTGCTTGTGCGGATGCCATTAGCTAGCGCTAAAATCTGATGACCTAAACAGATCCCAAACATTGGCTTGTTTGCATTCAAAATAGATTTTACGGTTTCGATAGCGTAATCCATTGGTGCAGGATCACCGGGGCCATTAGAAATAAAGTAACCATCAGGATTCCATTTTTCCATTTCCTCAAATGTTGTCTTAGCCGGGAAAACTTTGGTATAAACGTCACGGGCCTCAAAGTTGCGCAGGATATTTTTCTTGATACCCAAATCCAATACTGCAACACGTAAAGATGCATTTTCATTTCCAAAGAAATAAGGCTCAGTAGTTGTTACCTTAGAAGACAATTCAAGACCATCCATCGAAGGAACTTTTGCCAACTGGCTCTTTAAATCTTCAACGTCTAGCGTTTCCGAAGAAATGATTGCATTCATGGCTCCTTTATCACGGATATGTCTTACCAATGAACGTGTATCCACATCGGAAATACCCACCAAATTTCCTTCTTCAAAATAGCTTTGAATAGACTCATCAGCCATTTTACGGCTATAGTTGATGTTGTAGTTTTTACAAACCAAGCCCGCAATCTGAATTTGATTTGATTCGGTGTCATCCTCATCAATACCATAGTTACCAATATGTGCATTGGTTGTGACCATGATTTGTCCAAAATAAGATGGATCTGTAAAAATCTCTTGATAACCGGTTGTTCCTGTATTGAAACAGATTTCACCAGTAGTCGTACCAATTTTACCAGCGGCTTTACCGTGATAAACTGTACCATCTTCTAAAACTAAAATTGCAGGCAATTTGCTGTAGTTGGTCATTATCGATGTAATATTATAAAATGTGTATCTCTTCTGTTCTGAATCCTAAAGCCTTCCCTATTGGATATAAAAAAAGCCCTCAAATGGGCTAAAATATTAACTAACAATGCATTACCACGATTGACAAACCGTTTCCTAAGGCACCTACCAATAAAGACTCTACTTTAATTTTCACGGGAGACAAAGTTACGACATATCAGTTAAAAGTGAAAAACATTTTTCAATTATTTTACATGGAGCCTGTTTGCCTATGTATAAATCGATGAAAGTCTCTTAAAATCAAAAAGATCAATACAGGAACAAGCCCAAAAATCATTGGATTTGCAGACCAGGCATCCTCCCATTTCATCTGTAACAAGGCGATAAAAGCAGTTGTCATTCCGCAACCGGGACATTCATATCCGGTAATTGCCTTCCAGAGACAAGGAATGAGGATATGAATATCCGACAGCATATACAATGCGATAGCAGTGCCAAAATACCCTATGACAATGGTGTAAATCCAGTGCACTCGCAGGTATTTCAGCACAAGCCAAGCCATTAATTATTGTTTACCGGACTTTTGATGTATTGACCATCTTTATCCTTGTATTTCCCAACAATGATCATGATCAGATCTATAAGCGACCAGATTCCACAGCCGCCTAAAGTAACCAACTGGAGAACCGCTGTTCCGATCTGTCCCAAATAGAAACGATGTCCACCGAAGGGGCCAAGAAACAAACAAAATAATAAAGCAGGCAGCCAGCGATCATCCTGAATGCTACGACTCTGTTGGAAAGGTTGGTTTGCGTAGAATATAGGCTGTTTCGCGCCGCAAAGAGGACAGACCTCAGCTTTGACATTAATTACCTGACCACATTCCACGCAATATTTTTCGTCTTCTGTTTTCATTTTAGATTAATTTGTCAATGAAATTAACAAAAAACTCTGAAAAAATATATTTTTTTCACGATACCACAGTCAACACAAAAAAGCCATTACAATATATCAAACAGTACAGCAATGTAAACTGGCCCCTATTCTCTCATGGTCTACAATAACAATCCCCACTGCATACTTTTCCAAACTCAGCTTCCATCCACATGCTTTGCAACGGGGCTAAAACAGGATACCTGGGGGAAGAGCGAAAAGTTCAATGAGGTTGACACTTAAGTCGGAAAATAATATCAAAAAGTGATATAAAAAAAACGCTTCATAAATGAAGCGTTTTTATATATTTTGCTAGCTATTAAGAGTTTATTGCTTTCCAGATCATATCTTTCAATGGCAGAATATTTTTACCACTGACGGATGAGATGAAAATATGCGGAAGCCCCTCAGGAAGCTGCTGTTCCATTTCCTTCTCAAGTTCATCATCAAGCATATCAGACTTTGTAATCGCCAATAACTTGGGTTTATCTGCTAATTCGGGATTATATGCTGTCAATTCATTCAGTAAAATACCATACTCTTCTGCTATGGTGCGGTCTGTATCAGCAGGCACCATAAATAACAATACTGAATTGCGTTCAATGTGTCTTAAGAAACGATAACCAAGCCCCTTCCCTTCCGAAGCACCCTCAATGATCCCCGGAATATCGGCCATCACAAACGAGCGGTTATCGCGATAACTCACCATACCGAGATTAGGCACCAATGTGGTAAATGGATAATTGGCAATTTCAGGTTTTGCGGCTGAGACTACGGACAACAAGGTTGATTTACCTGCATTCGGAAAACCTACCAGACCAACGTCTGCTAGTACCTTAAGCTCGAGAATCATCCATTGCTCTTTGCCTGGCATCCCTGGTTGCGAAAATCGAGGGGTTTGTTTCGTAGGCGACTTAAAATGCCAGTTCCCTAAACCACCCTTTCCTCCTGGAACCAGGATCTTGGTCTCACCATCTTCGGTAATATCAAACAACACCTCTCCAGTCTCTGCGTCCTTGGCAATGGTACCCAGTGGCACCTCCAATATTTCATCATGACCAGTGGCACCTGTCCGTAGCGAACTACCACCTGATTCACCATTGGAAGCGATGATATGCTTACGGTACTTCAAATGAAGTAATGTCCAAATATTAGTCGTTCCTTTCAGGATAATATGTCCTCCACGACCGCCATCACCACCATCAGGTCCTCCTGTAGCTGTGTGCTTGTCACGATGCAAATGAGCCGAACCTGCCCCACCATGTCCCGAACGACAACACACTTTCACATAATCAACAAAATTCGATCCTTGCGCCATTTACAATGTATTACAGTCTAAAAAAGTATTTATTTCAATTAATAATTATCGATAATATCCGTTAGGTTTTTAAAGATTGTATCGATATCACCGATCCCATCTACCTTGGATAATTTACCTTGCGCTTCGTAATAAGGTAACACATGAATTGTTTTTGTAAAATACTCATCAATGCGTTTTACCAATTTATCAGCATCGTCATCTGAACGGCCAGAGATCTCTCTACGTTTAGCGATACGCGCTTTCAGTTCGTCTTCATTTACATCTAGTGCGATTACAACTGAGATTGACGTGTTGACACCTTCCAAAAAAGCATCCAATGCCTCAGCTTGGGCAACGGTACGCGGAAATCCGTCAAAAATAAATCCTTTTGCTTCAGGATTCTTTTTCACTTCCTCTTCCAGCATTGCTATCGTAATCGAATCTGGCACTAAATTTCCCTCAGCAATAATCTGGCTTACTTGTTGACCAAGTGGCGTTTGACCTTTAATATGTGCTCTAAAAATATCACCAGTTGAAATATGAATCAATTGATATTTTTCAATAAGCTTTGCAGATTGAGTTCCCTTACCTGCACCCGGAGGGCCAAATATTACAAGGTTTAGCATAGTTTTATTTAAGAAATTAAAACGAGTTAAAAAATAAAAGCCTAATCACAGATGATGACTAGGCTTTTCAGTCGTGCGCTCCAAGGGAGTCGAACCCCTAACCTTCTGATCCGTAGTCAGATGCTCTATCCAATTGAGCTAGGAGCGCAGTAAACCATTACGTTTAGAACTCTGTCCCATTTGTTTTGGTGACGCAAATATAGTCAGAATTCATTTTTTTACAAACTTTTTTTCAAAAAGAAGTTTCCATCCCCCTCAACACTCTACGCTTACTTCACCTTCTTTCATAAAAAAAGCCAATCTTCGAGATTGGCTTTTTGTGCACTCCAAGGGAGTCGAACCCCTAACCTTCTGATCCGTAGTCAGACGCTCTATCCAATTGAGCTAGGAATGCCTCTTTTTAATAATACAGGGACTGTATATTGTGCGCGCCAAGGGAGTCGAACCCCTAACCTTCTGATTCGTAGTCAGATGCTCTATCCAATTGAGCTAGGTGCGCTGGGCAACCAAAACAAATCCGTATCCTTTTCCGTTTTGGTGATGCAAATATCGTTATATTTATCGATTTAACAAACATTTTTTCTCTTTTTTTAACTTTATGAAACAACATTTCGTTTATCTCGTTGATAATATTATATTTAAAATATCAACTTTTTTTTTCAGACACTGACAAATGTTATTATTCATGAGCAAAAGAGAATTAAAACTCAGCAAAATCCGCATTGGAGATATCAGCATCTCCTATTATATCCGTCCCAGTACAACATACCCTGCCCCTAAAACCGTGTTATTTATCCATGGGTTTCCTTTTAATAAGAACACCTGGAAACAACAATTGTTAGATCTTGATGAGGAATACACCGGGATTGCCCTGGATGTCAGAGGGCATGGCCTCAGTACAAATGGACATGGTTTCTTTTCTGTCGATGTGTTTGCAAAAGATCTTGTTGAATTTATCCGGAAATTGGATCTCAATCATGTTGTGCTCTGCGGTATCTCCATGGGTGGCTATATCGCCTTGCGCACCTATGAACTGATTGGTCAGCAGCTCGCCGGATTGATTTTATGTGACACCAACTCCCTTGCGGATGACAATAAAGGCAAACAAAAACGATTTGATTCCATACAAGCATTGCTTAAATATGGTCGAAGACCATTTGCCATCGGCTTTACGGAAAATGTGTTTTATGAAAAAACAATCCGGGAAAACCCTGAGTCCGTCGAACTCATCAAGAGCTGTATCCGCAGAAATGAGCTTTCCAGTATATGCGCAACACAGCTTGCCTTGGCTTCCCGTACAGATACTACACATTCCCTGAAAACGATTATTATCCCTACATTGGTCATTAAAGGTAAACATGATAAATTGATGAGCGAAGAGCAGACCAGCATTCTTATCGAAAATATCCCTGATGTTAGGTTTATGGAGTTTGAAGAATCCGGGCATCTACCCAATCTTGAAGAACCCGAAAAGTTCAATAGGGTATTGAATGAATTTTTAGCCAGTATATAAAGACCGCGTTACAGTGAAGCGATCATAAAATCAAGAACTAAGGAAAGTCCGAATATAAAAAAAGCCACGCGAGTGGCTTTATTTCTTTTTTTCATTGAGATTTCATCCTGGGTACGTTAGAACGAAAAATCATCTTTTGAACGACTATCGGCTTCTTCAGCGTACGCATCGTCAAAGTTAGGCTCATAACGTTTTTCGATTACTTCCTGGTTAGACTTAATGTAATTTACAACATCTGTCAAACCCTCCGCAAACTTCTCAAAATCTTCTTTGTATAAGAAAATTTTATGCTTAATAAACTGGCCATCCTCAAAGCGCTTCTTGCTTTCTGTGATAGTAATGTAGTAATCGTTCGATCGAGTTGCTTTTACATCAAAAAAATAAGTTCGCTTACCTGCTCTCACCTTTTTTGAAAAAACCTCTTCACGCTCTTTGTTTTCAAAATCTCCCATTGGTTGTTATTTAAGTTTAAAGTAATCTTAATCTTTGATAAATATATAATAATTCATTTTAATACACCAAATAATATTAAAAAAAAAGACAATAAACCGTAAAAATGGCATATTCATTCCATCGATAGCCGATAAAAATTAAACAACAAGATTTTTTACCGACGAAATCAGTACATTTACCGAAAATATAAGTTGTATTACCTAAAGCGAATATGCATAGTTTATTTGTGCCTCTATCTTTGAGTCATAAATAGTAAAAACATTATGGAAAAAGAACCTATCATACCAAACAGCAATAACAGCCGCAATATCGTGGGGGCCATTGTCATCATCGTAGGTATATTCTTATTATTGAATAACCTGAATTTAGGAGACTGGTTTCCGGACTGGTTATTTAGCTGGCCGACAATATTGATCATTATTGGTTTAGTGATTGGCGTAAACTCTCAATTTCAGAAAAAATCGGCAATCATCTTATTGATTATCGGTGGCGCCAGCCTGATTTCCCGAATGATGCGTACGGACTTTGGATCTGTAACCGTCCCTATTATCATCATTTCGCTTGGGATTTATTTTATCATGAGTAAACGGAAGCCACCAATGGTTCCGCCTACTTACCCTAATCCGCCACAGAATCCTTACGATTGGGATAAACGTGTCAATAGTCCGACAGATACTCCGGCGGACGCCACAGCACCTGATGCGGAAGCGAAACCTTTTAACGAACAATATGGATCAAGCCAACAAGCCTCGCCTAACGCGCAGGCTTTTGGCAACAAAGAGAATAGTTCATTTCATCAGTCTTTTGAGGACAGCCTTAATCTGAATACGATTTTTGCAGGCCAAAAGAAAGTCATTTATTCCAAGCAATTTAGAGGTGGAAATTTGACCAACGTCTTCGGAAGTATTGAATTGGATCTAACAAAGGCAGATATCCAACAGCCTATTGTCATCGATACATTTCAGTTATTTGGCAGCGCACGCATTATTATCCCACCACATTGGACAGTATTCAGCAATGTAGCATCCATTTTAGGATCTGTCGATGACCGAAGATTTCAGACGATATACAACCCTGACACCGACAAAAAGATCTATATCACTGGTACATGTATATTGGGCAATTTAACGATAAAAAATGCTTAATAGATGAAAAACAAACTGTCCCTCAGTGTTAAAAGTCGATTAATAGGCATTATTTGTATATCCGTATTTATCGGATATCTTGCATTACAATATTTACTGATGCTACGTTCAGGATTTGATTCCGAACTGGCATTTAAAGATTCATTGATCAATAGTGCTGTGATGATGTTTTGCTGCTATGGCATGTCCTCTGCGTTAAACTTCTACACACCGCAGCCCCGCGAGATATGGAAGGTGCTGATTATAGGCTTGATTATGGCCACGATCAGTACAGGATTGAGCCGTTTTTTAATGAGCTATTTTATTCAGCCCAACTTTATCACGCTACTGGATTTAACACTACCATTTCGTGGTATCGTTAACTTCCTTATCCTCACTTCTGTTGCTATTATCAATATTGTCTGGAATATCCAGGAAGATAATATCAATAACATCAAACGGAAACAAGAGTCCGAAAATCTGCTTCGCGAGGCGGAACTCTATAATCTACGGCAGCAGCTGCAGCCACACTTTTTATTTAACAGCTTAAATTCGATCATCGCTCTAATTGGCGCGAATCCGGATGAAGCACGTAATATGACATTTCAACTATCTGATTTTTTACGGGGCACGATGAGAAAGGAAAACAATCAGATTATCACATTGGAAGAGGAACTGGACCATCTACAACTTTATCTTGATATTGAAAAGGTACGCTTTGGTCATCGTCTGAATACTTCCATCTCCTCCTCGGAGGAAATATTTAGTAATAAATTGCCAGCAATGATCATCCAGCCTCTGGTAGAGAATGCCATTAAGCATGGATTGTACAATATAACCGACCAAGTCGAAATACAAATTAAATGCACCTCAAATGAGGGACAGCTTCTGATTCAAATTACCAATCCATTTGATGTCGAGGAGCAATCGAGTCCTAAAAAAGGTACCGGATTTGGCCTTTCCAGTATTCAACGCAGATTATATCTTTTATATGGAAGAAATGATCTTATGGAGACCCAGATTCAGGACAATATATTTACTAGCACCCTAAAAATACCTCAATATGATTAAAGTCGTTATCATTGATGATGAACCCTTAGCACGCTCCATTATTGCGGGCTATTTAAAAAATGAAGCCGATGTAACCATTATGGCTGAGTGTGGAGATGGTTTTGAAGGCGTTAAAGCGATCCAGACACATGAACCTGATCTGGTTTTTTTGGATGTCCAAATGCCTAAATTGACTGGTTTTGAAATGCTCGAGCTGGTGGACAACCCTCCTGCCGTTATTTTCACCACAGCATTTGACGAATATGCGTTAAAGGCATTTGAAAAGAATGCACTGGATTATCTGCTAAAACCGGTCTCCCCGACACGTTTCAAAAAAGCATTGGAAAAGTTTAGATCCAGCTATTCTGCACCCGAAAAGAAAGTCCAACCTAACTATGAGGTCCTCGCTGCACAAGACGAAACAAAGATCGACCGTATTGTTGTCAAAACAGGTACACAAATCAAAATAATCCCTATAGATACAGTCAAATACCTGGAGTCTTATGATGACTACGTAAAAATCCATACCAAAGATGGCATGTACCTCAAAAATAAGACCATGGCATTTTTTGAAAAATCCTTAGATCCAAATCAGTTTGTACGTATCCATCGTTCGTTTATCATCAAAGTTGATCAATTGGCTAAATTGGAGCCCTATGAAAAGGACTCTTATATTGCTGCACTGATCTCTGGTGAGAAGCTCAATATCAGTAAATCAGGCTATGCCCGATTAAAACAATTGATTGGAATTTAAACATTCCGTAGATTTGTGCCTAACAATGGTTATGAAACATTTTTTTACAGCAATATTGTTGGGCATCACATCTTACTCCTTTGCTCAGACAAATCAAGCGGAACAGATCAACAAAGGAGTTTACAATCGATTGGAATTTTTCATCAATTCCCAGATGACAGACTCTGCCTATAATCTAGCGAGCGACTCCTATAAACAACAATATAGTCTTCCAAAGTTTACACAGATGCTGCGGCAGATCTACCCTTTGGGAAGGATCAAAAGTTCGGATATCACTAATTTCGAAAAAGGTACAGCAACCTATCGTCTGGATTTTGATAATCAGGCTTATGAAGTGTTGTTTGCGACAGATTCGACACTCAAGTTTAACACCCTACACTTTAGTCAGCTGAACGAACCTACAGCGGACAAAAATATCGCTGAAAAACCTATTGAGACGACGGTCACTTCAAAAGCTGTCGACAAAGAGGATTTTTTCATCGATTCTGTTGCCAATTCTTACTTAAAACAACAAAACACACAGTCGCTTGCGATAGGTATTATTAAAAATGGGCAGTCGAAAACCTATTTTTACGGCGAGACTGCAAAAGGTAACCAAACATTACCGACAAAAACCTCGCCCTATGAAATTGGTTCACTCAGCAAAGTCTTTACAGCGATCCTATTATCAAATCTTGTTGAGGAAGGAACAATTACCTTGGACCAACCTATATCATTATTCCTTCCAGATACACTGAAAAAGAATGCGGACCTGGCGAAGATAACTTTTCAAATGTTAGCCAACCATACTTCGGGATTTCCACGACTTCCCGACAATTTTGATAAAGTAAAGGGATACAATGAAAACGATCCTTACAAAGTATACGATAAAAAAGCACTCTATAGTTATTTATCCAGTTTCAAAAACAAAAAAACACCGGGCGAGGAATACGAGTACAGCAACTTGGGTTATGCCATATTAGGTGATATCATCTGTAGTATCTACAAAAAGCCATATGAACAGATTGTTCGTGAAATCATCTGCAAACCACTCGATATGAATAATACCTTTCAGGTATTAGACCCCAAAAGGAAAGATACCTTTAAAGTATACAACAAAGAAGGACAAGAAGTAACTCCCTGGTCTTTTGATACTTTTAGTGCTGCTGGTGGATTAAAATCAACCGTGGAAGATCTGCTTAAATTTGTAAATGCACAGTTTAAGATGCCACAGAGCCCACTAGAAAATGCAATGGCCAACACGAAATTATTTACTTTCTTTCTCCCTCCTGATACGGACTTGGGATTGGCATGGCACATGAACCTACTTGATGATCTTACTTTTTATTGGCACAATGGTGGCACAGCAGGAAGCAGTTCCTACCTCGCCTTGTCTCCTGATAAAAAAAGTGCTGTTATCATCTTGTCCAATACTGCAATCTCTGTCGATGATAAAGGGAAAAGCATTTTGGACAATCTACTTCACACAAAATAAGATCTTCGTGCCTTTTACAGCAACCGCGATGAAAATTCACTGCAGGTTGTTTCAGGCAAATAAACCGCGTGTAGTAAGCGCATTGGTACCGTAAAGAAAGCATACGAATCAATAAAAAAGCTCTTCAAAAAGAAAGCAAAATACTATTATCAGAGCTATATCGAAACAACGATATAGCTTTTTTTGTTGTTATAAAAAGGGTTAATTTTTTGTTGTTACACAAGCTGTTAACCATTAACTTTGATTAACAGCCCAAATAAACTGGGCACTCATAATTTTATTTTACAACAGGCTCCACGACAGCGTTACATTTACATGAAGATATTTATCACGAAACGAATCCCACAAAAAGGTATTGACCTATTAACGGCTGCCGGACATGAGGTAGTAATACATGACTCTGCTACCCCACTATCCCCTACCGAACTTATCCAGGCAGGACAACAGGTCGATTATGTATTAAATGGTGGTATGCAAAAGTTTGACGAAGAATTTTTCCAAAACTGCCCCAATCTTAAAGCGTTATCCCTTATGAGTGTAGGTTATGATAACGTTGACATCCCTGCAGCAACGAAATATAGTATCCCTGTGAGCAATACACCAGGAGTTCTTTCTGGCGCTACAGCTGATGTTGCTTTTCTATTGATGTTGGCCGTTTCCAGGAAAGCTTTCTTCAACCACAAGCAGATTTTGCAAGGCCAATGGAAAGGTTTCGACCCTACAGCACATCTGGGTATCGAACTCAACAACAAAACATTGGGTATCTATGGGCTTGGACGGATCGGTCTTGAATTTGCCCGCAAAGCAAGGGCCGCCTATAATATGGAAATCATTTATTATAACCGTGGGCGGAACTTGGAAGCCGAACGAATCTTGGGAGCGAGATATGTCAATTTTGATGATCTGCTAACCCAAAGTGATGTGCTTTCCATTCACGCTGCACTCACAGCGGAGACATCCAATAGGTTTAATCGGGATACATTTAAGCGCATGAAAAACTCCGCGATTCTGGTCAACACGGCACGTGGCGGATTAGTGCAGGAGGAAGACCTCGCCAATGCTTTACGCACAGGAGAATTATGGGGAGCGGGACTCGATGTCACAAACCCTGAACCCATGGCTGCAGATAACCCACTACTGAATCTTGAAAATGTCTGCATTCTACCTCATATCGGATCCGCAACTGTGGAAACCAGAGACAATATGGCTCTAATGGCAGCAAGCAATTTATTGGCAGCGATCAAAGGTGAAAAGATGCCACAAACTATCAATCCAGAAGTCTATAAATGAAACGATATTTCTTTCAGTTCCTGAACAAGCTCAATAAAGCCATCCTTCCCAAATATGGAAAGCAGGATCCCCTTAAACTAAAAAAGTACCAGCAGGCTATATTAGCCTACCGGTACTTTATACTTATTCGTGCCCTGGCAGATGATTAAGCGTCTGCTTTGGCCGGACTTCCCTGATCATTTGCATTAGGGACAATACTAATCTGTGTTGGATTCGGAGCTACACTCATATCGTTTCGTTCTAATTCCAACATAATTTTTTCCTGCATAGAATTTCTTGCTGGCCAGTAATGTTCCCGTTTGGTCCATGCGCGCACCGTCAATACAATTGCGCTGTTTCCCAACTCTTTGACAAACACCGTCGGTTCAGGTGTTGTTAGCACATTTTCATTGGAGCGAAGCACTCTGAGAATGATCTCTTTTGCATCTTTTATATTTTTGTCATAAGATATGCTCACCGTGTATTCAAACATCCGTTGAACGATTTTTGTATAATTCTTGATCACCGAATTAGCTAATGGACCATTCGGACTAAAGATCCGTACGCCATCGTCACCGATCAATGTTGAATATAATATATCAATGCGCTCGACAGTTCCGGCCGTACCATTCGCACTTGAGATGTAGTCACCGACCTCAAAAGGTCTAAACATCAGGATCAACACCCCACCGGCAAAGTTACTTAGACTTCCCTGAAGTGCCATACCTACAGCCAAACCAAAGGCAGACAATGCCGCTATAAAGGAGGTGGTCTGTATACCAATCTGACTGGCAACGGTCAATAGCAACATCACCCACATCACAATCCTCACAATACTCGAGATAAATGCACGTATTGAAGGATCAACATTTCTCTTCTCAAAACGCTTGTGCAATAATCGGTTGACCAGATCGATAACATATTTACCAATAATCAATAAAATAATACCACCTATAATACTTGGTATTGAATCAATGACGATATCGGTCAATCGTCCAAATCTAGTCCCTAGACTATTTAAATTACTTTCCATGTTTATTAAATATATTTCAACGCTTTTTGGAACAAGGATTGTTCCAACATCCCCACTTAGTATTCAAAATATTAAAATCATTGAAAAGTACCACAAAAGACCAAATTAACACCACTATAAAAAGAATATTTGAGCTAACTTTGTAATATGAATAGAAAAAACACCATTCCCATTATAGATAGTTGCAGTCTCGACCTCAACAATAAAACAACTATCCATATTGATGACTTAAGTGATTACGTCATCAAGCACAGTAATATGGTGTTTCCTCACAAGCACAATTTTTTTCATTTTGTATTATTTACGAAAGGTTCAGGTGATCACATCATCGATTTCAATCATTATAAAATTAAACCCTTTCAAATCTACTTCATGGTACCTGGTCAAGTGCATACCTGGAATTTTGTTGGCGATGAGGGGGGCTATGTCGTCAATTTTTCGGTGGACTATTTCCAATCGTTTTTATTACGTACAGATTATCTGGAGCGTTTCAGTTTTTTACAAGGTAAAATTGAGCACTTAATTTTTGAACTGGAGGGGCCTTGCCGCGCTCAGGCGACGAATATTCTGGACGAGATCTTATCGGCGAAGTCCAGCGGTCTATCCGAAGATTATATCCGTACACTGCTGCTCCAATTTCTACTATATGTCTCCATTTGTTCTGAAAAAGAACAAAAAGACGGAAGCAACCCCTATAATCATAAAATATTCAATAGCTTTCAACAATTGGTTGAACAACAGTTTAAATCTACCAAATTACCGAGTGTATATGCGGATCAACTATTTATCACCCCAAATCACTTGAATGCGATCTGTAAATCCTATATCGGCCAGTCCGCTGGAGAGATCATCCGCAACCGGATTGTCCTGGAAGCAAAGCGACTGTTAATTAATCGAAATTTAAATATCACTGAAATTGCAAATGAATTGCAATTTAAGGACAACTCTTATTTCACCAAATTTTTTAAAAAATCCACTGATCTCACACCCGAGGAGTTCAGAAAACAACTATAACTATGGAAGAAGTTAAATACGAATTATCGGAATTCAAAGCTGCATGGCAAGCAAAATGTCCAAGATGTAGAGTCGGCCATGTATATAAAGGCCCTGCCTATGGTCTAAAGGTTCAAAAGATGAATAGTCATTGTGAATATTGCGGTCTCCGTTATGAGCGCGAACCGGGTTATTTCTATGGTGCGATGTATGTCACCTATGCATTTGCCATCGCAGAGATGGTGACGGCCTGTATGGCAACTTACATCCTAACCGGAAATGATTCATCCTTCATACTTTATGCGACTGTTGCTATATTAAGCGTTGTGTTGATGTCTCCCTTCAATTACAGATATTCACGCGTGATTTTGATGTATTGGTTGACACCGGGACTACGCTATGATCCCAATGTCAAAAAGAAGGAAGTTGATGTGAAAGCTTCTGCATAAACACCATTATCCTTATCTTTATGCTGATGAAGGATACCATATATTTGGACAATAATGCAACCACCCGAATTTTGGATGAAGTATGGCAGGAGATGACCCCTTATTTCATCCAAAATTATGCAAATGCATCCAGTGTTTATCACCAGATGGGTAGAGCAGCAAATGCAGCGGTTCAACAGAGCAGAGCGCAAGTCGCCGCAGCTTTAAATTGTACACCAAGGGAAATTTTTTTCAATTCCGGAGCTACCGAAAGCATCAATACCGTACTGCAGGGTGTATTTGATAAATACCGGTCTCAAGGAAATCATATCATTACAGCCACTACAGAGCATAAAGCAGTATTAAGCTGCTGTGAACAACTGACCAAACAAGGGGCTCAAATCACCTATCTTCCTGTTGACAGTCAGGGGCACATAGCCTTGGATGATCTTAAAAATGCCATTACCGCCAAAACCATATTAATCTGTCTGATGGCGGCGAATAATGAGACTGGCGTACTGACTGAGATTGAACAGGTGGCCTCCATCTGCCATAAAGAAGATATTCTACTTTTTTGCGACGCCACACAAGCCATCGGAAAAGTTGCGATCGACCTCCAGCGACTTCCTATTGATCTTTTATGCCTAAGTGCACATAAAATTCATGGTCCAAAAGGAATTGGTGCACTTTATATCCGTCGCAAATCAAAGCCCATTCAGCTTACTTCATTAATTTTAGGGGGTGGTCAGGAGAATGGTTTTCGGGGTGGCACCTACAATGTTCCGGCCATCGTCGGCTTTGGAAAGGCGATCTCCATGCTAAGCCCACAAGCCTATAGCAACGTTCGAGCATATCGGGATCTATTGGAAGCCGAACTGGCTGATATTCCAGAAATTATTATACATGGACAAAATACTCCCCGCTTACCTACGACAAGCTATATCAGTTTCAAACATGTGCTCGCAAGCGAGATTATGACCGCTTGCCCTACCTTGGCCCTGTCTTCGGGCTCCGCCTGTGTTACCGGATCAAGGGAACCCTCACATGTACTGCTCGCCATGGGTATAACCAAAGAAGATGCGCTTTCGGCAATCAGATTTAGCCTAAGTATATTGACCACAGGTGAAGAAATCATACAATGCGCACAATTGATTAAAGAAGCTGTACAAAAAATAAGGGATCAATCGCCCATATGGCAACTTTATAAGGCTGGTTTGATCAGTTAATTTATGACATTCTAAAAACTTAAGAGCAGGCGAAATATAGCGAGATTGTATGTATCTTTGTTGTAGACAAAGATACAACTATGATTACAGTTACTGATAAAGCAAAAACTCGTATCGAGGCAATCATGAAGGATGAGCAATATGACGGCAATTACTTTGTGCGTGTTGCTGTAGAAAGTGGTGGTTGCTCAGGCTTAAGCTATAAACTGAATTTCGATAATGAGGAAAAAAAGGGAGACCAATTTTTCGAAGATAAAGGAGTTAAAATCTGTTTGGATATCAAATCATTCCTCTATTTAGCGGGAACGGAACTTGATTACTCCGATGGGTTGGACGGAAAAGGATTTGAATTTCATAATCCAAATGCAAGCCGTACATGTGCCTGTGGCGAGAGTTTCTCGGTATAAGCGGATCCCATTCCATAGAATAAAAAAAGCCCTGAAAATTATTTCAGGGCTTTTTTTATGGGGTTGGCTAAGTTTAGTTGCACCGACAAATTAATAGTTTAATAATTACATATTGACCTATTCGCTTTTTCTTGTAATATTTATATTTTTTCAACATTTTAATAGATAAATATCAAAAATCACAACAAAACATATTAGCAAATGATATTTTCATATTTTTGTATCAAATAACTGAATAAGAAAAATGATGCTATGTACAACGATCCGTACATAGCTTTTCAATTGACTCATATGGAGGGAAGAAAACTTTTAAATACCGAAGTTGCTATCAGCTTCGTTAAAGATACATTTGTCCAAGAATTAAAAAACAAGTTAAATCTGATTCCAATTTCGTCGCCACTGGTGGTCTTGGACGGCACAGGATTAAACGATGATCTGAATGGCATCGAGCGCCCTGTTTCCTTTCCGATCAAATCTTTAAATGAAAAACGGGCAGTCGTGGTTCATTCATTGGCAAAATGGAAAAGAGTACGCTTAAAAGAGCTTGAAATGTTACCGGGTGAAGGTATTGTCACAGACATGAAAGCCCTTCGTCCGGACGAAGATTACACGCCTATACATTCCATTTATGTGGATCAATGGGACTGGGAAAAAGTAATCGGAAAAGATCAGCGTAATTTGGTTCTCCTAAAAGATACGGTACTCAATATATACGAATCACTTCGATTTACAGAATTACAGGTGGAGCGTAAATACCCACAGATAAAAGCGATCCTTCCGGAGACCATTACATTTATCTCCTCGGAAGAGTTATTGCAAAAATACCCCGACTTAAGTGCCAAAGAACGAGAAAATGCCATCACAAAAGAACACGGTGCGGTATTTCTGTACGGTATCGGTGGTGCACTCAGCAATGGAGTAGCACATGATGGTCGAGCGGCAGATTACGACGATTGGAGTACTACAAATGAAGCTGGCTACAATGGTTTAAATGGTGATATCCTTGTTTGGAATCCAATTTTAAATTCAGCATTCGAACTTTCATCCATGGGTATCCGTGTCGACAAAACAGCGTTAGCCCATCAGATGGAAATCAGAAATTGCAGCGAAAAGTCCAAACTGACATTTCACAGCATGCTTCTTAACGATGAATTACCTGAATCTATGGGCGGTGGTATCGGTCAGTCTCGTGTCTGTATGTTTATGCTTAAGAAACAGCATATCGGCGAAGTGCAGGTCAGTATCTGGGAAGAAGATAAAAAACAAGCTTTGCGCGAAGAAGGTATTGATATACTCTAAAACAATACCATTAAAGTATAATACATTGGATCATTAAAAAGCATTCTTTGCTATAAAGTCCAATATAAAAATCTGACAAAGGTAATCCATCTGAAAGAGGTGGGTTACCTTTTCGTTTTAATTAGTACTTTTGTGCTATGCAGCTAGAAGCTATTTTAAACAAATTAGGTATTTCATCCCTGAATGAAATGCAACAAAAGGTATTGGACACCTACCAACAAGACAAAGATCTCATCTTGCTCTCCCCTACAGGATCAGGAAAAACCTTAGCCTTTTCATTATTAATACTACAACAGCTAAAAGATATCCCGCGTGAAGTACAGGTTCTGGTTTTAGTCCCTACCCGTGAACTCGCCTTACAGATCGAGCAAGTCATCCGGAAACTGACAACAGGATACAAAGTGACCTGCGCTTATGGCGGACATAGCACACGTATCGAAAAAAACGCATTCAAAGATGCTCCATCTATTCTTATTGGTACCCCCGGTCGAATAAAACAGCATCTTGAAGAGGGAAATTTTGATCCGACCCAAATCCATACCCTCATACTGGATGAATTTGACAAGTCCCTGGAACTTGGCTTTCATCAGCAAATGGATTTTATCATTCGGCACATGCCAAAAATTAAATCGCGCATATTGACCTCTGCAACAACAATGGAGACCATTCCGGCTTTTACGCAGATTCAGGATCCCGTTACTGTCGATTTCCTAAAAGATGCAAACAATATCCCGCGGATCACGATAAAAAAAGTAGTTGCCACCAGTCAAAAGAAACTAGAAGCGCTTTTAAAACTTATCTGCAAGATCGGTACAAAAAAAATGATTATTTTTTGCAACCATCGTGATGCTGTCGACCATATCAGCGACCTATTGGACAATCGTAATATCATTCATGACATCTTTCATGGTGGCTTGGAGCAGCAGGACCGAGAATTGGCACTGCTAAAATTCAGGAACCACTCCAACAATGTCCTGATTACGACAGACCTTGCTGCTCGGGGATTGGATATTCCTGAAGTGGATGCAATCATTCACTATCAGCTTCCACATAAAGAAGATGATTTTACACACCGCAATGGACGAACAGCGCGTATGCAGGCAAAAGGTGACGTATATGTCATCTTAAAACCTGAAGAAAATTATCCTTACATTTTGGAAGATACGGCAGAAGAGGAGTTCCCGGACTTCTATGACCTGCCCGAAAATTCGCCTTTCGCTACACTCTATGTTAGCGCGGGAAGGAAGGATAAGGTCAACAAAATTGACATTGTTGGCTTTCTGTTAAATCTGGATGGCATCGAAAAAGACGATATCGGAATTATCGAAGTCAAAGACAAAATTGCTTATGTTGCTGTCAAACGTAAACTGGCTTTAGCGATCATCAATGCCGCTAACGGTCAGAAAGTCAAAGGCCGGAAAGTGAAAGTCGGAAGAACATAGAAAGCATAACAAGGTATATTTACATATAAAAAAAGAGGTTTGTTAAACAAACCTCTTTTTTTGTAGCGCATTGCGCTTTATTTGATTAATCCAAATCTTTTAAATAGCCCAGATAACGTTGTACAGCTTCCCGTTTTTGATCTGTTAGATGAAAATCAAGATGTGCCGTTAAATATTTTGTATAGTCAAACCCTTCAAATTCGGGCAGTCCCGCAATGACATCGGTCGCATGGGCTACACCATAAGCGAGGGCATCATTGAAATCTTTCACAAATGATTCAGGCAACTTTTTATTGCTTACCCACAGGGCAAACGCAAACGGCAACCCTGTAAAATCAAACCATTCCTTCCCCAAGTCATAGACATAGGGTACAGTATTCTTTTTGCCGAAAGTACGGTCACCGATCAGGACATAAGCATCCGGCTCCACACTGTCGTCTGTAATCAGCTGAACCTCGCGTTTCCAGTAATTCTTTAACAGCACACGGGCAAGGCCATTAGAAGTACGCGATTGCTTATCAAGTCTAAGGGTCTCCACCTCCGTAATGGGTTTATTGGAAAAAATAAACACCGAATCAACGGCACCTTCAGTTCCGATACAAAAATCCGTATTGATATAATATTCAGGAAGACTGAGTAGTGCGGCAGTCGGGATAATTCCCATATCTGCCTCGTCATCTATTACTTTTTGTGCGCAGGCACTTGGATAATCGACACTGAGATCAATCTGATCCATTACCTTTGATTTGCGTATTCCGTTCAAAAACGGATATGTGTTTGTATATGATACGGCTGAAACTCTAATTTTATTCATTCATCAATGCTTCTAAGTGGTCTGTATTATAATGGTCTATAATTTCAAATTGACCATTATTGTACAGCAATTTATATAAAGCAGTATTTGTGTGTGGAAAATCATCCATATATCGGGCATCAATACCAGTCATCAGGCAAAGCATGATGCGTAGGGCACGACCATGCATGCAAACAAGGATATTTTCTTCATTTGCTTGGGCCAGCATATGATCCAATGCAACCTGTTGGCG
>PJTS01000363.1_pt1 | contig 31221 bp, 25 predicted proteins | sample 1512251 | NCBI WGS metagenome assembly PJTS01 (sample SAMN08177686, study PRJNA422409) | Soil metagenome, whole genome shotgun sequencing project. | isolation source: Soil (2) enriched on wood chips: alkali lignin treatment | place: USA: Madison | collected 2015-01-15 | reverse complement strand
CCAGTGGTGGTTGATGGTGCTGGGCAGGTCGGTGAACTCGCGGCCCTTGTCGGACATGCGGGTTTCGCCGGGCACGTAGTGGTACTGCATGATGTTGCCGGTGTTGGCCACGTACAGCGTGTCACCGATGAGCTGGATGCCGAACGGCGAATGCAGGCCTTCGATGTAGACGTGCTGGGTCCAGGCATCGGTACCCGGCGTGCGGCGCAGCAGGGTGACCCGGTTGCCGCCCTTGCCGGCCTTGCCCGAGCGCGCCTTCACCTTGCCGGCGATCCACTGCTTGGGCGTGGTGACCGGTTCTTCGCCGGGGCCATTGCCCTCCACCACCAGCACATCGCCGTTGGGCAGAGTGAGCAGGCGGCGCGGGTGCTGCAGGTTGGCGGCGATGCGTTCGATCTTCAGGCCGTCGGCCACGGTGGGCGACTGGCCGTCGGCCCAGCCCACGCCCTTGGGCACCTGCATGGGCGGCATGAGGAAGTTGGCCGGCTTGGGCAGCGGCGGCTTCGCGCCGGACTGGTCGGCCGGGTGGTACTCGGCCTTGCCGGCGCAGGCGGCCAGCATCACCGCCAGGGAAAGGATGCCCAGCGTGGGCAGGATGCGATCAGCCATGACGACCTCCGTGCAGCACCGGCAGCTGCAGCGACAGCAGGATGAAACCGATGGCGATCAGGCCCACGGTCAGGGCGGAGAGGATGGTACCCGGCACGGCCACCGCGTAGGCGTCGCGGCTGTGCACGAAGGCATTCCAGATGGCCAGCACGATGGCCACGAGGTTGAGCAGGAAATCCACGCGGTCCACGCCGGTGGCGGTGCCGTTGCGGCGCCATACCGCAAACAGGTTGATCAGCCGCGGAATGATGGCGATGAGCAGGCCGAAGGTGATCAGCCAGGCCGCGGCCTTGCCCCACATCACCTCGGCGGTGTTGAGGTAGAGGATGTCGAAGATGAGGGCGCCGACGAAGAAGCCGAATGGTATCGGGTTCAACAGGCTGAAAAGCGTGGTGCCCGGGCCGCGATGGGCCTGGGCGACGGGGTTGACCATGGTCGTGCTCCGAAGGGGAAAGGTTGCACGGCCGTAGTAGCACAGCCGGCCGGGAGGTCGCGCGATGATGGCCGGTCGCCCCCGCCCCCTGCTTGGATGGATGTGCCACGAGGGATGTGCCGACCAACGGTCGGCACCCACCAGGGCAGTAGATCCACGCCATGCGTGGATGGAGATCGGCGCTGACTCTCAGGGAACGTAGACCAGATGCAGGCTGTAGGCGAAGCCGGTTTCGGTTTCGGTGATGGACACATCCATCACCAGGTCACTTCGCCCTTCTGCGGCCGTATGCAGGTCGACCAGGACCTTCCAGCGCTCGCCATCCCACTGGCTGACCGAGGTTTCCCAGGTGGCCTCGGGAAGTGGCACCAGGGTTTCCCCGTAGTCCTGGATGATGTCGGTGATGGTCTCCCACGTATCGGCCGTGCGCAGGCGAACGTCCGCTGCGTCGGGCGCGCGGCCTGAGGCGATCTCGTTGGCCATCCAGGTCAGGGTGGGGCGGAACGCCTCGTCCACGGCGACTTCGATGTCCGGGTCTTTCCTGACCATGTGTCTTCCTGGGAAAGCGGGCGGCAATCCGCGGTTCAAACATGATGGCATGGGTGGGATGGCCGCGCCCGGCGGCCGGGGTCCGTGGCCCGGAGGGATGTGCCGACCAACGGTCGGCACCCACCAGAGCGTCGGCACCCACCAGAGCGGTAGATCCACGCCATGCGTGGATGAGCGCCGGCAGGAGGGTCGTTATTCCCGGCCGGAATAAGTGTTTGTGACGCGCTTTGCACAACCGCATCTTCGCGCGCACGAGAGGTAGGGAGTTCTTCGTTGTGCTGCGTTTGGCCAAGGGCGATGGGGCAGTTCCGCCCCGCCGTTCTGCCATGCCGATTCACAACAGAAGGACTCGTGTATGAAGCGAAACACGCTCCGCACCGTGCCACCGCGTTCCGCGCGGCTGGCCCTGGCCACTGCGCTGGTACTGGGCAGCCTGGCTGCCAGCGCCCAGGCGCAGCAGGCCGATCCCCTGGCCAACCTGCAGTGGCACCTGCTCAACACCGGGCAGGCGGTACCGGCCGACACCTTGCCGGTGGCGGGCAACGATCTCAACGTGGATGGCCTGTACCGCAATGGCATCCGCGGCCAGGGCGTGGTGATCGGCATCGTCGATGACGGCCTGCAGATCGCCCACCCCGACCTGGCCGCCAACGTGGCGGCGGTGCCCGGCAAGAACTTCGCCAACGGCTCCACCAACCCCTCCCCCTCCAACCCCGATGCCGACCACCACGGCACCATGGTCGGCGGCATCGCCGGCGCAGTGGGTGCCAACGGCGTGGGCGTGCGCGGCGTGGCCCCGGCGGCCACGCTGAAGGGCTTCAACGTGCTGGCCTCCAACGCGCAGGGCAACCAGCTGAGCAACATCGAATACTCGTGGTGGGATGGCGCCGAATCGGCCGACGTGCAGGTGTTCAACAACAGCTGGGGCGCCGGGCCGGGCAACCCGAACCTGCCACTGGCCTTCAGCCAGAACGATGTGGCGTCCTATGAGCAGGCGCTGTCGGGCACGCGTGGCGGCCGCGGTGGCATCTACGTGAAGTCGGCCGGCAACAACTTCAACAACGCCTCGGTCAGCCAGACCCAGGATGTCTGCACCACCGATACCAAGAACCGCAACACCGGCTGCGTGCCGGCCGGCCGCGACCCGCGCAACAACCTGTTCAACGTGATCACCGTGGGTGCGGTGCGCGCCGATGGCGTGCGCTCGTCGTACTCGTCCACCGGTTCGGCACTGTGGGTGTCGGCCTTCGGCGGCGAATACGGGCTGCAGGCGCAGTACGCACCGGGCCTGGTGGCGCGCGCCTACGACCCGGCCATCGTCACCACCGACGTTGGCGGCTGCACGGTGGGCAGCAACAAGAACAGCGCGCGCGAGAACAGCCTGGACAGCAACCTGTCGGCCATCGACAGCACCTGCAACTACACGGCCAAGATGAACGGCACGTCCGCCTCGGCGCCGATGGTGTCCGGCGTGGCCGCGCTGGTGCTGGAAGCCAACCCGCGCCTGAGCTACCGCGACGTGAAGTACATCCTGGCCACCACCGCCACCCGCACCCATCCCAACCAGCCGGCGGTGACGCTGGCCGATGGGCGCACGCTGGTGCCGGGCTGGACGGTGAACGCCGCTGGCCGCGCCTTCAGCAACTGGTATGGCTTCGGCGTGGTGAATGCCGCACGCGCGGTGCAGGTGGCCGATACGTTCCAGTCGCTCGGGCCGCTGCTGGACACCGGCTGGCGCACCACCACCCGCAGCGTGGCGATCGGCAGCACGTCGGCCACGGCCGGCCGGCTGACCTTCCAGGTGGCCAATGGGGCGCGCAACGTTGAAAGCGTGCAGCTCGGCTTCCGTGTCAACCACAGCAACACGCGCCAACTGCAGTTCGTGCTGGTATCGCCCAGCGGCACGCGCAGCGTGGTGCAACCGGCCTTCACCGCCATCGGTTCCGGCACGGGCGGCGTGCAGCGCAACTTCACCAACTGGGACCTGCTGTCCAGCAACGCGTTCCTGGATGAAAGCGCCACGGGCACGTGGACGCTGGAAGTGACCGACATGGGGCAAGCCGCCGGCGCTGCATCGCGCGGCAACCTCGAATTCTTCAAGATCCGCGTTCTGGGGCACTGATGATGAAGACAACCATTCTGTTGAGCACCCTCGCCTTCGCGGCGATGACCGGCCCGGCCTGGGCACAGAGCACGGGCGCCACGCCGGCGGCGCGCACGCTGTCCACCGTGGATGTGCAGGCGCTGAAGGCGGAGGCGACCGGCCGCTCGTTCGATGTGGGCGGCAACCGCTTCCAGCTGGCGCCCACAGTGGCCGTGCAGCAGGCGGCCAGCGGCCAGTTCCAGATCACTCCGTCGGCGGCGGCGACCAGCGGCTCGCGCAGCAAGCGTTCGCTGGGCGCTGCTGATGCGGGCACCCGCAAGTTTGCTGCTGCGGTATCCAGTGATGGCGCGCCGGTGGTGGCGACATCGCGGGTCAAGGTGTTCTTCACCGATGCGGCGGCGGCACAGAAGGCGGCGACGGCCACTGGCGGCACGGTGGTGAAGGTGTCGAAGGCTTCGGGGCGGGCGATTGTGGAATATCCGTCGGTGAACGCGGCGCTGGATGCCACGACCAAGCTGCTGTCGACCGCGGGTATCCGCGCGGCGGAGGCGGACCTGGTGCAGTGGGAAGAGAAGAAGTGATCTAGGGCGTTGTGTGGTGCCCCGGCCGGTGTGCCTCTCCCGGCCGGCCGGGGATTTGTGCCGACCAACGGTCGGCACCTACCGGAACTACAGGGCGGCCAGCGCTTCCACCAACGCGTCCATCTGCTGCGGCCGGGTGAACACTGAAGGCGTGACCCGCACGCAGGCGCCGGATTCCAGGCCATCGCGGTGGGTGGTGAACACCCGGTGCTCATCCAGCAGGCGCTTCTGCAGCGCCATGTTGTCGGCCACGCTGGTGCGCCCGCGCAGGCGGAAGCTGGCCAGCGCGCTGGCCAGTGCCGGGTCAGGCGAGGACAGCACTTCCAGATGCGCCATCTGCCGGGCGGGCACCGTCCAGCGCTCGCGCAGGTAGCGCAGGCGCGCCTGCTTGTTGGCCGCACCAATGCGCTGGTGCAGGGCAATGGCTTCGGGCAGCGCCAGGTACGCCGCGAAGTTCACTGTGCCGGTGTGCACGCGGCTGCCGACGCGGCCATCGTCCGCCTCGCCCATGTACGGATCGAGGTCGGCCACGCGGCCCTTGCGGACATACATCGCGCCCACGCCCACCGGTGCGCCGATCCACTTGTGCAGGTTGATGCCCACGAAATCGGCCTTCAGGTCCGGCACAGCGTAGGCGATCTGGCCGAAGCCATGGGCCGCATCCACGATCACATCGATACCGCGCGCACGCGCACGTTCGGCGATCTCGGCCACCGGCAGCACCAGGCCATGGCGGTGGCTGACCTGGGTCAGCAGCACCAGCTTCAGGCGCGGCATGCGCACGAACGCCGCATCGTAGGCCTGCAGGATCTGCGCGTGGTCGGGCACCGCCGGCAGGGCGATGCGCTCCACCTGCACGCCACGGCGCTGCTGCAGCCAGCGCATGGCGCCGATCATGCTGTCGTAGTCCACGTCGGCGTACAGCACCTGGTCGCCCGGCGAGAGGCGGTTGTAGCCGCCGATCAGGGCCAGCATCGCCTCGGTGGCACCACGGGTCAGCGCGATCTCATCGGCCCCCACGCCCAGCATGTCCGCCACCTGGCGGTGCACGGCCATGTACTCGGCGGGGAAGGTGTGCCGCCCGTACCAGGCGTTGCCACGGTTCACCTCGGCGGTGTGCCGCTGGTAGCTGGCCAGGGTCTCGCGGCCCATCGCGCCCCAGTAGCCGTTTTCCAGGTGGTTCACTTCATCGGTGATGTCGAAGTGGCTGGCCACGGCGGCCCAGTAGCCTTCATCGCGGGCCAGCACGTCCGGCGCCATGGTAGTTGCAGGAATTTCCATGGCTGCAGGGTAGCGTGCAGCAGCCATGGCAGGCAGTGAAGACAGCGCTGCGGCGGCCGGCAGCAGCGTGCCGGCGCGCAGCAGGTTGCGGCGGCGGCTGTCCATCAGAAGGTCAGCCGGTACTGCGCGTACACGTTGGCACCGTCGGTGTCGTAGGGTGCGTTGCGCGAGTAGATCAGGCCGCGGCTGGCCTGGAAGGTCGCCTCGTCCGGGTAGCGGTCGAACACGTTGTCCACGCCCACGCGCAGGCTGTGGTGCTCGTTGATGCGGTAGCCCACGGCCAGGTCGAGGAAGGTCATGTCACCGAAGCGCTGGTAGATGTCGCCGGCCGCGTTGCCGGTCGAATCGGTCCACGCGCCGTAGTAGCGCACGCGCGCCATCAGCGACCACGCGCCGACATCCCAACTGCCGGTGAAGCTGCCCTTGTGCTCCGGCAGGCGATCTTCGAACAGCACGCGCTGGGTTTCGTTGGTGGCCACCGAAGTGCTGCCGTTGTCCACGCGGGTGCGGTTGAAGTTGTAGGCCAGGGTCAGCGTCATGCGGCCGGCGCCGAGGTCGCGCAGGTAGTTGCCGACCACGTCCACGCCGCTGGTGGTGGTGTCGAAATCGTTGGTGAAGTAGTTGACCGAGGTGTAGCCCAGCGGATTGGGCGTGCCGGCGGGAATGGCGAAGCTGGCCGACTGGCTGAAGCGGTCGGTGAGCTTGATGCGGTACACATCCACCGAACCGGACAGGCCCATGTCGGTGCGCCAGGTCAGGCCGAGCGAGGCGGTGCGCGATTCTTCCGGGGTGAGCGGCTTGGCACCGAGCAGCTGTGCCAGCGGATCGTTTGGCGACAGGCGGCCGCTGGTGAAGATCTGCAGGGTGCGCGTGTCCAGGCCCTGGCTGGTGCTGGTGGTGTTCAACTGCGCCGGGGTGGGCGCGCGGAAGCCGGTGGAGAACGTGCCGCGCAGGGCCACGTCCGGGGTGATGGCAAAGCGCGCCGACAGCTTGCCGTCCACGGTACTGCCGAAGCTGGAGAAGTCTTCATAGCGGCCGGCGGCACCGATGCTCCAGCGTTCGCCCAGCGGCACTTCCATATCGACATAGGCAGCATGGCTGCGCTGGTCCCACTTGCCCGCCTGGCTGGCCGAGAAGCCCGGCGCGCCGTTGGAGTTGGCTTCCAGGCCGGCCACTGCACCGGGGCCGACCGCATACGAGGCCGGGTCGCCGGCGCGCACTTCATAGGTTTCCTGGCGGAACTCGGCACCGAAGGCGACGTTGACCGGCTTGGCCAGCGCGGCCACGTCCCATTCGTAGTTGAAATCGACGTTGGCGTTCTTCTCGGTCTGGGTCAGGCGGCCGAGGTCGAACGACGTCGGGCTGTCCGGGCCAAGCGAGGCATTGATGGAGTTGTCCAGGCTGTAGTCGATGGCATTGCGGCCATACGACGCGCTGGCATCCCAGCGCAGCTTGGGCGTGATCTCACCACGCAGGCCACCCACCAGCTGCAGGTCGTTCTGCACGTTGCCGTACTGCGGGCTGAAGCCCACCGGATAGAGCGAACGCAGATCCCAGCCGGGGAAGATGCGGGTGATGCGGTAGGCGCCGGTGGTGGTGTCCGGGTTGCGCCAGTTGAAATCGCTGACGCCATCGCTGTGGCTGTACAGGCCGAAGGCGTAGACCTCCAGCGTATCGCTGGCATTGGCCTTCAGGTTGAAGCCCACGCGGCGGCTTTCCAGTTCCGGCTGGCCCCAGCGCTGTACGGGGTTGGGCACGTCCAGATCGGGGTGCGCGGCCTGGAAGGCGATGGCATCGGGACGCTGGCGGGTGCGCGAGGTGGCATCGGAGTTCGACGATTCAGCGAACAGCGCCAGGCTGCCGTAGTCGCCCAGCGCCCAGCCGGTGCGGGCGCTGAAGTCGCGCGAGACACCATCGCCCTGCGCGTACTGCGAGTAGCCCGCAGTGATCTCGGTGCCCGGGCTGTCTTCAAGAATGATGTTGATGACGCCGGCAATGGCGTCCGAACCATACTGCGCCGAGGCACCGTCGCGCAGCACTTCGATGCGCTTGATGGCGCTGGTCGGGATCTGCGCCAGGTCAGCGGCCTGTGCGCCGCGGTTGCCCAGCAGCGCGCTGCGGTGGAAGCGGCGGCCGTTGACCAGCACCAGGGTCTGGTCCGGCGACAGGCCACGCAGGGTGGCGGGCCGCACGAACACCTGGCCATCGGCCATCGGCAGGCGCTGCACCACGAACGACGGCACCAGCTGTGCCAGCACGTCCTTCAGGTCGGTGGAATCGACCGACGTGATGTCTTCCTTGGTGAACACATCCACCGGCGCCAGCGTTTCGAACTGGGTGCGGTTGGAGGCGCGGGTGCCGGTGACCAGCATGGCATCCAGCTGGGTCGGCGCGGCGTGGGTGGTGCCACCACCGGGGGTGTCTGCCGTACTGGCATCTGCTGCGATCGCGCCTCCTGCGCTGACCATGGAAAGGGCGAGGAGGATGGAACGCGACAACAACGAGCTCTGCACGACGGGGACTCCGGGACTGCACGACAGGGTCAGGCGCGCCTGTACAGGCGGCCTGGACAAGTCGCGCAGTCTCGGCGCGATGTGTGAAGCGGGCGTTACGTGAACGCGACAGGAGGAAGTCGCGGAGGGCGGCGCCATCACCATGCGCGTAATAGAATCCAAGCATCGCGCACGCAAGGAGACCGCATCATGCGCCTGCTACACCTCACCCTGCCGGTGTCCGATGTGGGTACCGTCGCTGCCTGGTTCCACGACGTGCTGCAGCTGCGCGTGGTTGGCCACCATGTGCACATCGGCTGGAGCACCATCGAGCTGCAGCCGGCCGATGGACTGCCGCTGGGCGGCGTGCACCTGGCCTTCAACGTGCCGGACAACCGCTTCAACGAGGCCATGGCATGGCTGCGCGAGCGCGTGCCGCTGCAGCGCAATCCCGAAGGCATTGATTACTTCGCGCTGGAGAGCACCTGGCAGTCGCAGTCGGTGTACTTCACCGGGCCCGATGGCCTGATCCTGGAGCTGATCGGCCGCAAGCGCCTGCCGGCCAGCACACGCAGCGGCGCGTTCCACGGCAGCGAGCTGACCTGCCTGAGCGAAGTGGGCCTGCCCAGCGCGGACGTGGATGCGGTGCGCGCCGAGGCCAGCGTGCGCTTTGGGCTGCAGCCGCTCAGCACGCCCTCGCCGCAGTTCGCGCCGATGGGCGATGACGAAGGACTGTTGATCGTGGTCGCCGCCGACCGCCGCTGGTTCCCCGAGCAGAAGGACCTGCCCAACGCGCAGGGCCTGCTGCTGCGCGTGGGTGATGTGCAGGGCAGCGGCGAGATTGCCGACACCGCGCAGGGATGGCGCGTGATCCAGTAGATCCACGCCATGCGTGGATGGTCGGTGGGATGTGTCAACCAAGGTTGACACCTACCAGCTGCCCGACGCACCACCACCACCGCTGCGGCCACCGCCCCCGGACCAACTGCTGGAGCTGCTTGAGGATGAACTTGACGACGAGGTGCCGGTAGAGCTGCGATAGCCGCTGGATGAACCGCCGCTCCCGCGTGCCTTCTCACCTGGCAGCATGGTGAAGATCCAGGCGAAGTACAGCACGAGCGTACCGGCACTCCACCCGATCGTCGCCGCAAGGCGCGCTGCCGGGTCGACCCGATCAATGGCCAGCAGGGCGAAGATCGCGTAGCCAGCGGTCAGCAGCACCAGCACTGCGAACCGCACCCCGAAACTGCTGCGGTCCTTGTGCCAGCGTGCACGGCAGGCCTGTACGAGGAAGAACACCAGCATCGCGGCAATGCCCACGGCCAGGTCCAGCAGCGTGTGCAGGGCCAGGCTGGGCGGCAACTGGCCACGCAGCAGCATCACCACGAAGAAGCCCGCACTGACCCCGAGCATGCCCAGCAACACGATGCGCAGGCCCCGGCTGCGGCGCCAGCACCAGCCGAGCAGGCTCGCCACGGGTACGCACAACGCCAACACGATGCAGAGCGCCGCCAGGGCAGAGCGCGGTGCCCACACGACCGCCGCCAGCATCCCGCCAGCCACGACGGCCGTCACCAGCATCGGGCGGCCCCAGGCCGGCAATCGCTTCGGTCGCGCCCGTTGCTTGGCACCCGCACGCGACTGTCCGCGCTGGCGCTCGCGATGCCTGCGTGCGAAGTCTTCCGGCGTCTTCGCCGCGCTGGACGCTGGTGGCGAGCGCCACACGCCGGCGAAGAAGCCGGCCAGCAGCGCCAGGGCGACCACTGAATCCGCACTGCGCCAGTCCGGCGGCAGCACGCTGCGTGCTGTCGGGTCTTCCCAGGCCGGCAGTTCTTCGCCGTCGATCAGCGCAACCACGATCTTCGTTCCATCCAGCAACCCCTGGTCGAGGTCGCCATCGCGGAAGCGTGGCACGATCGCCTTGTCGATGATGCGCGCCGCATACGCATCCGGAATTGCACCCTCCAGGCCGTAGCCGGTCTGGATGCGCACGCGGCGGTCCTGCACGGCCACCAGCAGCAGCACACCATCATCGACGCCTTCGCGGCCCAGCTGCCACTGCTCGAACACCCGCTGGGCGTAGGCCTCGATGCCCTCATCGCCAACATGGTCGACCACCAGTACCTGCAGTTGCGCGCCGGTACGTGCCTGCAACTGCAGTGCTTGAGCGCGCAGCGTGGCGCGGGTATCCGCCGACAAGGCACCCGCGGCATCCACCACCGGATCATCCAGCGCAGGTACCGCAGCAGCAGCCATCACCACCATCGGCAGCAGGCACAACAGCATCAACAGCCATGCCGGGGCCCGGCTCCGCGATACCCTCCGCGGCCTGCTCATGCGCCCTCGCCCTGCTCGATCTGCGCATGCAGCGCCTGCAGGCGCGCCACTTGTTCATCGAACACCTGCAGGTCGGCGTCGACCAGTTCCGCCCAGTCCGGTGCGTGGCCCAGCAACTGCGCCACCTGTTCCTGCGGGGCGCGGTCGAACCCTTCGGACAGCACGGCCAGGTAGCGCTGGCGGAAGCCCTGCGGATCCTGTTGTTCCTGCACGTACAGCTGCACCGCCACCAGGCCGGCGAACAGGTAGTTGGCCAGGTACAGCGGGTCTTCGTACATCAGCCGCTTGGTTTCCCAGGTGGCACCCAGCGCCGGGTAGCGGTCGGCCATCATCCCGTAGCCGGACAGCACCTTCAGGGTCAGCGCATCGAGGTCATCGGCCGTACCCAGCGTGCCGGCGGCCACGCCCTGGTAGATCGACTGCTCCAGCTGCGCTTCCTCCGAAGCGACGAACAGCTGCAGCACGATGTCATCCAGCAGCGACTTCAGGTAGTACGCCTTGGCGCGGGGGTCCTGCGCCTGCTGGTACAGCTGGTCGCGGAACTCCAGTTCGTTGAAGATCGCGTAGGCCTCGTTCAACCACGAGGTGCCGTTGCGGTAGAACGCCGAAACCTGCCCGCGCTGCATCCATTGGCCGTGTGCCGCGTGCCCGGCTTCATGCACGGCCTCCACGTCGCTTTCCAGGGTGCCCCGGCGCTCGCCAACGAACAGCAGCGCGGGCGCGCCCGGCGCCGTCACCGCAAAGGCATCGGCCGTGCGCGGGCCCAGCGTTTGCGCCAGGTCCATGCGCCGCTGCGCGGGGTCGAGAAGCGCGCGCACTTCAGCGGCGTACTCGGGGCCCAGCCCCTGCATCGCCACGGTGGCGGTGTCGCGCACCTGTTCAAGGGTGAGGACCGGCGGCACGAAGCCGGCATCGGGCAGGCTGAGATCCCAGATCTGCGGGTCGGCCATGCCCATGCGTTCGGCATGCTGCAGCAGCACCTGCTGGTAGGCGCGGCGCTGTGGCGCATGGCGCTGCACGGCGGCCAGCGTGGCCAGCACCGCGGGCGTGTCCAGGCCCATGTGCCGGTAGCTGCGTTCGGGTGCGCTGCCATCGCCCTGCAGCTGAGAGGCACGATCGTTGACCTGCACCAGCGCCAGCAGCGTGCTGGCCATGGCTTCGCGCTGTGAGGCCACGCCCTGCCAGTAGCCCTTCCAGCCGGCCTCGCGCAGCGCGCGATCCGGGTGCTGGGCCAGGGCCGTACTGTCCTTCCTGCTGTCCAGCGTGCGCCCATCGCGCTCGAAGCGCGGGTAGCTGGCGTGCTGCAACAGCTGCCGCTGCAGGCGTGCGAATGCACCCAGCGCCGGGCTGGCCACCTCGTCCACGGCATCGTCCAGGCCTGCGGCGCGCGGCGCCGTGGAGCCGCCGGTGGTGCCCAGCGCACGCGTGCGCAGCCAGGCATAGGGGGCCACCCAGCCCGCATCGGCCGGCGCACTGGCCAGCGCCTTGCGTGCGATGCGCGCGGCGTCGCCACACAGGTCCGCGATGCCTTCCTGTGCCTGCGCCAGGCGCGCATCACGCGCATTGCGTGCAGCCTGCAGGTGCAGATAGCCATGGTGGCGCAGGCATTGGCCGAACAGCCGGTCAGCCTGCTGCACGCGCGCGGCCGGATCCTCGGGTCCGGCATCACGCAGCGTCGCGATGGCAGTGGCAAGTTTCGCGCGTGCGTCCTGTTCGGCCGCCGCATCGGCGAACCAGCTGCGGTCGTCGGCGTGCAGCGTCTGCGCGCTGGCGGTGCCGGCGGCAAGCAGCAGCACGGTGGCGGCGGTGATGCATCGCATCCTGCGGGTGTTCATGACAACGTCCTTTGTAGAGTCGAGCCACGCTCGACTGCGCCTGGCGGAAGCAGTCGAGCAGGCTCGACTCTACGCCATGGGCAGACCGCGGCGGGGGTAGACTAGCCCGTTCCCCGCCTGCCCGGCCTTCACATGCGCACTTTCCTGCTGGTCATCGGCCTGCTGCTCATCCCGCTCTCGACCGCGCTGGCCGCAGGCGTACAGGTGCGCGAGGGCGATCTGTTGTTCGTCACCGCCGGGCACAGCGGACTGAGTGCGGCCATCGACGATGCCACCGCCACGCAGGGCGCGACCAGCTTCGACCACGTGGCCCTGGTGGCTGCCGGCGCGCACGGCTGGCAGGTGCTGCATGCCGATGAGAAGGGCTCACGGCAGCAGGCCCTGCTCGACTTCCAGCGCGACGCCCGCAGCAAGCAGCGGCAGATCGTCGTGTACCGGCTGCGTGCGGCGCCGGCCGGTGCGATCACCGATGCAGTCGCCAAAGCGCGCACGATGCTGGGCAAGCCGTACAACACGGCCTACGTGCTGAACGAGGACAGCTACTACTGTTCGGATTTCATCGAGCGTGCCTTCCGCGCGCACCATGTGTTCGCACTGCAGCCGATGAATTTCCGCAACCCGCAGACCGGGGAGATCGCCCAGCATTGGGTGGACCTTTACCGGGGCATGGGCATGGACGTGCCGCAAGGCCTGCCGGGCACCAACCCCAACGACATGGCCGCCAGCGCGGTGCTGGAACGGGTCGGCGTGCTCTGATCGGGACGCTGTAAAAGCGAAGCCCCGCACGTGGCGGGGCTTCCGTATTCAGACCTGGCGGGGGCCAGGGTCATTCTTCTTCGTCGTGGCTGCCCTGCTGCTGGTTGCGCTTCTGCTGCTGGTCCTGCTGCTGTTGCTGCTGCTGGTCACGACCGCGACCCTGCTGCTGACCCTGCTGGTTCTGCTGACCCTTCTGGTTCTGCTGGTTCTGCTGTGCCATGTCCGTGTCTCCGAAGCCACGCGCGGAATGCGGTGGACGGGGCCATCCTCTGCAGCCGAAGGTTAACCATGCGTTGCAACGCAGCTAGGCTGGCGTGCACGCGCCCCACAAAAGACCGCGCGCCCCTTGCGGCACAAGCCCCTGAAGGATTCATGCGACGTGTGCATGTGCTCATGCCGGCCCGGTACCAGCCGTATTCAGCGGCCTCGAACCGTGTGACGCGCGCATGACGGCCTACACCCATGGTCCCATTTGCAGCCGCGCGCGGCACCGCTATGGTCAGGCGGACACCCGCCGGAGACGCGCATGGCCCCGCAGACCGCAGTACGCCCTTCCTACGAGCAAGCCCGCGACGGCTTCGATATCGCGCAGTGGCAGGACCGCTTCCAGGGGCGCCTGGACCAGGGCATCAACGCCTGCGTGGAATGCTGCGACCGGTACTGCGGAAGCGATCGGCTGGCCCTGCGCTGGATCGATGCGCAGGGCGCCCTGCACCTGTACACCTTCGACGACCTGCGCGATGCCGCCGCCCGCGCCGCACAGGTGCTGCGTGCCGCCGGCGTCGGCCCGGGCGATGTGGTGGCCGGCCTGTTGCCGCGTACGCCGGACCTGCTGGCCACCATCCTCGGCACCTGGCGCCTGGGCGCGGTGTACCAGCCGCTGTTCACCGCGTTCGGCCCCAAGGCCATTGAAAGCCGCCTGAAGACCGGCCGCACCCGCCTGCTGGTGACCGACAGCGCACACCGCAGCAAGCTGGACGAACTCGATGCCTGCCCGCCGGTGGCCACGGTGCTCGCCCCCGGCCACGCACTGCGCGACGGTGACATCGACTGGCGTGCGGCCACGGTGGCAGCCGCGCCGACGCTGGAGCCGGTGCTGCTGCCCGGCGATGCGCTGATGGCCCTGCTGTCGACCTCCGGCACCACCGGCAGCCCCAAGGGCGTGCCCGTGCCGCTGCGCGCGATGATGGCGTTTGCCAACTACATGGAACTGGCCGTCGACCTGCGCGCGGATGACGTGTTCTGGAACATCGCCGACCCTGGCTGGGCCTATGGCCTGTACTACGCGGTGATCGGCCCGCTGCTGCTGGGCCACGCCACCACCTTCAGCGAAGCCGGCTTCAGCGTGCACGGCCTGAACACCATCATCGGCCAGCTGGGAGTGACCAACCTGGCCGGCTCGCCCACCGCGTACCGGCAGATCATCGCCGCCGGCCCCCAGGCCAGTGCCGGCATCAAGGGCCAGCTGCGTGTGGTCAGCAGCGCCGGCGAACCGCTGAACCCGGAGATTGCCCGCTGGTTTGCCGAGCACCTGCAGACCACCGTGCTGGACCACTACGGGCAGACCGAGACCGGCATGGTGGTGAACAACCACCACGCGCTGGCCCACCGCGTGCGCCCGGGGTCATCGGGCTTTGCGATGCCGGGTTACCGCGTGGCCGTGCTAGATGAACAGGGCCATGAACTGCCACCGCGCACGCCCGGCATCCTCGCGGTGGACCTGAAGCAGTCACCGATCATGTGGTTTACCGGCTACTACCGGGCAGAGACCCCGGCCATCGCCGATGGCTACTACCGCACCGGCGATTCGGTGGAATGCGAGGACGACGGTTCGATCAGTTTCATCGGTCGCTCCGATGACCTGATCACCTCGTCCGGCTACCGCATCGGGCCATTCGACGTGGAGAGCGCGCTGATGGAGCATCCGTCCGTGGCCGAAGTGGCGGTGATCGGCGTGCCCGACCCGGAGCGGACCGAGATCGTCAAAGCGTTCGTGATCCTGCGCGACGGGTTCGAGGGCAGCGATGCGCTGGCGCACGAGCTGCAGCAGCATGTGCGCCATCGCCTGTCCGCGCATGCCTACCCGCGCCAGGTGGAGTTCGTGGCGCAGGTTCCGAAGACGCCCAGCGGCAAGGTGCAGCGGTTCCTGCTGCGCAAGGCGGAGATCGAGAAGCAGGCCGCAGCCGGCTGATGTTGGTTCCTGTAGAGCCGAGCCTATGCTCGGCTGGCCGTTGCAGGCAGCCGAGCGTGGGCTCGGCTCTACTGGATTAAGGCATCACCGGCGGCACGTAGGTCAGGGTCATGCCCAGCAGCCACAGCAGGCCCAGCACCAGCGGAATGTGCACCAGCAACTGGATGAAGGTGAAGCCGACGATGTCGCGGGCCTTCAGGCCCAGCACGCCCAGCAGCGGCAGCATCCAGAACGGGTTGATCAGGTTCGGCAGGGCCTCGGCCGCGTTGTAGACCTGCACCGCCCAGCCCAGGTGCGCCTTCAGTTCGTTGGCCGCCTGCATCACGTACGGCGCTTCGATGATCCACTTGCCGCCGCCGGAGGGCACGAAGAAGCCCAGCACCGCCGAGTAGACGCCCATCACCAGGGCGAAGGTATCGGTGCTGGCCACGTGCACGAACAGGCTGGACAGGCGATGTGCCAGGGTCTGCCCATCGCCGCCGGCCGCGTGGGTGAGGATCATCGCGATGCCGCCGTACAGCGGGAACTGGATGAGCACGCCGGTGGTGCTGGGCACCGCCTTGGCCACTGCGTTGAGGAAGCTGCGCGGGCGCCAGTGCAGCAGCAGGCCAAGCGAAATGAACAGGAAGTTGTAGGTGTTGAGGTTGGCGATGGCGGTGACCACCGGCTTGTTGGCGAACTCGTTGAACAGCCAGCCGAAGGCCAGCAGCGAGAGCAGCACAGTCAGCAGCGGGCTGTACTCCAGCCATTCACCCGGGCGCGTGCGCTGCTGCAGCGGCTCCGGCTCGGCCTGCGCGGCACCGGAGAAATCCTCGGCGGTACGTGCACTGCCAGCGGCCGGCGCGGTCAGCCAGGCAATCAGCAGCGAGACCAGGATCAGCACCGCGGTCAGCGCGATCGACTGCCACAGGAAGATGGTCTCGGTGAAAGGCAGCACGCCGGTGATTTCCACCAGGCCGGGCGGCATGCTGGCCGGGTTGGCCTGCAGCTGCGCGGCCGACGAACTCAGGCCCATCGCCCACACCGCGCCCAGCCCCAGGTAGGCCGAGGCACCGGCGGCGCGGTAATCCATGCGCAGCTCGGTGCGGCGGGCGAGCGCGCGCACCAGCAGGCCGCCGAACACCAGCGAGAAGCCCCAGCTGAGCAGCGAGGCCAACATGCTGACCAGGCCCACGTAGACCACGGCACCGCGACCGGTGCGCGGCACCCGCGCGAGGAAATCGATGAAGCGCGCCACCACCGGCGCCGTGGCCAGCGCATAGCCGCCGATGACCACGAAGGCCATCTGCATGGTGAAGGGGATCAGGCTCCAGAAGCCGTCGCCGAAGGCGCTGGCCGTGGCCTGCGGGGTCGAGCCGAAGCCCATCGCCGCCACCGCGACGATGACCACGCCCAGCACCGCGAACACGTACGCATCGGGGAACCACTTTTCCGCCCAGGCGGCCGAACGCAGCGCCGCGCGCGCCATCCAGCCATCCTGTACTGCTGCCGTCGAGGCCATCGCCTACCCTCCCAGGTTCGATGGGCCGATTCTGGGCGGTGAGGTGCGGGCTGTCAGCCACCTATTGGTCGTAGGTGGCGGGATGCCCGGCGCTGCGCGCCGCCGCCCGAGCATGGGCTCGGGCGCTACCGGGCTTGCCACCTGTAGAGCCGAGCCTGCGCTCGGCTGCGCTTCTCAGCGCAGCGCCAGGTCCACGGCGATGCCGGCGAACAGCGCCGCGCCCACCCAGTTGTTGTGCAGGAACGCCTTGAAGCACGGCCCGCGCTCGCGGTTGCGGCAGATCCAGAATTCGTACACCACCAGCACCGTGGCCACCGCCACGCCAGCCAGGTAATACCCACCCAGCCCGCCACGCACCCCCACCAGGGCCATCGTGGCCAGGAACAGCGCGTACAGCACGCCCTGGATGACCAGGTCCAGCTCACCAAACAGGATGGCGGTGGAGTGCGAGCCCATCTTCAGATCGTCCTCGCGGTCGACCATGGCGTACCAGGTGTCATACGCGGTGGACCACAGGATGTTGCCGGCGTACAGCAGCCAGCCCAGCATCGGCACTTCGCCCTGCACGGCGGCGAAGGCCATCGGGATGCCCCAGCCGAAAGACATGCCCAGGTAGACCTGCGGCAGGTGCGTGTAGCGCTTCAGGTAGGGGTAGCTGGCGGCCAGGAACACGCCGATGAAGCTCAGGCCGATCGTCAGCCCGTTCAGGGTGAGCACCAGGCCGAAGGCCACCAGCATCAGCACGGCGAACAGCGCCAGCGCCGCACGGCCGCTGATCGCCCCGGTGGCCAGCGGGCGCGCCTTGGTGCGCTCCACGTGCGGGTCCAGCCAGCGGTCGGCGTAATCGTTGATGACGCAGCCGGCAGAACGGGTGAGCCAGACACCCGCGGTGAACACGAACAGGGTCCACAGCGGCGGCAGGCCGCCAGCGGCCAGCCACAGCGCCCACCAGGTGGGCCACAGCAGCAGCAGGGTGCCGATCGGGCGATCGGCGCGCATCAGGGACCAGTAGTGACGCCAGCGCGGCGTCGGCGCCGGATGCGGCGCGGAAAGAGGGGTGTCAGCCATGGCGATAGGATACTCCTGCGCTGGAGGGACGGCGGCGCGGGTCCGGAAAAGACAGGGCCCGATGTGCCTTCGCGCACCGGGCCCCGGTGTCATGGCCTGCCGTGGCGCTGAACTCAGACCTTGCCCCACGCTGCTGGCGCGTTGTGCCAGCGCCAAGCGCTCTCAATGATCGGCGCCAACTCTGTCCATACGGGCTGCCACCCCAGCACCCTGCGCGCGCGCTCACTCGAAGCCACCAGCCGCGCGGGATCACCGGCCCGCCGCTCAGCAGCGTCGTAGGGCACCCGCAGACCAGATACAGCCTCAGCCGTCTTGATCACGTCGAGCACGGAAAAACCTTGCCCGTTGCCAAGATTGAACGCATGGGCACCAGGCTGTGCGTCCATGTAATCCATCGCCAGCGCATGGGCCTGGGCCAGGTCCTGCACATGCACGTAGTCCCGCACGCAGGTTCCATCCCGTGTTTCGTAGTCGCTGCCAAACACCTTGAGCCGCCCGCCCTGCCCCAGGGCCGAGCGCAGCACATTGGGGATCAGGTGAGTCTCGCAGGCATGCGCCTCACCGATGCCGTGCTGGGGCAATGCCCCTGCGGCGTTGAAGTACCGCAGGCATACCGAGCGCAGACCGTAGGCTGCAGCAGCATCCGCCAAGATGCGCTCGGCCATCAGTTTGCTCGCCCCATAGGGGTTGATGGGCTGCTTGGGATGGTCTTCGTCAATCAGCGCCGAGCATGGCTCGCCAAAGATCGCCGCCGTGGAGGAAAACACAATGCGCTCCACCTCGTGAGTTCGCATTGCCTCCAGCAGATTCACCGTGCCGGTGACATTGTTGGTGTAGTAAGCATAGGGGTCACGTACCGACTCGCCCACCAGCGACCGGGCAGCGAAGTGCATGACCGCATCGAAGTGCCTACCAGCAAACAGCCGTTGAAGCGCTGCAGCATCCAGCAAGTCCCCCTCTACCAGCTCTCCCCACGCCACGGCGCCGCGGTGCCCCGTGGACAGGTTGTCGAATACGGTTACCCGATGGCCCTGCTCGGACAAGTACTGGGCCATGTGGCTGCCGATGTAGCCCGCACCGCCGCATATGAGAACGTCATGCATGGGGATCTTCCCTGACCTGAAGGGAAGAATGCCTGGAGCATCCTCCCCCTGGAATGGACTGAGGATCGGCATCTTCATGCCGATCCTCTACACGCCATCAATAGCAGGAAATTACTCCTTGCCGTCAGACTTGTACTCGTAATAGCCGTAGCTGTAATAGCCCGTGGCACGCTTCTCGACCGCGTTGAAGATCGCACCCTTGATCTGCACGCCGTTCTGCTCGAAGCGCTGCAGCGTCAGCTCGATTTCCTTCGCCTGGTTCACGCCGAAACGGGTGACCAGCAGGCTCGAGCCAGCGTGGGTGGCGACCAGCGCCGGATCGGTCACGGCCAGGATCGGCGGCGTATCGACGATCACCAGGTCGTACTTGCCGGACATGTCCTGCAGCAGCTGCGCGAAGCGCGGGTGCATCAGCAGCTCGGCCGGGTTGGGCGGAATGTCACCACGCACCATGTAGTGCATGTTGTCCAGGCCGGACACCGGATGGATCACCTCGTCGACGCCGAGCTTGCCACCCAGCACGTCCGACAGGCCCTTCTGGTGCGACACACCCAGGATCTTGTGCAGGGTGCCCTTGCGCATGTCGGCGTCGATGACCAGAACGCGCTGGCCCGCCTGCGCGATGACCGCGGCCAGGTTGGTCGACACGAAGGTCTTGCCCACGCCCGGGCGCGGGCCCGAGATGGTCAGGATGTTGTTCTTCGCTTCCAGCATGGCGAAGTGCAGGCTGGTACGCAGGCTGCGCAGCGCTTCCACGGTCGGATCGGCCGGGGCGGTCACCGCCAGCAGGTGCTGGCGACCGTCGGCCACCACGCGCGTACCGTGCTTGCCCTTGCGCAGCTTGGGCAGGGTGTTGGACACGCTGAGCGGGATCGCGGCGTAGACCGGCAGGCCCAGGGCCTCGATATCCGCCGGGTCTTCGATGCCCGGGTTGAGCATGCGCTGGAGGAATACGAAGGCGACCGAGAGGAAGCCGCCGAGGAGCGTGGCGATGGCTACGATCAGGGCCTTGCGCGGCTTGACCGGGTTAGCCGTATCCACGACTGCCGGATCAACGATGCGCACGTTACCGACGGTGCCGGCACGGGCAACGTCCAGCTGCTGCGCCTGATTGAGCAGCGCGGTGTAGAGCTCGTTGCTGACCTGAAGATCACGGGTCAGGCGAAGCAGTTCCTGCTGGGTGTCCGGCAGCTGGCCGACCTGGCGCTGGAAGCCAGCCTTGCGGCCTTCCAGATCACCAATCTGCTTGAGCAGCGCACGGTAAGCCGGGTGTTCGCGGGTGAAGCTGCGATCCATCTCCGCCTGCTTCAGGCGCAAGGTCTGAATGCTGGCTTCCACAGCGACTTCCTGATCCAGGAGCCCCTTGGTCTGCATGGTGATGTCAACAGAATTAGCGCGCGACTGATAGCTCGTCATCGCGGCTTGGGCTTCCTCCACCTGTTTCCGTACAACTGGCAACTGTTCCTTTACAAACTGCAACTGCGCCGCAGCTTCGGCCGATCCCCGATCTACATTCTGCCGCACGTATGCCTGCGCAATACGCTGAACGATCAGCTCAGCAAGCTGGGGATCTTCGCTCTCGTAAGTGACTTTGAGGATGCCAGAGTCTTTACCCTGTTCCGCGACCGCCACTGCTTCCTGCAAGCCAGCGATGACATCCAATCGACGAAGCTTGGTCACCGCAAAACGCGTGCCGGGATTCGCCGTCAGACTCGCGACTTCGATGATGATCCCAGAACCCTCGGCGCGCTGGCCGGCCACCCCCTTGACCAGAGCAGCACCCTCATCGTCCTCGAGAACGAAGGTACTTCCGACGCCAGTTCGCAGGGTCAGTTCCTGATTCAGCAGCGCGGGTGGGACCTCAAGGCGCTGAATCTGAAGACTCTCCCCGCCCCAACCGTAACTCTCTGCACCGAACTTGGCTGGAGCCGGAGCATCCGCGACATCGGGCTTGAAGCGACGTGCGAAGTAACCACCGATCAGTGGAAATCGGTACGGAGCGACACTGATGTCCAAATGAAGCTCATCGACAGCGGTGCCAATGACACTCCTTGACGTGAGCAACGCAACCTCCGTCGTGGCGGCAGGGGTTGCCCCGCCAACACCAAGGGAGGTGAGCTCGGACAGACCCGGGATGCCTGGGACCTTGGACTCAACCTGCACCATTGACTGAGCCTGGTACACGGGAGTTGCGATCAGGGCGTAGATGCAGCTAATCACGAAGAATAGGCCCGTAACTACTGCGATCAGCCACTTTCGATCAAGAACAGTGCCAAAAATCTCCCGGAGGTCGATCTCATCATCCTTGACTACACGGGCTTCCGTCTGCTTTGTCATCGTTTCCACTTCACAATAAAGAGAACTGCGGCGCACAGCGCCTTTCAACTGATCGAGTTCGCGCTGAGTTGACACCAACAGGGCGGAAAACGGGTGCCAGCCTATCAGCTTACCCGATTGATGGCGTTTAACGAACCGTCACCAACATGGCGGATGCCCGCTCAATATGTGATGTCCGTCTCACTTTTGGTGTTTTCATGCGATGAGGGCTTGATCTGGGCGAGGGAGCGGCTTCGTGAAGTAGCTCACGCTGGGGATGGATGGTGGCTCATTCGCCGGAGTTGCGAACTTGGACGACGTGGAACAGCCCACACTGTAGTAGGATTCGACCTTTGCTCGTTTTACTCACCGACCTGCGTAGGCCAAGCGCCTTCCAGCTCAAAATCAGGACCCGGTTGTGGCTGTTGCCCAGGGCGCGCGCAACGCCAACTCACGTCTCTCCGCTTCATTAGTGACGCGAGAGGTGTCGGGAACCGTGACATAAGGATGTAGAAATGAAAATTGCTGTGGTCGGAACGGGTTACGTCGGCCTGTCCAATGCGGTGCTTTTGGCACAGAATCATGACGTCGTCGCCCTGGACATTGACGCGAAGCGCGTCGATCTCTTGAATGCACGCAAGGCGCCGATTGAGGACTCTGACATAGAGCAGTTCCTCGAAAGCAAGCCACTGAAACTAGCTGCCACGCTGGATAAAACCGAAGCATACGCCGATGCTCGATTTGTCATCATCGCAACACCAACGGATTACGATCCGCAGACCAATTATTTTGACACGACTTCAGTTGAGTCCGTGATCCGGGATGTCACAGAAATAAATCCTGATGCGGTAATGATAATAAAGTCGACGATCCCGGTCGGCTGTACCGCAGAACTCAAGTCGAGATTTCTGACGAACAACATCATCTTTTCCCCTGAGTTTCTTCGGGAAGGGAAGGCGCTGCACGACAACCTCTATCCCAGCCGCATCATTGTCGGAGAGCGTTCGGCTCGCGCAACACAGTTCGCGGAACTCCTGAAAGAGGGTGCGATCAAGTCGGAGATTCCGACTCTCTTCACCGACTCCACTGAAGCGGAAGCAATCAAGCTTTTTGCCAACACCTACCTGGCCATGCGCGTCGCCTACTTCAACGAACTGGATACATATGCCAGCTCACATGACCTGGACACTCGCCAGATAATTGAAGGCGTCAGCCTAGATCCGCGCATTGGCGGGCACTATAATAACCCGTCCTTCGGCTACGGAGGCTACTGCCTGCCGAAGGACACCAAGCAGCTTCTAGCCAACTACCGCGACGTCCCGCAGAATTTGATTCACGCGATTGTTGAATCCAACCGCACTCGCAAGGATTTTATTGCCGACGCGGTGATTAAGCTGAACCCCAAAACTGTAGGCCTCTACCGTCTCGTAATGAAAGCAGGGTCGGACAACTTTAGAGCATCTGCAATTCAAGGGATCATGAAGCGGATCAAGGCAAAGGGAATTCAAGTCATCGTGTACGAGCCAGTACTCTCGGATGGAGATTTTTACAGCTCTCGGGTTGTAAATGATATCGCGGAGTTCAAGAAGTCCGCGGATATCATCGTGGCGAACCGGATGACCGACGAGCTCGAAGACGTCGCCGCGAAGGTCTATACGCGCGACATTTTCCGGTGCGACTGATGAATAACGATATCAAGGCTCCCGTGAAACCCAAGGCCCGCTTTGGCATGTTCTCAGTCGACTGCCTGTCCCGCAAGGAGCTAGTCGAGAGAGCTCTTGAGGACTGTTCAAGAGACGTTCGACCGCAGCTGGTATTCGACGTGAATGGGCATGCACTGTCACTCGCGAGAACCGACCACAGCTACCGAGACGCGGTCAGCCAGGCTGACATAGTTCACGCGGATGGTGGCTTCCTCGTCACCCTTTCCAAGCACCTTGGATTGCCAAAGATTCCTGAGCGCAGCGCCACTACCGATATGATCCACGACTTTGCGGCCTCGTTCAGCGAGACCTCTCATGGATTCTATCTACTGGGGGGCGAGGAAAGGGTAAACGAACAGTGCGTCAACATCCTTCAAGAGCAGTACCCACGACTGAAAATATCAGGGCGCCGCAACGGATTCTTCAACAGTGATGACGAAGAGCACATCGTTGAGCAAATCAACGAAAGTGGGGCTTCGATACTTTGGGTAGGCCTTGGCAAGCCAAAGGAGCAGGCTTTTTGCATCCGTTGGCGGCACAAGCTTAACGTCCGCTGGGTGATCACCTGCGGTGGCTGCTACAACTACATAACAGGGGATTATGGCCGTGCACCTGCATGGATGCAGAAGCTGAACATGGAATGGCTTTATCGAATGGCGACGGAGCCACGCAAGCTGTTCTGGCGCTACGCAATCACATCCCCTCATGCACTGTGGATTGCACTAACAGATCACAGCGCAAAATGAGTATTTTCAAGATTAACTTATAGGACATTCATGTACGCAATAATCGAAGGCGGAGCAACACCGAAGGGACGTGTGCGTGTTAGTGGAGCCAAGAATTCCGCAACTCGGCTACTGGCAGCTGCCCTGCTCTCGGATGACACCGTAGAGCTTTCGAACTTCCCGACCAGGCTCGTTGACGTAGGACACAAGATTCAGTTCTGCCAGACCCTCGGCGCGGACATCCGCGTTGATCATGAATCGGAGCATTTGACCATCCAGGCCTCGGCACTGCGTGCCAAACTGCTGAGCAGGGACGAGTTCGACGTACCAATTCGCACTACCTATCTTCTTGCGGCAGGTCAGGTCATCCGATCAGGTCTTGCTCGCGTGCCGTATCCGGGTGGGTGTCCGATTGGCGGCGGAAGCGGCGGCGGCCGAGGCTATGATCTGCACATGATGGTGTGGCGAAATCTCGGCGCCAATGTGACCGAGCGCGAGGACCACATCGAGGTCTCCGCTCCTGATGGGTTCAAGGGAGGAGCGATCAATTTCCCAATCAGCACCGTTGGTGGAACTGAGAACGCGCTTCTCTGCGCAAGCGTCGCGGATGGTCGGACAGAAGTTCACAACGCATATATAACCCCAGAAATCGAAGATCTGATTGCCCTCCTGCGTCGCATGGGCGCAGAAATCACAGTTTCCGGCACTAGTCATATTGTGATTGATGGCAGAGCCGGAAAGCTCTCTGGTGCTCGCATGCCCGTCATGACGGATCGAATCGAAGCACTAACCTGGGTTGTCTATGCGATTCTTGCCAAGGGAGAAGTCACCATTGATCAAGTGCCCTTCTCCCCCATGCAAGTTCCCCTTCTTCACATCGAGCATGCTGGTGTAGATCTGCTGAAGAATTCGCAATCCATCCATGTAACCCCGGATTGTCTTCGCTCTGGGCTGGTTCAGCCCTTTGAACTTGCATGCGGCGCACACCCAGGCGTCATTTCTGACATGCAGGCTTTCTACGTCATGCTCGGACTTGCAGCATCCGGCACTTCTCGAATTTTCGATTATCGCTATCCCGAGCGAATCGCTTTCGTCAGCGAGCTGGCCAAACTGGTTGATGGGGATCATCTTGCTGCTGAACGTGGAAGGATCACCGTGAAGGGACCTGCACGATTCAAGGCCGGCGTTGCAGATTCAACCGATCTTCGAGGCAGTATGGCCGCAGTCATCGCGGCGCTCTGTGCCGATGGCCAGTCAAAGATTCTCAATGTCCAGATGGCACTCCGAGGCTACAACGACCTGAGCGGAAAGCTGTCGCAGCTCGGCGCTCGAATCTCCATACACGAAGACTGAACCCAATGTCCGTAAAACCCGGCTCACAGGAAATTGATCGGCTGGCTGAGCTGCTGTCGACCGAGCTTCCTAATCAGGTGTCTCGCAATGTCTCTCTGGCCACGATATCCAGATGGAAGATTGGTGGCAACGCAGCGATTTATGTCGAGCCGACGTCTGTCGCAGCTGCAGCGCGTGTAATGGCGATCATGGCCGGAAGGCCTGAGCCATTCTTTGTCATGGGTGACTCTTCAAACACGCTTTTCGACGATGCCGGCTTTGCTGGCGTCGTTATGCGGATTGGACGAAATCTTTCGGCCATGCGAGTGGAGGGAACCAGAGTCTGGTCGCAGGCAGGAATATGGGTGCCCAAGCTCGCCTTGGCAACGAGTGATGCCGGTCTCGGTGGGCTTGAGCACACCACAGGAATACCAGGAACTCTAGGCGGCCTAGTGGTTATGAACGGAGGCAGTCAGCGCAAGGGAGTGGGCGCTAGTGTCACAGAAGTCCTTTGCGCTGACGAAAGCGGAGAACTATTCCGAATGGATCAGCGGCAGTGCGGCTTTGCGTACCGCACATCCTCACTCCAGAGTCGACGCGTAGTGGTGCTGGAGGTTGAACTGGAACTAAAGCCTCGTCTGCGTAACGAGTCGCGAGCCGAGATGCTCGCCATTGTAAGAGACAGGCGCAGAAAGTTTCCGCAGAAGCTGCCAAATTGCGGATCAACTTTCTTGTCAAACCCTTCAATGTACGAGCACATTGGGCCACCAGGCCTTGCGATTGAACAGAGTGGATTGAAGGGCCTTCGGAAGGGGGGCGCTGTCGTGTCGACGCTCCATGCCAATTTCATTGTCAACGATGGCGGCGCAACTTGCGTCGATGTTCTCTGGTTGATCGGACACATCCGAGAGACCGTGAGACAGCGCACCGGATATGAGATGGATTGCGAAGTAAGACACCTTTCTCCAACTGGGGAACTGAGGGCCGCCCACATCAGTGCTCAGCAGATCTATTTCCGCGAAGTCGAATCAGCATAGCCATGTCTTCGACTTTCAGAGATGTAGCCACCGTCGTGTTTGCACGCGGGTTCGTTCGCGCGGCCCAGTTTCTTTCCTTCCTCATCCTGGCGAGATTCCTGACGGTCGAAGAGTTTGGCTGGTTCGGACTAGTCACCAGTGCGATAGCCCTTGCCGTAACTCTTGGCAGTCTTGGTCTACGCCAGTCAGTTGCCTATCAGCAAGGGAGCGGGGAAGTCAGCCAAGGTCAGAGCCTGGCTACGTCGCTAGTGCTCTTTCCCGTTCTGGCCGCTGCCTCTAGTGCCGGCGTACTGCTGCTCTACGGAGATGCCCTGCCTACCGGAACCCCGATCCTGCTCAAAGCCTCGATTGTCCTGGCGACCTCAGGCAGTCTACTCGTGACCATACTCCAGGGAATACCTCTGGCAAAAGGCGATATCCGGTCCTTTAGCCTATCCGAGACTTCGCCCCGGGTGATCCTTGCCGTGGCCTGCGTTTTCTTCGCCGCTGCCGGGTTCATGTCACTACCAATTGCGATGTCGGCATATGCTTTGGGCTTCGTAGTAACTGCTCCCCTGCTTCTCTTCAGTGTCTCAAGGGGTGTCAACGGCATATCAATACCTCCGGCGAAGAAGATATTTCGGATGATTGGTTTTGGCGGAGTCTTCGCCATCAATCTGTTCCTGATTCTCGGAATGTCGCGACTAAGCATGTTCCTGCTGGAACACTATCACGGGGCAAATCTAACCGGCTTGTTTTTTGCCGCATTGCGCGCCAATGAGTTATTGCTTGAAGTGGCAGCTGCGGTCGGCATCGTTGCATTCTCGTCGTCCGTCAGAGAAGTATCTACTGACAAGAAAACCTTTGCGGATCAGACCAGCAAGCTTTCCCGCCTGGTGTTCTGGGCCTTTACCATCGCGGGCTTTGCAGTTGCGCCATTCTCAGAAAGCGTGGTAACCATACTGGCTGGGAGCTCCTATCGGGGGGCGGGCCCGGCAATGCTCGTCCTTTCATTGTCTCTGGGAATTGCTTCAGCAAACAAGGTGATTTATCCAGCCGTAGCCGGAAGAGGTCGTCCTTTGTTCGGAACGCCGGCAATTGTCATCGGGCTTGCTGTAACCCTTCTTGCCTCAATCCTGCTTATTCCAAAATTCGACTTGGTTGGCGCTGCCACATCAATCGCTGCGGGGCAAGCAACCATATTTGCACTTTACGTCTTCAGCTTCGGCCGCGCCTACGGATCGACCTTCGGTGACTTCCTGTTTCCGAAGTCATCGGACATAAAAGAAACGTATCTTAGGATCAAGAACAGGATCGCAAAATCGAAATGACTCAATCAGACGACGCCTGCACCTCTCCCGGCATACGCCCGGCGACGGTCTCAGTACTGACGGGATACTACAACCGCGTCCATTGTGTTGATGAGACGATCCTTTCCATTCTCAACCAGTCACATCAAGACATCGAACTGATCGCCTTTGATGATTGCTCAACCGACGGAACTGGAGATCGATTAATAGCACTTAGGGACGAGCTTGCCGATCCACGATTCAAGGTTCTCATCCACGAATCGAACAAGGGGTTTACTCAGGGAATGATCGACGCCATTGCAGCGTCGGATTCCGAATTCATTTGCGTCCAAGGATCTGGCGACATATCCCTGCCGCGCCGAATCGAACGTCAGGTTTCGGCACTCAGAAGCGATCCCGATATAGGTGCAGTCGGCAGCTGGTACACCAACGTGGTGGAGACGAACGGTCGCCGGTACCCGCGCCGCCCCGATGCCAATGGTGTTGACTTTGAATCACTGATGAAAGGTAATGTCTTCTCTCACGGCGAGGTCATGATCAGGCGGTCAGTATACGAAGCCGCAGGTGGCTACCGCAGCGCATTTACCTTCTGCCAGGATTATGATCTCTGGTTGAGAATAGCAAAGATATCTAAACTCCATACTGTAAAGGAATTTCTTTACGAAAGGAGTGTTCGTTTTGACGGCGCATCCTATCATCCAAAGAAATTCCCGCTCCAAGCTAGATTCACCATTCTCGCACGGAGATTTGCTCTAATGAGCGAGCCCGAGCTCGGCGCTGCAATTGCGCGCCTTGGTGAAGTGGGTCCTGGCGAGTTCGTTCAGGGAGACGATCCGGAGCTTCAACGAATTCTCCTTAAGGCGGTGCTGCGTTCGACCATCTTCGGCGCGACTCAAGAAGCCGAGAAGCTTTCGGAGCAGCTTACGCCTGGAATTCCAAAGGCTATCCTGAGGACGATCAACTCCATCGTGGCGAGGCTACCCAGTCGCGTGAGCGGCCGTTAGACTGCGCCCAGTCTCCGTGCACACTGATGTGCCCGCAAGTCACATCCTGAGAAGATCAAAACGCGCCTGCGAGATCACTCCCTACGGAGCTGCCCTCTCCCCATTCTGAGCTTTATCAGTGAATTTCGAGAGACGCGCTGCGGAAACGAAAAGATGAACAACCATACGCACCAGACCCAATTCCACTCATCAGTTGTCCGCTACGCGCCGTTGATTTGGCTCGCGGGTCTGAGCTCTGTTGCCTATCAGCTCGCCGCTCTTTGGAGCGCGATCCGATCAGGCGGGAAAATCGTTCGTCCCAATGCGATGCAGATTGTTGTGTACAGCTATTGCGCGGTGTACGCGATCTCTATCGGCATTGCGGCTATTGAAGGCGCGGACATTCTGCGGGTTTTGGCAGCGTTATATAATCTTTCAATATGGGTTTCCGGAGCGATTCTTCTGGGAACAGCAGGTCTCACGCATCACGACTCAGTGAGACGATCGGCCAGAATGACGTTGGTAGTACTCTTCGTGCTTGCCGTCGGGTCTTACTTCGTCTTCGGGTCACAAGGATCAGTACGACTGAACTCTCTTCTGGGATTCGCAATTAACGCCGATGCGCTTCCTGAGAATCTCGCCGCCAATACAAATTTGCACATGACCAGCGTCGACTGGTCGACACTGGGCCTGGGATCCCGGGTCAGTGTTCTGGCGCCCTACCCTACGGCGTCAGGAATGTTGGCAGTCGTACTTCTAGCTCTTTCGGCTCCGGCGTCCTTGACGCGCTCATCGGCACTTAGGTACTGCATTTACATCGCCTTGGCTATTGTGGTGTGCATGCTATGCGCATCCCGTGCAGCGGTAGCATCGGCCTTTCTCTATTGCGCGCTGCTGGGTCTGTTCTATGTCGCACGCGTATCGAAATCGCAGAGCTTCAAAGCTGCGATCGTTTGTCTCATCATAATCTCAGTACTCCTGGCATCCTCACTTCTCAGCGAAGCAATTTCCGCGCTCTGGAGCACGGTGAATTCGTCAAGATCGGACAGCTCGTCACTACGATTCATGCTCTACACCCGTTCGGTGTCGTCTGCCTGGGCAGAGCACCCACTTCTTGGATTTGGAATCAAGGAGCGAGTCAGTGAACTGGCGATTCCGCTTGGATCACATTCGACATTCTTCGGAGCCATGTACAAAACCGGCCTGATTGGTGGTCTTGTCGTCACCTTGTTCTTTCTACTCGTGACAAAGACGTCATTCGCAGCTGGCTTCAGATCACGTTGCGACTATCGCTCATCTCTGGCTGCAGGTTGCATCGCCATGCTGCCTCTCCTGATATTCGAAGACTTGGACTCCGTTCCACTTGTCGCGTACACATTCTTCCTGATGATTGCGCTTGTATCTAGGCGTTCTGCCATAGAACAAAGGTAGAGCCCTTCTGCGCTGCCTTGTAGTGGAGACAGTACGGAGCGTCGATTCAGGGGGCCGCAGCTCGACTGGATACGATGGAGATTTATGGTACTGGATGGGTTAGACTAGCGAACCCATCCAGCACGATGGGTCTGCGGTAGGAAACTAAACGCGCTCGTAGCTCAGCCGGATAGAGTAGTGGCTTCCGAAGCCATTGGTCGGGGGTTCGAATCCCTCCGGGCGCGCCATCTTCCCCTGCTCCCGTCTGCCCTTGCAGGCCCCGTCTCCCAGCAGGACGCCCCCCAGCAACACCCCGGCTCCCAGAGCAGCCCCACCGCCCAGCGCTTCAGCCGGCGGCACAGCGTCATGGCCGATCATCAGCGCGAGCCTCCGCGCGCCCGCCCCGGTTACCCGAGCCCATGCAGCGCCCGCAGCTCAGGGTCCTTCTCGATCTCGTACATGTTGAACAACTGCGTCGCATCCCGCGACCAGCCCCCTTCCAGCCAGCGCCACGTCGCCGCATCCACCCGCGGCAGCTTCCGTTCCAGGTAGTAGACCCGGCTGCCATCACCCGAGAAGCACCCGTCCAGCAGCTGCCAGCGCGCGCGATCCACCCCGGGCAGCGGCTTCCCGTCGCAGTAGACGTTGCTGTCATCAACGGCGTACAGCGGGTCCTCTGCCACCCCCTGCAGCAGGTCGCCACGCAGGCAGTGCTTCATCCGCCGGCCGCAATACCAGCCGCCCTGGTCATCGGCCCCGTAGCCGCCACCGAGATCGCGGAACGTCGTGCAGTCCGCCCCGGCCAGCGCCTTCAGCGAGGTCTCGTACTCGAAGTAGACGGCATGGTCGTCCAGCCAGTATTGGCCACACTGGCGAAAGCTGTCGCGGTCGATGGAGGTCTGCCGGGTCCACGCGTGGTAGACCGCGTGCGCATCGCGCCCGATGAAGAAGTGCGCCGGAATGAACTCGAAGCTCGCTGCATCGGCCTTGCGCAGCAGCCGGCCCTGGTGGAACACCTGGCCCTCGTGGATGCGCCAGAATTCGATGCGGAACGGACCGAGGAAACGCTGGTCCGGCTGGTCGCTGATCTTCTGCCATGCCATGGGCTGGGGCTCCGCCGGTGTTGGGAGCATCAGTGTAGTGCGCGCGGAGGCAGCAACGCCGGGCATGGCCCGGCGCTACCGTGGGGTCACAGATCAGTACTTGCCGTCGAAGGCGAAGATCGGCTTGCGCTGCTTCCATGCGCCGGCGGTGAAATCCGGGAATTCCAGCGTCTGGAAGCCGTTGGCGATCGACTGCTCGGACAGCGGCGTGATCGCGCTCCAGGTCACCGCGTCATAGATGTCGATGGGCATCGGTGCCTTGGCCTTCAGCGCTTCCACGAAGGCGTGGATGACGAACCAGTCCATGCCGCCATGGCCGGCGCTGGCCGCGGTGGCCGCGTTCTGCTTCCACAGCGGGTGTTCGTACTGGTCCTGGTAGGTCTTGAACTCTTCCCACTGGTGCGGCGGGCTGCGGCCTTCGATGTGGATCGAATGGTTCACGTCCATCCACAGGCCCTTGGTGCCCTGCACGCGGAAGCCCAT